>ERZ894194.1881-NODE-1881-length-9859-cov-8.886883_pt1 | contig 9859 bp, 10 predicted proteins | sample MGYA00380283_ERZ894194 | MGnify/ENA primary metagenome ERZ894194 (study PRJEB32331, sample SAMN06328448) | human gut metagenome | biome: human gut microbiome; feature: stool | host: Homo sapiens | collected 2013-02-13 ... | reverse complement strand
ACTATAAGTAATGACATTATGATATAAGTATATAACAACAATATGAAAAAGAAACTTGTGATGGGGTGTTTTGCATCAGATAAAAAATGACAAGTAGATGTGGAGGGTAGAAATGAAGGCATTAAGTGTAGATCAAAATGGGAAGCTTGATGTATGTGATGTTCCAAAGCCGGTCTATGGAGATTGCCAGGCTCTTGTGAAAACGTTGAGTTGTGGTGTCTGCAATGGGACAGATATGAAATTAATTCATGGTTCATTTAAAAACATGACGCATTATCCAATGCTTTTAGGACATGAAGCAGTTGGACAGGTTGTTGAAAAGGGAAAGTATGTTACAAGCTTTGAAATTGGAGATATTGTGCTGCTCCCATTTTTATATGGTGATGTAGGGAAATATTCTTCAGGATGGGGTGCATATGCAGAGTATGGGATTGTAGGAGATGCAAAGGCCTATATTTCACATGGTATGGGACCTGGAACAAAGGAGTTTGATGACAGCTTTTACGCACAGACAGTCATCAAACCAGAGTATGGTCTTACTGCAGTTGAAGCATCTATGATAGTGACTTTCCGAGAGGTGTTAAGTGCCATCAGGAGATTTGGATTTCAAGCTAATCAAGATGTCGTGATTTTTGGTGCTGGACCTGTAGGACTATGTTTTACTCGCTTCTGTAAGTTGCTTGGGATGCGCACAGTAATTACTATTGATATTTCAGACGACAAAACGGAACAAGCGCGTAACATGGGAGCTGATATAGTAATTAATAGTTCTAAAGAAGATGTAGAGGCGATGGTTTTGAAATATTTGCCGGAAGGGGCAGATTATGTAGTAGATGCAGTGGGAATTAACCAATTGCTGAATCAGGGAATGCGACTGATAAAATATAATGGAAAAGTATGCGGATATGGTATTTCTCCAAAACTTGGAATGGATCTGGATTGGAGTGATGCACCTTACAACTGGCAGTTACATTTTGTGCAATTTCCAAGAAAGAAAGAAGAGGCAGAAGCACATTCTCAGATTATGGCCTGGATTGCAGCGGGTGCATTAAAACCAAGTGATTTTATATCAAATGTTTTTGAATTCGACCATATTTTAGATGCATTTGGGCTTGTAGAAAAGCGCTTACCAGATACAAAAAAAGTGGTAATTCGATATTCTTAAACTGGAATTATACTGTCTATTATACAAGAAGAGGAGAAAATGATGAAGATATCAAAATTATTCATGACATTACCTGAAGCATATGCGTGTACACCTGATGGCATGGAAATTGATAGATATGGAAATTTAATATTATCTTGTCCTAATTATGCGGATGAACATATGTCTGGATGTGTGCTTAGAATCACGAAAGATCGACGCGTAGAAAAGTGGTTTGATGTTCCTGTTCATCCGGAAACAGGTGTTGCAAGAAATATGGGGATAGCTTTTGACAGTAATTGGAATATATATTTGTGTGACAATCAGGGATGGTCAGAACGACCTGAGCTTCTTTATAAGGGAAGAGTTTTGAAGTGTGAGGTTGATGACGCGGGAAATATTAAAAAAACAACTGTGATTGCAGATCACATGGAACATCCAAATGGAATCAGAATACGCGGTGAGTATATGTACGTGACGCAAAGTTATCTTCACCCTGTTAAAGATCCATCTGGTAAACTTGTAAGCTGTGTATATCGTTTTCACCTGGATGAACATGATATTGATATCACAAACACACTTGAAGATCCACATATTTTGACCACCTTTATTACACAAAATCCGGAATGTCAATATGGCGCAGATGGGATTGCTTTTGATAGTGCAGGAAATTTATATGTTGGAAATTTTGGTGATGGGGAGGTATGGAAACTCGTTTTGAATCAAGATGGGTCTCTAAAGGAAAAGCGTCTCTTTGCAAAAAATCCAGAAGAACTCAAAAGCACGGACGGTATGGTGTTTGATGAAAATGGAAATCTCTATATCGCAGATTTCTGTGCAAATGCGATTGTAAAAGTAACAAAGGATGGATATGTTTCACGTCTGGCTCAGAGCCCGGATTGTGATGGGCTGGATGGAGGTCTTGATCAACCTGGGGAGCCGATTATATATGATGGAAAAATTGTAGCATCTTGTTTTGACCTTGTAACAGGACCGGGAAAGGTGAATACAGCACATGAAATGCCGGCAACTTTAGCGGAGGTAGATATTTCGTGAAATATTTGATGGCACATGACTTGGGTACAAGCGGAAATAAAGCAACCCTGTATGATTGTGATGGAGTATTAATAGGCTCCTGCGTGGAGAGTTATGTGGTCAGTTACCCTAAAGATACATGGGCGGAAGTAAATCCAATTGATTTGTGGCGGGCAGTTTGTAATTCAACAAAACAGTTGTTAGAAAAAACAGGTATAAAGGCAGAGGATATTGCTGCAGTTAGTTTTTCTGGACAGATGATGGGATGTCTGGTGGTTGATCAGGACGGAGTGCCGCTCAGACCTATGATGATATGGGCTGATACACGCAGTGTTAAGCAGGAACAATTTATGAAGGATGCCATTGGAGAAAAACGTGGTTATCAAATTACTGGACACCGCTTAAGTGCATCATATAGTGCTGCTAAGCTATTATGGATTAAGGAAAATGAACCGCAGATTTATGATAGAGCATATCGTATGCTTCAAGCAAAAGATTACATTATTTATCGACTGACAGGCCAGTTTGTGACAGACTTAAGTGATGCATCAGGAACAAATTTGTTAGATATTGAAAAACAAACTTGGTCGACTGAATTGATCCAGGCATTTCAAATTCGGGCAGAATTACTTCCTGAATTGCATAGTTCTTCCGATATTGCTGGTACAGTCACAAAACAGGCAGCGAAAGAAACTGGATTGATTGAGGGGATGCCAGTTGTAATTGGTGGCGGAGATGGTTCTTGCGCCTGTGTTGGAGCAGGTGTTGTTCGTAAAGGAAAAATTTATAATGTACTAGGGTCGTCATCTTGGATTAGTATGGCATCTGATCATCCTTTCTATGATGATCAGATGAGAACCTTTAACTGGATACATCTGGATCCAAAATTATATACACCATGCGGGACAATGCAGACTGCTGGAATGTCTTATGCCTGGTATCGAGATGCTTTTTGCCAATTAGAGAGAAAAATTGCTCATGAAGAACAGAAAGATTTTTATATGTTGTTAGAGCAGGGAATTAGTAGTTCGCCTCCGGGTGCAAACGGGTTATTGTATTTGCCATATTTATTGGGAGAGCGTTCTCCAAGATGGAATGTGGATGCTAGAGCGGCATTTATAGGAATTGGAATTTCTACTTCAAAGGAGGATATGTTGCGTTCTGTATTGGAAGGAGTAGGATATAATCTGAGGGTCATTCTTGAACTTTTAGAGCAGATACAGCCTGTGAAAACCATAACAATGATAGGCGGTGGTGTAAAGAGCATGGTCTGGAGACAAATTCTATCGGATATATACGGAAAAAAACTTGAATTTCCACAATATCTGGAGGAAGCTACATCTATGGGGGCTGCAATCTGTGCGGGTGTTGGTATAGGAATATTTGCAGATTATAGTGTTGCTGAAAAGTGGAACATGGTACAATCATATCAAATTCCGAAACAACAAAATGTGCAATTGTATGAGGAACTGTATCGGGTTTTTAACAAAAGCTATGAAAGTCTCAAAGATGTTTTTGGAGAATTGGGAACCTTTAGAAGAAACAACACGAATAATCAATAATATATAAAAATAAGGATGAGTACACATGGAAGCGGTAAAATTAGATAACTTTTTAAAGGTAGATAAGGGAATACCTGTTCCTCTTTACTATCAGATAAAACAGGGTATACTACAGGCGATTCAGGAGGGTGCTTTAAAAGTAGAGGATATGATTCCGACGGAAGCAGAATTATGTGAAATCTGTGGTATTAGCAGACCGACGATTCGTCAAGCGTTGGGTGAACTGGTATCGGAAGGTTATCTTTATCGACTGAAGGGAAAGGGTACATTTGTTTCCAAGACAAAAATAGATGCAAGATTTCTGAATAAATTGCAGGGATTCAATCAGGAAATGTTGGAAAAAGGTTTGAAACCATCTACTAAGGTGATTAATTTTTCGTGTGTTCCCGGAAGGGAAGATATTAATGCAAAAATGAAGCTTGAAGCAACAGAACCGTTATTTTATCTTGAGCGAATCAGATATGCAGATGATGAACCGTTGGTATATGTGGAAACCTATTTTCCATATCGGCAATTCCAGATGCTGACGAATGTGGATTTTAATCAGAGTTCTTTGTATCAAAGTATGAGAGATCTTGCACAGGTAGAGGTTACAAGAGTACAGCGTGTGCTTGAAGCGGTAAATGCTGAAAAACGAGATGCAGATTTACTTGGTATTCCGAAAGGAAAAGCAATGGTAAGAGTGCAAACAGTAGGTTTTACAAAAGAGGGAAGGGCAGTAGAGTATTCCGTGGCAAGATACCGAGGTGACAGAAACAGCTTCAGTATCGAGTTACAGGTATAGATTTCATACGGAATATACGACAGCGTTTTCAAAAATAAAAATAAATGAAAGTGGCTGTCGAAATATTTAATTATATATGTAATGACATAAATATGTTAATACAGGAGGAAAGAAGATGGAAAACATAAAATCAGAAAAGGTTTTAACAGCAAAGGAATTGGCCTCATATTTTGACCATACCCTTTTGCGGGCAAATGCAACAGTTTCAGAGTTTAAGAAGTTGTGTGATGACAGTAAACGATACGGTTTTTGCATGGTAGCTATTAATCCTGCTCCAGTAAAGCTGTGTAAAACGTTTTTAGCGGGCAGCCAGGTTCATGTAGGAGCTGCAATAGCTTTTCCACTTGGACAGACAACTTTGGAAGATAAGCTGTCTGAGACCAGAAATGCGATTAAGAATGGTGCGGATGAAATAGATTATGTTGTGAATCTGACCAAACTGAAAGCAGGTGATACGGCATATATTGAAAGTGAAATGGCAAGAATAACGGATATTTGCAGAGAATTTAGTGTTGTATCTAAGGTGATTTTTGAGAATTGCTATTTAACAGAAGATGAAAAGAAAACACTTTGTCATATTGCCACAAAGGTAAAGCCTGATTTTATTAAAACGTCTACGGGTTTTGGAACCGGAGGTGCAACGTTTGAGGATGTTGCGCTGATGAAACGGGAAACTGAAGGAAGTGGGGTAAAAATCAAGGCAGCCGGAGGGATTCGTACCTTAAAGACAGCGTTAGAAATGATAAATCTTGGAGTAAGTAGAATAGGATCTACTTCAAGTGTTGCCATTATGGAAGAATATATGGCTAATTCGCCATTATTATAAAATACATTAAAAAAGCATTCAAAGGAGGATACTGGTATGAGAAAAAAGTTTTTAGGATGTGCATTAGCGACAGCTCTAAGCGTATTGGGGCTTGTTGGATGTGGTGCAGGTGACACTGAGACCGTTACATCGGCAGATTCGGCAGCTGAGGTGCAGGTATCAGATAAAACCGAAACCGAGGAAACCGATGCAGCACAAAAGGAAATCACTTGGGCAACATGGGGAAATGAAGGAGAACTAAAACGGTTTGAAGCACTAAATGAAGCATTTATGGAAGCAAATCCGGATGTTAAAGTGAATTTTATTCCAATTCCAAATAATGGATATTCAGATAAACTTCTCGCAATGATTGCAAGCGGAACTGAACCGGATCTTTATTATGTTGCGGACGGTAATTATCATAGTCTGGCATTGGGAGGAAAATTAGAACCCTTTGTATGTCATCCAATTCAAAGGATAAAGAAACTGCGTGGAGATTTTTGAGCTATTTCGTTGGAGAAACTGGACAGACATTACGACTGAAGGATTATGGAAACTGCATTCCGTCTATGGATTTGCCAGGTCTGGATGAAGCGACGTTCATGAATGAAGCTTTACCGGAACATAAAGAAGTCTGGCAGAAATATCGTGCAGAGGGTGTGCGTGGATATGTGGAAGATTCCCTGCATCCCGAAACAGCCAATGTACTTTCTGATGCAGAGGATGAGATGTTTGCTAATTTTGCAGATGTACAAACAACCTTACAGAGCCTGCAGGATCAGATAAACCAAATTGTCAGTCAGTAAGAAGAATATACTTGAGTGCCGGAATGCGAAGGATGAGGGAATCATGCTTCGGTTCCGGTACTCAGGGAAAACAGGACTGTTATGAATATCATCAGGGAAGGACTGAGGTCAATATGAGGCAAAAAAAACGCGATGGTATCTGGGGATACATTTTTATTGCACCGCAGGTAATTGGCTTACTACTATTTTCCATTATTCCGATTATTTGTGTTTTCTATTTTAGCTTTTGTAAATGGGATGCAATTTCAGAGCCGGTTTTTGTTGGAATTCAGAATTATATTACAGAATTTCATGACCCGGCATTTTATAAAGCTATTGTAAATACACTGAAATATTCACTCATTTATATACCAGGGAATGTTGTGTTTGCATTGCTGATTGCAACAGCAATTCAGCATATCAAAGGCAAGGTCGGATATAGATTGATTTTCTTTTTGCCAATTGTTGCAAGCTCAGTTGGGGTATCAATGATATGGTTATGGATTCTGGAACCAAATTGTGGAATCCTGAATTATTTTTTGGAATGTATTAAACTTGGACGGGTCAATCTTCTCGGAGATACAAAAACTGTAATGTTAACAATTGGATTAATAGGAATCTGGTGCAATCTTGGATATAATGTTGTCATTTATATTGCTGGACTGGAAGGAGTGTCACGTGTATATTATGAGGCAGCCATGGTTGATGGCGCAAGTGCGTGGACAAGATTTATTCGAATTACACTTCCGATGATGTCTCCCACCATATTCTTTACATTTATTATGACAATGATTGCAAGTTTTAAAGTGTTTGATTTGGCATATGTAATGACAGAAGGAGGACCAGCAAAGGCGAGCTATGTGTTTGTAATGCACATTTATGATTACGGGTTCAAATTATTTAAAATGGGCCAAAGTTGTACTGCGGCAGTTATATTTTTCATGGCATTGCTTGGAATGACAGTATTCCAAAATGTTGTTTCAAAAAGGTGGGTGAACTATGAAAGCTAAAAGTAAAAAAGTGTTTTCGATTATAAAACATATAATACTTATTACAATTTGTATTATAATGATATTCCCGTTTTATTGGATGATAGCAACTGCATTTAAAGATACCTATGCGGTATATGAGTATCCACCCAAAATTTTCCCGAATCCATTGGTGGTTTCCAATTTTGGAAAGGTTTGGGAATTACTTCCGTTTGGACAGGCATTTGTGAATAGCATAAAAATTGTATTGACTGTAGTGGTGATTCAACTTTTAACAGCTTCAATGGCTGCCTTTGCGTTTGCAAAGTTGCAATTTAAATTCCGTGAACTGATTTTCCTTTTAGTGCTTGCAACGATGATGATTCCCGAACAGGTAATTATGATTCCACTGTTCCAGATGTTTCAAAAAGTAGGTTTGATAGATACTCATCTGGGTCTGATTCTTCCGACGGCATTCTGTTACCCTTTTGGTATATTTATGCTTAGACAGTTTATTATGGGCTTGCCGGATTCAATTATGGAGGCTGGAAAAATAGATGGATGTTCATATCCTGGAATCTTTTTCAAATTGACTCTTCCTTTGATTAAACCTGCGCTGAGTTCTCTGTTTATCTTTTCGTTTTTGCAGAATTGGAACAGTTTTTTGTATCCTATGTTATTTTTAAATTCACAGGAGAAGTTTACCCTTCCCTTGATGCTGAATACGTTTAAAGGATTATATTTTACGGATTGGCCGGTGCTTATGGCAGCGTGCAGTATCGTAATATTGCCAGTTGTACTGGTGTATTTATCTGCGCAGAAATATATTATAGAAGGAATAGCAATGACAGGTATCAAAGGCTGATTATATCATTTTGGAAGCTTTGAACAGTATAAGCTGCAAAATTATTTTTGATATGTTTAGAAAGAAGGAAATGAATGGAAATAAACAGAAGACCTAAAAGCCTGAATTTTGCAGATGCAGCAGAACCATGTTTGCGGCATATGACACTCAATTATGATGCGGATCATGATTATGTTCCTTATGTAGGAGTAACACTTGGAGAGAAAAAACCGCATTTTGTTCATCATCGCCTAGATTGGAGTGAGGTATTGCCCTATGCGATTTATGGAGAAATATGTGCTCGCGATCTCTGTGGAAGTCAGGAGGGATTAGAAATAGAAAAAAAGCAACGTGAACTGTTTTTACGTCAGATATCACCGTTGGATTTCCTGATTCACAGCAGTTCTTCCCCATGGAGCCAGTCTTATAAAATGTGCCTGTGGGAGCAGTCGAGAGCTTTACATGCACTTTTATATTGGTATATGGAAGAACAAGATGAGCGATTGGTTCATATCATGAAAAAAATGGTCGATACTTTATTCCATATGTCCCATCAATTTGGAAATCAGCGGATGTTTGCCCCTGAGGTTATTCGTGATATCGGAATGGGAGCGATTGCCTTGGGAGAAATCATAGATCCTTTACTCAAATTTGATGAACTGTTTGGAGATGAAAATGCAAGGACGCTTGGTGTGGGGCTTGCTTATTACTGTACAGACTTATCAACTGGTTTTTTTGATGAGAATGGAGATGTTGTTGGAAATCAGTTGTATCGATCTGGTATCTCAATATTGAGTGGGGTTTTACGAGCTGCAAGGCTTACGCAGGACGCTTCGTTATTTGCAAGAGGAAAGCAAATACATGATCGATTGTCCTCTTATGTAACGAGATATGGTTCAACACCATGTACAGAGCCGGCGTGCAGCAATATGGAATTGATATACAGTGCAATTCACCTTGCAGAAACAGTGGATGCCTCATATTATGAGCAGATTGATCGTTATGTCAGAAATCAGACAAAAGAAGCACAATTCCTGACAAAAAGTGAGTGGCATCGTGAACTAGCCCATGAAGGAAGGATTACAGGCGAGGAATTCCGCTGGGTTTTCGGAAATTATTCAGATACATTAGATACCTTACCATATGACTATTATGGTGATGATGTGCTCGATAAGAGTGAAGGAGGCTTCCTGTGGACAGATTTTTCTGAACATCGTTTTGTTCCGGCCTCTTTGATGCTGTGCTGTTCTGGTCATGCAATGCGAAGTTTCCATTTGGTAGCAGAAAAAATGATTCATCCTACCATTCAGGGCTTTGATGTTAATTTTCATTATTCATTTGAAAATGAGTATGCGGAGTTGATTAGTTATGAACCGTTTGAAGGAAAATTTGTAGTTATTCCTAAAAAATGTACGCAGAAAATACGGGTGCGTATTCCAGAATATTGGGAAAAAACAAAATTACAGATATTTTCTGAAGGTGCGGAGATACTATTTAAAATAGAAGGAAACTATGTGGTCATTCAGAATGCAGAGGCAGGACAGGAGATTCAATTTAAATATCCGTTGGAAAGTTATATTACCGAAGAGAATGTTTACCGAAATATAAATTCTATTCCTTGTTTTCAGTTCAAGGTACGAGTTGAATGGAAGGGAAATACAGTAATTCGATTGTTGGATCACTGCTCTGAGAATCCTAAAATGATTTATAAACATGTATCCAATGATTACATATACGGTGGGAAACCATTAAAAGTTTCCGGGCATATAAATTGGTAAAAAATTAGATTCATATTCAAAAGGAGAATAATATCCAAACAGAATGGAACGATTTCGGATCAATCATCGAAGGAGGAAACTCCGCAGCACCTTCCGATAGCGGAACTGATGTGTGAAGCAGCCGAAAAATTTGAAAAAAAATAGGAAAATATTG
>ERZ894194.1869-NODE-1869-length-9950-cov-5.914907_pt1 | contig 9950 bp, 7 predicted proteins | sample MGYA00380283_ERZ894194 | MGnify/ENA primary metagenome ERZ894194 (study PRJEB32331, sample SAMN06328448) | human gut metagenome | biome: human gut microbiome; feature: stool | host: Homo sapiens | collected 2013-02-13 ... | reverse complement strand
TTAAGCACTCATTCCTACCGCTCTCGGAATCAAAACCGGCTGTCACCAGGACTTTTTTCCCCGCCATATCCTTTTCAAAAGCCAGCTCCTGCATAATATATTCCATCAAAAGTTCCGGCTCCGGCATCTTTCCCGCTCCTGTATCCCCACAGGCCAGATATCCGCTGGCCGGTTCCACCACATGCATCCCATATCTGCGGCAGATATCCAGATTATCCTGAGTAATGGGATTTTCATACATCTGGGTATTCATAGCCGGAACAATGTATTTCGGCTTTTTGCAGGCCAAAAATGTAGTTGTCAGCATATCATCTGCCAGCCCGTGGGCCACCTTTGCAATCACATTGGCTGTCGCCGGGGCAATCATGAAAATATCCGCCCGCTTGGCCAGAGCTACATGTTCCACCTGGAACTGAAAATTTCTGTCAAAGGTATCAACCAGACATTTGTTCCCTGTCAATGTTTCAAAGGTAGTGGGAGTAATAAAATTCGTTGCATTTTCTGTCATAATCACCTGCACATCTGCATGCTGCTTTACCAGCATACTTGCCAGGCTGGCTATTTTGTAGGCGGCAATTCCGCCTGTTACGCCAAGAACTACTGTCTTTCCTTTCAGCATTAGTCCCTCCTGATTTTATCGCCGGAGCCTGCCCCGGCAAACATTTGCAATGGAATCAGTATAGCACAAAAATTGCGTATTTAAAAGGGATTCCGATTGTGTTTCCCTGTAAAATATGATAGGATGAGTGTGCAAAACAACTGCTTTTTGCGGTTCGTTTTCTGCCTGAAAATACACAGATTCTGCCGGTTCCCTTCAGGAATCGGGAAAGGAGCTTTTCCAATGATTTTAGCACTGGATATGGGAAACACCAATATTGTGGTAGGCTGCATTGACTCAGAAAAAACATATTTTGTTGAACGCCTGACCACCAATCACAATAAAACAAGCACAGAATATGCCATAAATATTAAAAATATTCTGGAAATTCACGGCATTTGCACAGCTGATATTGAGGGCTCTATTCTTTCTTCTGTTGTGCCTCCTCTGAATGCCGCCATTTCCTCAGCCGTAAAGAAAATCCTGGGCCATCACCCCATGCTGGTTGGATCCGGCATCAAAACCGGCATGAATATTCTTATGGACAACCCGAAAACCGTCGGCAGCGATCTGATTGTTGATGCTGTCGCTGCTATTCGGGATTATCCCTGCCCCATCATCGTCATTGATATGGGAACTGCCACCACTATGTCTGTGGTAGATCCGGCCGGCAATTATATCGGAGGAACCATTCTGCCTGGACTTCGTATTTCCCTAGATACCTTAAGCAGCAAAACCGCCCAGCTTCCCTCTATCAGCCTGGATATTCCCAAAAAGGTCATCGGAAAAAATACCATTGACTGTATGAGAAGCGGAATTATGTACGGCAATGCCGGCATGATCGACGGCCTGATTGACCGGATTGAAGAAGAACTGGGGCAGCCTGCTTCTCTGGTTGCCACCGGAGGACTGTCCCGCTTTATTATGCCTCTGTGCCGCCATCAAATCCAGTATGATGAGGCTCTGATGTTAAAGGGGCTGCTGATTCTTTTTGAAAAGAATAAGAATCTGTAGTCAGAGCAAGAGATTTTCCTCTGAAATAAAGAAAAATAAAGGCCAGCGCCGCTGCAGCTAAGACAAGTATCATCTGCAGCGGCCTCTGGCCTTTTGCGTTTATTCTTTATATTTTATTCTTTTTCTGAGACTTTACCGGCGTTCTCCCAATCTCTCCTGCGAGCCTTTTTCTTTCTATAATAGTTCCGCATCTATCCAGACGTGTTATTGTTGAATCATTCACTCTGCAAAAACTCCCACAACTCTACAGTGCCCGGATAATCTTTACATGATTTCGGAGAACCGCATAAAAGCTTCCTCCATCCTCCTGCCCAAACCGGCGCAGCAAAGCTGAATGAATCCCATTCAGATTCTTCTTGGGTACCCCGTTAAGAATCTTCAGAATTTGATCCACATCTCCTTCCTGCAGGCTCATTTCACTGCGTGCCAGAATCAGTTCCAGATACCGGCGTTCTCTTTCCTTTTTGTTGTTGCTGTATCCGGCGGAAAGTTCTCCCCGGCAGCCAGGATTTTCTCGAATAAAACGATAGATTCCGTTTCCAGTTGCCAGACCAAAATGATACTCCATCACATTGTGAACCAGAGACATATTCGAAAGCTTCAGGGTTTTGCAAAGCTCCAGGAGAAATCTCCGATCCTCCTCCGGCTCCCGGCTTCCTGTTCGACGGAAAATCTTCAAAAGCTCTTCCTTCCAGTCAGCGCCGCCGCCATTCTGTTTTTCTTCTGTTTCTGCTTCGCCGTTTTCCCTGTCTTCCTCTCCGTCTCCAATGAGCTCCTGCTCTAAAACAGCTTCGTCGTCTTCGAACGGCTCTGGTTCCTCCGTAAAAACCAGGGTATCCTCCTCAGCGAACTCCCGGCATTCTTCCTTCTTCTCTTTTTGTGTTTTTTTTCGTCTGTTTTTTCTCTTTTTTCTGCCGTTTCCCTCAGAAGTGGTCTGCCCGCAGCTTCCCTCGCCTTCTGCTTCGTCCTTTCCCGCTGACACTTCCTTTGGGGACATTTCTTCGCAGCTGTTCTCTGCACAAGCTTCCACTTTTCTCATTTCTCCGCGCCCGTTCTCTGCAGATACTGCCTTCGGAGACTTTTTCCTACGAACCTTCTTTGCAGAAGATGCTGATTTTCCCGGCTTTTCTCCGTGATTTTCCACTGCGCAGGATTCTGATTTTTCCTGTTCTTCTCTGCGGTTTCCAGCTGCACAGGATTCCGATTTCTCCTGTCCTTTCCTGTGATTTCCTGCTGCGCAGGATTCTTGGAGAATCGGCTCCTCTCCGCAATTTTTTTCTGCACAGGATTTTTGAGCAGCCGGCTCCTCTCCGTGAACACGCGCTGCAGCTCCAGCCTTTTCAGACTTATTGTTTCGGCCCTTCTTTTCTGATACGGCTTTCTCTGCCTTCTCTGCCTGGCGTCTTTCCTCCGGCGCGCCCTTCTCACAATCTGTACCCTTAATTCTCCGCACAGAGCATCCCTTCTGCTGCCAGTAACGAACTACAGCGTCATATCCGGTATCATTGGAAACAATGATATATTCCCGGCTGCCATTCTGAGACAGACAGCTTCCCAGCTCTGTCACCAGCTGAAAATCCAGGGCATTCTGCCCTTCAAAACACTTGATCCAGTGAACCGCCCCTCGCTTTTGTTCCATCAGACAAACGATTCTATCATAGCCCATGTGTGCGCTTTTATCTGTATAAAATACCAGAATCTCATCCCCATCCTCCAGTACCTGCAGAAGCTCCACCCACACATCGTTGATATTCTCGCTGTCGATTAAATAGGTTCTTCTCATTTCATTCTCTCCGTTATAAATTTTTCCCGTGATCTTTATTATACACGTTTTGCACGGAATGTAAAATAGGAACCATTACGCACCCGTGGAATTCGCTCTTCTTTTATAAACCAGATCCACAATTCCATTATAATTTTGTGTACTTACCAGCTCCAGCTTCTGTTCTGTGCTCTTGTCTTTAAAAAGGCGAATGCCGTCTCCCAAAAGTGTGGGAATCACAGAAATATAATACTCGTCAATCAATCCCTTTCCTCTCAGCTGCCCCACAAGATTTGCTCCCCCGCAAATCCAGATTTTCTTTCCTTCCTGCTGCCTCAATTCCTCCAAAAGTTCTTCTGGTTCCCTGTCCGTAAAGCAGATCTCATCGGAAGACAGATGCTCCGAATGCGTAAATACATAGGTCTTCAAGCCCTCGTATATCCACTGTTCCGGTGACAGCTCTGTTACAATCTGATGGTAGGTATTCCAGCCCATCAGTACTGTATCCACATCTCTAATAAACAGAGAATAGGTATCTATCATCTCTCCATCCTCTTTCTGACCCGTTAGCCAATCCACACCGCCGCGGCTATCTGCAATATAACCGTCAAGACTCATTGCAATAAACAAACTGATTTCTCTCATAGTATTCAATTCCTCTATCTTTCCAGGTCTCTCTTTTTTTCGAGCCTTATATTTCGTCAAACCATTACATACTCTGATGGCATTCCTGTTTTTGATTGTATCATAAATTTATTCCTTTTGTTTGTGCTTCAGAAGTTTTCCTATTTCTTTTCTTGTTTCCACCAAATAAAGGCCCCTGGCACGTGTTCTCTCCGTATGCCCTCAAAATACAGATGTTTGAACATCTATTTTTTAAGGTTTCGACAGTCAACACTCTGTGTATATCATACCTCTGAGTTTTATATAGAATTCCTCTTTTCCCACCGTAAATGCAAAATTTCTCCTCTGATTTGTGCAGGAAGCAGTTCTTTTTCTCCTTAAATGCAAAATCTTCGCCATGAATTGTGCAGAATTCGCCCTTTCCCTCCATAAATGCAAAATCTGCATCATGGCTCAAGAGTCCCCTATAGAAATTATTCCCCCACAGAAATCTCTTTTCTGCAAATACAACAATGCGGCAGTTCCAAGCAAATACTTCAAACTACCGCCATTCACACTTCTATTCTATTCTTCCTCAGCCTTCTGAGGCGTTCTTGCTGAAACACAGTAAACCTTTACCGAGCGTTCCATCCGGCTGTTAAAGAAGATCCTGTCTCCCGTATGACTGTATATGGGATGAGGGTGGGCATCCTGCCCCAGCCAGTCACTTTCGTGTTTGCAAAGAGGAATCCAGGTCAGAGTTCCCTTTTCCCAGTCCGGAATGACCTTGCAGATATACTCCGCATCCTTTTTATGTGGATCCGGCCCGTTATCTGTACTGTTTTCCCGAACCTGCTTTACCTCCCAGGGATATTTAAAATACCCGTCGCACACCAGGTTTCCCCTGTGATCCATAGTAAAATGGCCATAGGCATTGTAATCATCCGGCAAAGCAATTTCCCAGTACCTTTTTGTAGCCAGCTCATACCGGCCAACCATAGCCGGACCGCCTGCATAGCCGCCATGATAAATAATCTGAGTTCCGTCATCACTCCACATCTCATGGCAGACCCAATCCTCCGCTCTTCGTGCAAAGCCCCTTGGATTCCCCAGAGTATCGCTTCCCTCGGTGCGGACACGAATCAGAGAATCCGTTTCATGGTCATACATCCAGATACGCCGGATCCCGCAGTCAAAGCTGGGCCACTCATGGTTATACATAATAATTTCCGGATTGATTGGATGAAACTGCACATGGGTAATCCAGCATTTCGGAACTGTTTTTTCAAACAGCAGCTCTCCTGTTTCTGTATCATAAACACAGAGATAGCTGTTTAAATTTTCCTCCTGCACCCGTCCGTCAATATCATAAACCGGACGCCGGTCAAGCCCGGCTCCCTCTGTTTCCGGATCAAAATCCAGGCATCTGCCGTCTGTCATAGGGACACAAAGTCGCTTTCCATCTGCACTGACATGAGTAAATGCTGTCATTCGCTCCTCCGGTATCCGGTTCAGCACAGTAATCCTTCCCTCCCGGTCTGCCCTGCATATTTTATCATCCTGAATAAAATAAATGATTTCCCTTACATAATCGAGACAGACACTGGCCTTCCCCAGCCCCCGATTCTTCTCTCCGTCAAAGTAAACGTAGCTTTTTAAAGTACCTGCCTGATTCTGTGTAAGAACCTTCTCTTTTCCGGTAAACAGATCCTTTACTATCACATTGGGGCTTCCCCCCTGATCACTTATCATATAAACTCTGTCTCCGCTCTCCCCAAGAGACGAGCAGGTAAAATACAAAAGCTGAGTATTATATTCCTGTCCATCCAGACAGCCACCTGCCAGCATCCGTCCGTTTAATGGTGTTTCCTTCACAAATCACAGCTCCTTTCTGCAGAAAACAGGTTCCAGCAGCACATAAATCACTCCGCCTCCGCAGCTTCCTTCCTCTTCCGACTCCTCTCCTGCCATATTCACATAACACAGCATTGAGTACTCAGCTCCGGACTTCAGAAGTTCAAGCGCGCGGTTCATCATAACTGCCTCCGCACGGCCGCCTCCTATGGTTCCAATGCAATAGCCGTCTGGCTGTACCAGCATTTTCGTTCCCGCCTCACGAGGCGTAGATCCCTTTTTTCCAACAATAGTTGCCATCACACCAGCCTTTCCCCCATTTCCAGTCTTCAAAAGGGCGTGAAGCATATCTCTGGAATATCCGTTCTGTCTAATTCCTCTGTTTTTCACCTGAATAATCTCAGCCATAATCGCAACTCCCAGTTCTGCCGGAGTTTCTGAGCCAATATCCAATCCTATCGGCGTGTGGATGCGCTCAATTACCTGCGGCGCTGCTCCGTATTCCAAAACAGCGTCTTTCACCATCTGTACTCGTTTCCGATTTCCCAGCATTCCAATATAAGCATGAGGCTTTTCTACGATTTTCTTCAGACAAATCTGATCGTAGACGTGTCCCCTGGTTACAAGAACGAAATAGGTACTGCTGCTGCCCGGTATTTGATCCAGACCCGCTTCAAAGGGTTCACAAATCACCTGGCTGGCCCCTGCCCGTCTTGCATTGTCTGCAAATACAGGACGATCCTCCAGCACAATTACTTCAAAGCCCAGCATCCTTCCAATCTCAATAACCGGAATGGAAACATGACCTCCGCCGCAGATAACCAGACAGTTTTCCTGCCCCAGCCAGTCGCAGAAAACCGGTATTCCTGCCACCTCAGCAATGCTGTCCCTGCACTGTTTCTTATCTCGAACCGCTATCCAGACCTCTTCCTTATGTTCCTTCAGGTATCCTTTTTCCTCTGTATCAAATATCAGCTGCCCATCTGAAAAAAGAGCCTTTTCTCCAAAATGCGGCCCCGCCAGCACTGTCACTGCCAAATTCTGTTCTTCCGGATTACATCGGGAAACCGCTTCATAAAAGCTTCGCATCCCACATTCCCCTTTCTTTTATTCCATTTTCACTGTAACGCTTCTGCCGCGCTCTTACTTTGGCAGCTGGGCAAAAAACAACTCATACAAATCATCTTCCCCTTTTAAAACTGGAGAATTCTCTCCGCCTCCATTGGTACTGCGTTTCATAGCGGCATAAAGTTCCTCCCCCGCCTGAAGCAAATCCATTTCATAAAGTTCCTCTCCCTGCTCCCTGCAGATTCTGCAGAAATCTGATAATGGATTCTGACTTTTTCTTGTATCCCAAAGCCGTTTCCTAAGCTGTATATCCTCAGCCGCCTTTTTCTGAAGAACTTCCAGAGAAACCGCAACGTCCATAACTCTTATACTCCTTTATTTTTTCTCACATCATGCTTCTTTTGAAAAACCTTTCCTGTCTTATCTGCCAGAAAACCGGCGCCTATAGCCAGAGCCGTAGGCATCAGCCATCCAAAGCCCTGTCTGCTGCCAGGAATCCCATGAAGAAGTCCAGTCACACCCGGAATCACAATATGGTTCTCGTCCAGCATAAAAAGCAGGCTGAACAAACCGCACACAAATGCTGACCAGGGATAAATCCGCGGATAATCTTTGATTCTGTGGTGAAGGCAGGAAAGAAAAATCAACAGAATTGCCAAAGGATAAATGGCATTAAGCACCGGCTTGGAAATTCTTAAAATCGCCCCCAGGCCCGCATTGGATATGGCCATGGACACAGCCGCAAACACATACACCCATGCACGATAGGACAGCTTCGAAAAAATTCTGTGAAAATAATTTCCACAGCATACAAGAAGTCCCACACAGGTATTAAAGCAGGCAATCATAAAAATACATGCCAGCATCACTGTCCCAGCCTTTCCAAAAAGAAATTCCACCACTCCGGTCAGTATCTCTGTTCCATCGGCCGCCCCGGCAAACCTGGTTCCGGAAACCATTCCCACGTAAGAAAGCATTCCGTAAACTGCCAAAAGCACCGATCCTGCAGTCCATCCCGCACGAATGGTTTCTTTCATTACTCCTGATTCCTCTGAAATCCCCATGACCCGGATATTCATTGCGATAATAATTCCGAAATTCAGCGCTGCCAGGGTATCCATTGTCTGATAGCCGTCCAAAAATCCCCGAATCACGGCAGTCTGTCCATAAGCGCCATTGGGCGCTGCCGCTGGTCCTGCCGGACGCAGAACAGAGGACGCAAAAATAATCACAATCAAACTCAGAAGAATCGGCGTCAGACATTTTCCCAGATACTCTGTCAGCTTTTCCGGATGCATAGCCACCTGAGCTGCCAGCAGGAAAAACGCCAGGGAATAAACAAGCTGTACCAGCCTCAGTGCTTCCGGCTGATTCCAGAAAGGCATCACCGCAATCGAAAAAGAGGTGCTTGCCGTTCTTGGAATGGCAAGACACGGCCCAATGGCCAGGTATAAAACAAGAATGTAAAAAAAAGAAAATCTGGGATGCACCCTGGACGCCAAAGTCTCCAAACCTCCGGATTTGGTAACAGCCACTACCCCCAGTACCGGAAGAAACACGGCGCTCACTGCAAAGCCTGCAAATGCCTGCCAGATATGAGTTCCTGCCTGTGCTCCCAAAAATGGCGGAAAAATCAGATTCCCCGCTCCAAAAAACATGGAAAAAAGCGTGATTCCTGCCAGAATCCGCTTCCTCCCTGTTAACGCTTTCATGCCAGTTTCTTTCATGTTCTGTATCCTTTTCTATTATACTGTATTTATCCGGTCCCTACAAGCTTCTCAACCTCCCACACACTCATAAACGCGCTTCTCCGACTGCTTTTCGTCTTCCCCCAACTGCCTTTTCGTCTTTCTTAAGACAGCACCACCCGCAGAAGATTTTCCAGGCCACAGCAGGATTTTTCCAGGAAAAGCCTTTCCAGATGCCCCAGATTTACATCCGAATGCTCAATTTCTTTGGAGTATTTCCAGGCAGACTCTGTCAGTATAGAAAACAAATTCTTTCCCGATCTCTCAGATGGATCTGCAAAAATTCCTCTGGTTATCTCACAGATCAGAAGGGTACTGACCACAGCCAGCTTTATCTTTCCATAGGCATTTTCATCATACACAGCTCCGCAGAAATAGGTAAATACAAAATATACCATCAGCTGCTCCATCCAGATCTCCCACGACGTCTCATCCTGAGTCTCCTTCTTCCATTCTGCCGCAGTTTCTTCCCCTGCCGTCACCTGTGCAGCTTCTTCTCCCGCCGCAAACTGTTCCTCCTCCTGCGCCAGCCCCTGCTCCGCTCTTTTTACATACTGGGGCCAGTCAGCTTTTAAAAGTTCCAGCTCCCCGAAAATCTCAAACAGCTCCCGCACCAGCCTGCTTCTGCTTTTCTTATCCACCCGGTACGGCTTTATCCGCTCTTCCATCCTCCGAAAAGCGTCTTCTTTCCCATAACGTTCCAGAAGCTGATCCACCAAAAACAGCTGCCCGCTCCGGATTCTTCTCTGCAGATCATGGCCCAGCGACAACACCATGGCAATTCGCAGCGACACCGGCTCCCGCCTCTCCTGAAGCAGGCGAATCATCAAATCTCTGGCATCCGTCAGCTTCGTATAAAGGAAAAAATCAAAATCCTCATACTCCTCTTCTCCCGCTTTTTCTGCAGTCAGAAACTGTACCGGCTCCCTGCTGCTCAGAATCAACCGCGCCGCCTCCGGACAGGACAAAGACAGGGAAATCTCCCTGCTGCCCTCAAACTCCTCGATATGGCGCGGATAATTCCGGCAGGTTCTGCACAGCATTTCTTTTCCTGACTCCTGGTAAATATCGCACAGATTTTCGTCATTCAAAAAAGCGCACCGACCTTCATACTGCTGAAAGCAGGACTCCTTCCAGTCAATGGAATTATGCAGCCGGTTTCCAAAAGCCCCTTCTGCCCTTCTGTATTTCTCCCTGGTCCGGTCATCGATCACAATCTGCCATCCGGCACAGCAGGTATCTGGACATTCCCCTGCAATACACTGAAATTTTTTATAATAATGAGGTATGGTATATAACATAC
>ERZ894194.1863-NODE-1863-length-9989-cov-6.443930_pt1 | contig 9989 bp, 7 predicted proteins | sample MGYA00380283_ERZ894194 | MGnify/ENA primary metagenome ERZ894194 (study PRJEB32331, sample SAMN06328448) | human gut metagenome | biome: human gut microbiome; feature: stool | host: Homo sapiens | collected 2013-02-13 ... | reverse complement strand
GCTCTGGGCGGTCTGGGCATGTTCCGTTATCCCCTGCTGCAAGTGGCCAACGATGGTTGGCTGCCTTCCGTCTTTAAGAAAACCGATAAGAACGGCTACCCCTACGCCATTTATCTGCTGTTCTACGTCATTAGTGTCTTCCCCATCGTCACCGGCCGCAGCCTGGATGCCATCGTCTCTCAGGTGATGATTCCTGCCATGCTCATCAACATCTACATGAACCTGGCCTGCCTGACACTGCCCAAGAAATACCCGGAGCAGTGGGCACAGCGCAGCATCAAGATGCCCCTGTGGTTCTACAACATCTGCTGCGTGCTGGGTGCTTTCTGCGCCGGTGTAGTTGCCTACAACCTGTTCAAGGATCTGACCTTCAACGATGCTGTGTTCGCAGTGGTCATCGTGGTCGTTCTGTGCGCACTGAGCATCCTGCGCCTGAAGCAGGGCGCTGTCAAGGCCGAAGATCTGGCCGCCAAGAAAGAGGAGATCGTCCGTCAGGCCATTGCAGATACCACTGCTGACGAGGCAAAAGCCGCCTGAGTTTTCTGATGTTTCGATGTTTATTACAAAAGATTCAATCCCATACACACTGTAAGAAATCGGCATTTGCCGGAAAAGGAGAATTTACTATGAAGTACGATTTCACCTCCATCATGGACCGCCATGGCAAGGACGCAACCGCCATCGATGGTCTGGGCTCGATGCCCGGCTTCACTCCCGACCTGCCCAAGGAAGGCTATGATGTCATTCCCATGTGGGTGGCAGACATGAACTTTCCCACCGTCCCCACCATCCCCGAAGCCATCATCGAGCGTGCAAAGCACCCGGCCTACGGCTACTTCCAGCCCACCGATGAATACTTTGACTCCATCATTAAGTGGCACGAGACCCGCAACGATGTCAAGGGTCTGACCAAAGAGTGCATCGGCTACGAAAACGGCGTTCTGGGAGGTGTTGTCTCTGCACTGACCTGCTATGCCGCCCCCGGTGATGCCGTGCTGCTGCACAGCCCCACCTACATCGGCTTCACCATGTGCATTGAGAACAACGGCTATAAGATCGTTCACAGCCCACTGGTCAAGGATGAAAACGGCATCTGGCGGATGGACTACGAGGATATGGATGCCAAGATCAAGGCAAACCACATCCACGTTGCTGTGTTCTGCAGCCCCCACAATCCCTGCGGCCGTGTCTGGGAACGCTGGGAGATCGAGAAGGCCATGGAGGTCTACAAGGCCAACGATTGTATCGTGATCTCTGACGAGATCTGGTCCGACATCATTCTGGAAGGCCACAAGCACATTCCCACCCAGTCTGTCAGCGAGGATGCACGGATGCGCACTGTCGCCGTCTATGCTCCCTCCAAGACCTTCAACCTGGCCGGCCTGGTGGGCAGCTATCATATCATCTATAACCCCACCATCCGTGACCGTGTGGTCGCCAAGAGCAGCAAGCCCCACTATAACGATATGAACGTCCTGTCCATGCACGCCCTGATCGGTGCCTACAAGCCCGAGGGTTACGAGTGGGTCGATGAGCTGCGTCAGACCATTACCGGCAATGTGGATTACGCCTGCGATTACATCACAAAGCACTTTGAGGGTGTAACCGTCTCCAAGCCTGAGGGCACTTACATGCTGTTCGTGGACTGCACCGAATGGTGCGAGAAGCACGGCAAGACCATTCAGGAACTGGAAAAGGCCTGCTGGAACGTGGGCGTTGCGATCCAGGATGGCCGGATGTTCCACGGCCCCTGCTCCATCCGCATGAACCTTGCACTGCCCCTGTCCCGCGTGAAGGAAGCCTTCGACCGTCTGGACAAGCACGTGTTCAATGGAGAGTGGGTGTGAGTTATGGCTGCTGAAACTGCTGCCCGCCTGACGGTGGGCGAGGTGATGCCCAACTTCATCTATGACACGCCTTTTGCAACTGGTCTGACACTGTCCGACACAGTGCAGAAGACCCCGAAAACAGCTCTGCTCTTCCTACGCTACTACGGCTGCACCCTCTGCCAGTACGACATCCATCAGCTGGCCGAGAACTACCACCAGATCACCGATGTGGGCGGTCAGGTCATCGTTGTCCTGCAATCCGACCCCACCGGGCTGGCGCAGGAGCTGCAGCCCGATACCTTCCCCTTCTCCATCTTGTGTGATCCGAAAGCCGCTCTGTATGAACGCTTTGGCATCCAGCCCGCAGCCTCTATGGCCAAGATGGCTGATGCCGGGACGATGTTGAAGATTGCCAAAGCAACTGCCTCAGGCTACAAGCACGGTGCCTATGAGGGCAACGAGCTGCAGCTGCCCGCCTGCTTTGTGGTGGACAAGGAGCGGAAGATCCTCTACGCACACTACGGTAAGAGTGCCGGAAACACCCCCGATGCCCGCACCCTGGCCAGCCTCCTCAAATGACATTTCTCCCTTTTTACCAGCATAACCTCTGAGACCCTCTTCTATCAGCAAGACAAACGCCGCATGGCTTCCTCCCCGGAGCACATGCGGCGTTTGTCTTTTCTGTTATCTCAAAAAGAAAGGAATTTCAAGCTTAGACCTTCTCAATGGTGATGGTCCACTCGCTGGTCATAGCCTCATCGGGCTCCAGCACCTCGTGCTTGCCCTCTTCGTTCACGCTGTTGGCCCAGCCGTTCCAGGGCTCCATGCAGACGAAGTTTTCGGCATCCTGCTGCCACAGCACACCGTTGGTAAAGCTCTCATCGGCATCCACGGTGACCTTGTGTCCGTTGCCCTTATCCGTAAAGGTCATGGGGAACTCCACGCCGGTCATCAGGCGGATGGAGTTGTCAGAACCTTCCTTGCGGGTCAGGGTGATCTTCTCGGGTGCAGCAGGCTGCTCGCCCTTGGCATCCTCGGAGCAGGTGGCGCACTTGATGTCAAAGTCCACATTCTCCAGAGCAGAGGCCACAAAGTAGGGATGATAACCAAAGCTGAAGGGCATCGGAATATCGCCCTCATTGATCACGGTCATGCTCAGGGAAGCGGTGTTGCCCTGCAGGTTGTAGTTCATCAGGACAGTGAAATCGAAGGGGTAGAGGAACTTGGTCAGGGGGCTGGACTCCAGGATCAGGGTCACGCCGTCGGGGCCGACGCTCTCCACTTCCCAGGGGCACAGGTCAGCCATGCCGTGGATCTCCATGGGATAGGCCTGGCCGTTGAAGATGTGCACGCCGTTGTCGGGCTTGCCGCAGTTGGGGAACAGCACAGGGATGCCGAAGCGGGGGCGGTTGCACTCGCTGAAGTTGGGGCGGCGGGTCCAGATGTACTCGTCGCCGTCCAGGGTAAAGCCGGTGACCATGCCGCCGCGCTCGGGGGTGATGGTCAGGGCAGTTTTTGCCACGGGGTCGGTGATGACATACTGCTCAAAGCATGCGCCGCCCTCGGTGACGTACTGGGTGGTGATCTGGTTCATAAGTTGTACCTCCATATCATTTGATACAAAAAGGCCGCCGTACGCGCAAAAAGCACGCACAGCAGCCATTTTTCAATTAAAGAACAACGCCATCCTTGAAGATGGAGATCTCGCGGAAGCCGTGCTTCTCGGCCTTGGTCTGCTCACCGCCTGCAACGCGGATGACCAGATCCAGCAGGTCGCGGGCGGCCTCGTCGATGGTCTTTTCACCGTCCGCGATGACACCGGTGTTGAAGTCGATCCAGCCGGACTTCTTCTCGGCCAGCGGGGTGTTGGTGGAGATCTTCAGGGTGGGAGCCGGGGCAGAGAACGGGGTGCCGCGGCCGGTGGAGAAGAGGATCAGGTGAGCGCCTGCGGCGGTCATGGCCGTTGCGGACACCAGATCGTTGCCGGGGCCGTAGAGCATGTTCAGGCCCTTGGTCACCACGGGGTCACCGTAGCCGATGACATCCATGATGGGGGCGGTGCCGCCCTTCTGGACACAGCCGCAGCTCTTGTCCTCCAGGGTGGTGATGCCGCCCTGCTTGTTGCCCGGAGAGGGGTTGTCGTAAACCACCTCGTTGTGGCTGATGAAGTATTCCTTGAAGCCGTTGATCATGTGCTCGGCCTTGACGAATACCTCCTTGTTGATGCAGCGGTCCATCAGGAAGCCCTCGGCACCGAACATCTCGGGCACCTCGGTCAGGACAGTGGAACCGCCGCGCTGGCCCATCATGTCGGAGAAGCGGCCGATGGTAGGGTTGGCGGTGATGCCGGACAGGCCGTCCGAGCCGCCGCACTTCATGCCGACCACCAGCTCGCTCACAGGGATAGGTTCACGCTTGAACTGACCGGCGTAAGCAGCCAGCTCCTTCAGGATCTCGCGGGCGGCGGTGAACTCATCGTCCACATCCTGGCAGGTCAGGAACTTGACCCGGTCGTGGTCATACTCGCCCAGCTCTTCCACGAACTGATCGTGCTGCAGGTTTTCGCAGCCCAGATGCAGCACCAGAACAGCGGCGGCATTGGGGTGGCGGACCAGCGCGGCCAGCAGCTTGCGGGTCTGGGCATGGTCGTGGCCGGTCTGGCTGCAGCCAAACGGATGGGTAAAGGTGTACAGACCCTCAATGGAGCCGGTAACCAGATCCTGGTTGTCGTTCACCATCTTCTTGGCGATGTCGTTGACACAGCCGACCGTGGGAATGATCCAGATCTCGTTGCGGATGGCGGCACGGCCATCCTTGCGGCGGAAGCCCATAAAGGTCTCAGGCTCCACCTTGGGCAGGGGGGCCAGGTCGGGGGCGGGGTGATAGCTGTACTCCACCTCACCGGACAGGTTGGTGTGGACATTGTGGGTGTGCATCCAGGTGCCCGGCTCGGCATCGGCGGTCGCATGGCCGATGGGGAAACCGTACTTGATGACATTTTCACCGTTCTTGATGGGCTTTACTGCCATCTTGTGGCCCTGAGGGATATCCTCCAGCGCGGTCACGGCAAGGCCGTCCACCTCCACCAGAGTGCCCTTGGCAATGGGGTGCAGTGCAACCACCACGTTGTCAATGGGGCTGATATGAATCGCCTGCGGCATAGTTATTCTCCTTAATGACATTTACAAAGCACAAGGAGGCCGCTGCCCAAAGCAGCAGCCCCTTGTTGTGCAGGTGATATTCCAGCTTACAGGCAGCTCTTGTAGGCAGCTTCGGCACCCTGGGTGCGGATCAGCTCCAGATCAGCCAGAACAGCGGCCTCCAGGCCTTCGATCTTGGTCAGATCCTGATCCCACATCTGGGTGTTGGTCAGAACGGCATGCACCAGCTGAGCGTCGGTGTCGTCCTTGTGTGCATAGTAGAAGTCCAGTGCCCATGCGTCATCCTGGATCTTGTAGGTGTTGCCTGCGGGGCGCTTGCAGATCAGGCCGTCGGCAGTGCGCTCCTGGATATCATTGGAGTAGAAGGCAATGTAAGCGGCCAGAGACATGGTCAGGCACTTGGGCAGCTGCTTCTGCTCCTCGATGTAAGCCAGGAAGGAAGGCATGTTGCGGGCCTTCCACTTGGAGGTGGAGTTCAGGGAGATGCTCATCAGCTCGTGGTTGACGAAGGGGTTGTTGAAGCGATCCTCAACGGCGGAAGCGAACTCTTCCAGATCCTTCTTGTCCAGAGGCAGGGTGGGGATGATCTCCTCATGCAGCATCTTGTTCATAAAGCCGCGGACGGTATCGTTGTGCATGCAGTCACGGACGATGTCGAAGCCAGCCAGATATGCGCCCAGAACGAAGCCGGTGTGTGCACCATTCAGGATGCGGACCTTGCGCTTCTTGTAGGGGGTAACATCAGGCACGACCATGACGTTGACACCGGCCTTCTTGAACGGCAGCTTGTCCTCCAGACCTGCAGGGCCCTCGATGACCCACACGCCGAAGACTTCGCCGACATCCAGCACCTGATCGTGGTAGCCGTTGGCCTCTTCCATAGCAGCCAGCTCCTTGGGGTCGCGGATGCGGCCCGGAACGATGCGGTCCACCAGAGTGGAGCAGAAGGTGTTGGCGTTGTTCATCCAGTCGATGAACTCAGCTTCCAGATTCCAGTCCTTGGCGTAGTTGTTGCAGCACTTCTTCAGCTCTTTGCCGTTGTTGTCGATCAGCTCGCAGCTCAGGATGACCAGACCCTTATCCGCAGCGCCGTTGAATGCCTTGTAGCGCTCGTACAGCACGCGGGTCAGCTTTGCAGGGAAGCTGTTGGGAGGAACCTGATCGAACGCGCTGTCGCCCTGGGTGTAAGCGATGCCGGCCTCGGTGGTGTTGGATACAACCGTTTCCAGATCCTCAGAGCGGGCCAGAGCCAGCACTTCATCCCACTTGCCATCGATGTAGGGGCAGACACAGTCAGACACGCAGGAGATCACGCGCTTTGCATCCACCTTCTGGCCCTTCTCGCTGCCGCGCAGATACAGGGTGTACAGGCCCTCCTGCTCGTTGATCCAGTCAGCCATCTGGGGGAAGTTGCCGATGGGCTGCACCAGCTTGACCTTGCCGTTGTAGCCAGCCTTCTCGTTGGCGATATCATAGAAATAGTCCACGAATGCGCGCAGGAAGTTACCCTCGCCAAACTGCATGACCTTGACAGGGGCATCCTTGAGGATGTAGCCGTTGTAGCCGGTCTCAGACAGAACCTTGTAATTCAGAGTTTCCATATCACGTGTTCTCCTTTTAGCTTGCTTTGCTTCTCTCCGGGGCACCCTTTTGTGCCCCGCACTCTGTCTCTATTGTATGCTGTTGTATACAAAGAAGTCAAGTGTTTTTTGCCAGATTTTTGGCCCAAAACAGGCCATTTTTATAAATTCCAGCGTTTTTTACAAGGAAAAGTCTGAAAATTTGTCAGTTTTTCAGTTGTATACATTATCGTTTTCCGCTATACTAAAGATAGGCTTAACGCGCCCTGCGTGGACGCTGTTAAAGGTACCCCATAGTGATATATTAGTACATTAGAATGAAAAGGAGTTTTCGACCCATGAAAGCATTTATGGACAAGGAATTCATGCTCCAGTCTCCTGTGGCTCAGCATCTGTATCACACCTACGCTGCTGATATGCCCATCTGCGACTATCACTGCCATATCTCCCCGAAGGAGATCTACGAGAACCGCCGCTTTGAGAACATCGCTCAGGTGTGGCTGGGCGGCCGTCAGCCCGATGGCTCTCTGGCAGGCGACCACTACAAGTGGCGCGTGATGCGTTCCAACGGCGTGCCCGAGGAGTACATCACCGGCACCAAGCCCGACCGTGAGCGTTTCCAGAAGTTTGCCGAGGCTCTGCCCATGTGCGTTGGCAACCCCATGTACCACTGGTGCCACCTGGAGCTGCGCAAGTTCTTCGGCTATCAGGGTGTGCTGAACGGCGACACCGCTGAGGAAGTCTGGAACCTGTGCAACGACAAGCTGCAGCACGACGACAGCATGACTGTCCGCGGCCTGATTGAGCAGTCCAATGTTGCTTTCATCGGCACCACCGACGACCCCATCGATGATCTGGCATGGCACAAGAAGATCAAGGAAGATCCTTCCATCAAGTTCACCGTTGCTCCCTCCTTCCGTCCCGACAAGGCCATCAACATCCAGAAGCCCGGCTTCGCGGAGTACATGGGCAAGCTGGCTCAGGTTGTTGGCAAGGAAAAGCTGGAGTGCATCAACTGCGTCACCGACGCTCTGACCCAGCGCATCGAGTTCTTTGCCGAGATGGGCTGCCGCGCATCTGACCACGGCCTGGACTACGTGCCCTACCGTGAGGCCACCAAGGAAGAGGTCAACGCCATCTACCAGAAGGCAATGGCCGGTGAGGCTGTGACCGCTGAAGAGGCTGAGAAGTACCAGACCTACATCCTGATCCACCTGGGCAAGCAGTATCACCGCCTGAACATCGCCATGCAGCTGCACTACAACTGCCTGCGCGGTGTCAACCGTAAGATGAACGCCCTGCTGGGACCCGATACCGGTTTCGATATGATCAACACTGCCAAGTGCGGCGGCGAGATCGCTGCTCTGCTGAGCGCCCTGAACGACACCGATGAGTGCCCCAAGGTCATCATCTACAGCCTGAACCCCGCTGACAACGAGCAGATCGGCACCATTCTGGGCTGCTTCCAGAATGATGAGATTCCCGGCAAGATCCAGCACGGCTCCGGCTGGTGGTTCAACGACCAGAAGATCGGCATGGAGAACCAGATGAAGAGCCTGGCAAACCTGGGCCTGCTGGGTAACTTTGTTGGTATGCTGACCGACAGCCGCAGCTTCCTGAGCTACACCCGCCACGACTACTTCCGCCGCATCCTGTGCAACCTGATTGGCCAGTGGGTCGAGGATGGCGAGTATCCCAACGATGAGAAGGCTCTGGAGAAGATCGTCAAGGGCATCTGCTTCGACAACGCAAAGCGTTACTTCGCTCTGTAAGCAGCGCCTCTGCATCCCCTTTCCATAACTCGTAAAAGCGCTCTGCCGGTTCGCCCCGGCAGGGCGCTTTTTTCTTGTGCAGCCGTATTCACAAAAATGTAACTTGCATTCTGCCGTCAAATCGGGTAGGATAACGTTGAATCAAAACCGAAGGGGAACGTGAAGATGCTGAAACGTTTTGTAAAGCGACTGCTCAGCTGCCTGCTGCTGGCGGCGCTGTTTGTATTGGTGATCATTGGCGGAACACTGGGCGTGCAGGGCTGGCGGCTCTACCGCGCCACAGCGTCGCAAAAGCCCATTGCCAGCCTCTACGATGAGATCAGCTCCCGGCCCGGCTTTGCCAGCTGTGACCAGCTGCCCCAGACCTATATCGACGCGGTCATTTCCGTGGAGGACAGCCGGTTTGAAAGGCACCACGGCATCGACCCGGCAGCCATTGTCCGGGCGCTCTGGGCCGACCTGCGCACCCGCTCTCTGGCCGAGGGAGGCAGCACCCTGACCCAGCAGCTGGCCAAGAACGAGCTGTTCACCCAGGAAAAGCAGATGGCCCGCAAGGCAGCAGACGAACGTGACGCAGGCGATGAAGGAAGCCGCCGCGGCGATGTTCACATCCAGCGCGGCAAAGCTGACGCCGACAGCCAGCGCATCGATGCTGGTGGCGAAGGCCTGCACCACCATCAGCTTATAGCTGAACGCGCGGCCCACGGGGCACGCCTCCGGCGCGCGCAGCTCCTTGACGGCGTCCCAGATCATTTTGCCGCCGATGAAGCCCAGCAGGACGAAGGCAATCCAGTGGTCGATGGAAGAGATGAAAGAAGCGAAGGTCTTGCCTAAAAAGTAGCCCAGCATCGGCATCAGACCCTGGAACAGACCAAACATTGCCGACCAGACCAAGGCTCGGGTGAAAAAGTTGTGCTGTTTGTACTGTTTGGACACGCACATTCCGTTGGTGGTGGAGACAGCGAAGGCGTCCATCGAAAGACCGATGGCGATCATCAGTAGATTTAACAATAATCATTCCTCCTTGCAGATGAGGGACGAAGCGTTCAAAGCATTCGTCCAATCAGCATCAGTATATCAGCTTTGGAAGGATTTCACAAGGGAATCCAAGATGCTTTTGTGCAGAAATATCGGTAGAAAATACAGGAGTGCTGTGAAAAACAGGAAAAGTTTACCGCACGTTCAAGAATTTATGCAGGCGGTATTGTAAAATAAGGAGTGAAATCTTCGGCGTGGAGGATAAAAAACAGTGTTTGGCTATATAAAACCGTTCAAAGCGGAATTAAAGGTCAAGGAATGGGAAGCCTATCAGGGAATCTACTGCGGATTGTGCAAACAGCTGGCGCAGCGATATGGGCTGTTTGCCAGAATGACGCTCAACTATGATTTTGTTTTTCTGGCGATGATGGATATGGCACTGAGGGAACAGCGTATCCATTTTTGTCAGTGCAACTGTATCACCCATCCGTTCAAAAAGCGGACCTGTTGCCAGTCCAACCAGAGTCTGGAGCTTTGTTGTGATATTGCGATGCTGTTGACCTGCTATAAGCTGGAGGATGACCTTGCCGACGAGGGATTGCTTCGGCGCACAGCGGTGCGCCTGGTGCTTCCGTTTGCCAGAAGGGACCGCGAAAAGGCAGCGCAGTA
>ERZ894194.1853-NODE-1853-length-10051-cov-24.584334_pt1 | contig 10051 bp, 7 predicted proteins | sample MGYA00380283_ERZ894194 | MGnify/ENA primary metagenome ERZ894194 (study PRJEB32331, sample SAMN06328448) | human gut metagenome | biome: human gut microbiome; feature: stool | host: Homo sapiens | collected 2013-02-13 ... | reverse complement strand
CTAAATAAGCAAGCAAGAAGCCTTTAATGTGCGCTTCACCTTCAATATATTCACGAATACGGCTTTGCTCACGAACAGCGTTGGCGATAAAATCGAACAAAGGTTTCCAATCTCCTCTGAAAGCCATATTCTCAAATAAAGCACTCATCTTGTTCATGTCTATTTTAAAGATATCATGCTTGATGTAGCCTTGTATCAAGAAGTTAAAAAGCTGTTCTCTTACAACTAAATTCGGTACATGCAGGATGGGTCTTCCCACCATATCTACACCTTTGATGGAAAGAAGTCCGAAATAGAATAATAAAGACTTGAAATTACTGGGGTCCGTCATCTCCAATGCAGAAAAATGAGTAACAATGTCAGTAATAATCTCTCCTTGCTCGGCTATTTCCTTTATAACAGAAAAATTCTCTCCCAATCCATGATCTAATTTTATCAAGTATGCCAACTTGTTAAAGTCAGTGCGAATGTTAGGGTCTACAATTTCTTTAGGCTTTTTATGATGAAGTACAAAAGATTTCAGAAAATAAAGTGCCATGTCAGAATTAAACATACACTGTTCCAATGTATCTTCACTAAAGCAATAATTGTCATAATTGGGTTTCATCATGGCAACTATTTCATCTATAGATTCTTGAAGTACTCCCTGCTCTTTATAATATGTCAACATCTCACGCAACTCTTTCTCACTGAATCCAACCAAATCATTAAACCATGAATCATTTGTGATATTAGTTCCGATGTTAAAGCCACTAGTCACATCATCCATCGTCACCGGACTCACTCCGGTAATAAACAAGCGTTCAAGAGCAGCTCCGGTTCCGGTAGTAGCGGATTTTATCACGTTAAAGAAGCCACGAATAAAACCTTCGCCATGCGTTGCTTTCCTGTAAAACTCCGTACCGTAAGTTGAAAGAATGGTATTGGTGAAATTATCATATTCATCAATGAGTAAATAAATACGAATATTTTTCTTACGGGTAGCATAGGAATTAATCGCAGACAGAAAAACACCGGGTTCTTCTTGTATTTTCTCATCAAGAACATCCCAAATTTCTTTTCCCAATAAATCTTCATACTTAAAGACAAAATCTTTAAGTTTGCTACAACAATGCAGCTTAAACGATAGTTCTACTTCATTGACATTGGAACTCACTTCCGAAAAATTAAATCGCATGATGAGAAACTGATTGTGAAGCTTCGTCGGATGCTGACCTATGTATAGCTGACCAAACAACTCGTCAAACTGTTCAGCATGATTTACGTCATAATAGGCCTCTAACATAGCCAAAGTCAGACTCTTCCCAAATCTACGGGGACGTATCAGAAACAGATAAGGCGGTTGCATCTCTATTTTTTCAATGAACATTGTCTTATCTACATAATAATAATTCTCTTTCTGAATTCGGCTAAAATCAGTTATTCCGTAAGGTATTTGTTTCATCATATTGCGATTCCTTTCAATTTATCTGTCCCTTATTTCTGCAGACTTTTTTCAATATTCTGCAAACGGCGTTCTAATGCTGCATACTTTTCATCCTTTTCTTTTAAAAGACGCTCGTAGAGTTCAGTGATTTTGTCGATAGGATTGAAGTTGTTAACTCGACTATCATTAATACTATCTTCGGTATCAGACTTAACTATACCCATGCTGATGTTTGCCCCACCTGCACTTTGTTCTGAATTATTCACCGTATTATTTTCAAACACCACCGTCTGTGCATCCTCCTCCAAAGTCTTGAGATAATCGAAAGGGACATTCAATGCACGTGCAAAGCGTTGCAACATCTCATCATCAATCACCTTCATCTTCTCATATTTAGAAACAGCAGGTTGTGAGAGATGTACTAATTCACTCAAACCCTCCTGGTTCATATTCTTTTCAATACGGGTACGACGTATATTGCGTCCGTGATGGACTCTCCCAATTGTCAATTCTTCTGTTTCCATTTTTATTTTCTTTCTTTTTAAAATCCAACAAATATACAAATGAAAAGTTTCGCTCGAAGCAAATATACGAAAAAAACGAATAGATGTGATAATATGGATAAAATGAATATTACAACCTGACAAATAGAATAAAATGAATACTTCAAACAGCGTATAATGTGTTAAATTATCACGAACTTTACCGCACGAAAGGGCAACAAAACAAAAGAGCTTACGAACATGAAAAGAATATTGACAAATAAAGAATACAGGTTCATAAAAGAGCTCAAAGAATTGATGACTAAATACAATGCAGTGATCTCTACAGATGCACAAGGAAAAATTGAGATTGTTGTGAATGAAGACGACGAATCATTTGATTTTGAAACAGAAAGCACGATCTATTTAGGAGAATATTTTTCGGATAATGAGCTAAATGAATTACTGGAAAAGAACTTAGCACACATAATACGAATAAAAGAGGAGTATAAAACAAACTTGTAAACGGATTTATATAATTGAAAAATCATTAATCCAAATTTCGATATAAACACCCCACCAGATTTCTTTAGAACCAACGGCCTCTTCCTTTTAAAGGAAGGGGGCGTTCCTTTAAAAGGAGTGAAGCTTTGGTTTTAAAGCAAGAAAAACGACCTTATTAACAGGTATATTTGCCTGTATCATAAACTTTTTAAATAAAAAAGCTCTTTCAAAGAAATTTTTCTCATATCTTTGCGACGTGTTAAGTTAATAAATTGATTAAGGTCGATTTTTGACTGTTTCGAATCGGGAAGTATGGGGGTACTTTCCGATTCTTTTTTGGGGAGGATATAATAAGGTGTCTTTCATCTTTTTAAAGGTTTTAATAAACTGGATAAATCTAATATATACTAACTCTATATATAAAACAGTTCAACTCCGGAGGATACTAATAAAAAAGAAGGCTGTTTCAAAATTAAATTTGAAACAGCCTTCATTATATATAGAAGTTATCGCTTTCTTACTTCTTTTCCGGTCTTGGCAACAAAACCTTTCTTGAAAGTTTGAATTTGCCAGTTTTCGGATCGATATCAATCAGTTTTACCTCGATTTCATCACCTTCTTTGATTCCGGCTTCTTCTACTGTTTCCAGACGTTTCCAGTCAATTTCGGAGATGTGCAGCAAACCATCCTTGCCCGGCAAGAATTCGATAAATGCACCATAAGGCATAATAGAACGAACTTTACCTTTATAAACTTCGCCTACTTCAGGAACAGCAACGATTGCTTTAATCATGCGCATTGCATCATCAATACATTTCTTGTTTGTTCCGGAAACTTCGATGCGTCCCATACCATCAATTTCTTCGATAGTAATCACAGCACCAGTTTCTTCCTGCATACCTTGGATGATCTTTCCACCAGGACCGATCACAGCACCGATGAATTCTTTAGGAATTGTCATCGTTTCGATACGTGGAGCATGTTCTTTCAGGTCGGCACGTGGTTCAGCAATTGTTTCAGTAATCTTATTAAGGATATGCATACGTCCTTCTTTAGCCTGGTTCAAAGCACGTTCCAGAATGTCATAAGACAGACCGTCTACCTTGATATCCATCTGTGTAGCAGTGATACCGTCTTTTGTTCCGGTCACCTTGAAGTCCATATCTCCCAAGTGGTCTTCGTCACCCAGGATATCAGACAATACAGCATATTTTTCTTCGCCCGGATTCTTAATCAATCCCATAGCGATACCCGATACTGGTTTCTTGATCTTCACACCTGCATCCATCAATGCCAATGTGCCGGCACATACGGTAGCCATAGAAGAAGAACCGTTAGATTCGAGGATATCTGAAACCACACGTACTACATACGGATAGTCAGCAGGAATCTGTCCTTTCAAAGCACGCCAAGCCAAGTGACCGTGACCAATTTCACGACGGCCTACACCACGTTGTGCTTTTGCTTCGCCTGTAGAGAAAGGAGGGAAGTTATAATGTAACAAGAAACGTTCTTTTCCGTGTTCCAAAACATCGTCGATAATCTTCTCATCCAGTTTTGTACCCAGAGTAACAGAAGTCAATGACTGTGTTTCACCACGAGTAAAGATAGCAGATCCGTGAGGGCCAGGCAGAGGACCTACTTCACACCAGATCGGGCGGATTTCGGTAGTCTTACGACCATCCAGACGCTTACCTTCGTCCAAAATAGAACGGCGCATGGCTTCTTTTTCTACATCGTGGTAGTAACGGTCGATCAATGCAGCCTTTTCGTCCAACTCTTCTTCAGAGAATTGAGCTTTGAATTCTTCGCGGATCGCTTCGAAAGCAGCAAAACGTTCGTGTTTGTTATTGTTTCCGGAAGCGGCAACTGCGTAAGCCTTGTCGTAACATGCTTCGCGAACAGCCTTGCGCAAGTCTTCGTCGTTTACTTCGTGGTTGTATTCACGTTTTACAGTTTTTCCAACCTCTTCAGTCAACTCCATCTGCGCTTTGCAATGAATCTTGATAGCTTCGTGAGCCACTTTCATTGCTTCCAGCAATTCAGCTTCAGATACTTCATGCATTTCACCTTCTACCATCATGATGTTCTCATAAGTAGCGGCTACCATCAAGTCCATGTCAGCTTTTTCCAGTTGTTCAAAAGTAGGATTGATAACGAACTGACCGTCGATACGCACTACACGCACTTCAGAAATCGGTCCGTTGAAAGGAATATCTGAAACGGCAAGTGCTGCAGAAGCGGCAAGTCCTGCCAATGCATCCGGCATATCCACACCATCAGCAGAAAAGAGGATGATGTTCACATATACCTCTGCGTGATAATTATCGGGGAATAAAGGACGGAGAGCACGGTCTACAAGACGGCAAGTCAGAATCTCATAATCAGAAGCTCTACCTTCTCGCTTGGTGAAACCACCAGGGAAACGGCCGAATGCCGCAAATTTTTCTTTGTACTCTACCTGCAAAGGCATAAAATCTGTTCCGGGAACTGCATCTTTAGCGGCACAAACAGTAGCTAACAACATGGTGTTGCCCATGCGAAGCATTACAGAACCGTCTGCCTGTTTTGCCAACTTTCCCGTCTCGAGTGTGATGGTTCTTCCATCAGGTAACTCGATTGTCTTAACAATTGGGTTAATCATAAAAATTGTTTTATCTATACTTTTTCTTTCAAAATTCCTGCAAAGATATACATTTATCGTGGTAATCAGGTGGAAATGAGGTAAAAAGTTAGTGGTGAACTGATTTTTTTTCAAAATTAGGATGAAGAACCCGGCAAAATGCTTTGACTAATCTCGAAAAGAAGTATATTTGCATCTCGTTAATAACACACACTATATGAAAAAGGTTACTTTTGCAGCGCTCGCCGCACTTACTATTACTGCTTGTAGTTCCGGTCCTAAATTCCAGGTGAACGGGGATGTATCAGGAGCCGATGGTAAAATGCTTTATCTCGAAGCTTCCGGTCTGGAAGGTATTGTTCCGCTCGATTCAGTGAAGCTGAAGGGGGAAGGTACATTCAGTTTCAAGCAGCCTCGTCCCGAATCACCCGAATTTTATCGCTTGCGGATTGACGACAAAATCATCAATTTTTCTGTAGATTCTATCGAAACGATTCAGATTAAAGCGCCGTATGTGGATTTCTCCACTACTTACACGGTGGAAGGTTCGGAAAACAGCAACAAGATAAAAGAGCTGACGCTGAAGCAGATCCGCCTGCAAAAAGAGGTGGACGACTTGCTGGCAGCTTTACGCAGTAACAGAATGGGGCACGATGTATTTGAAGACAGTCTGGCAACGTTGCTCAACAATTACAAGGAAGATGTCAAGGTAAACTATATTTTCGCTGCTCCCAACACGGCAGCCGCTTACTTTGCCCTGTTCCAAAAACTCAATAATTATCTGATATTCGATCCGTTGAACAATAAAGATGATGTGAAATGTTTCGCTGCTGTCGCTACGAGCCTCAACAATGCGTTCCCTCATGCCGTACGTTCCAAGAACCTTTATAATATTGTAATTAAGGGGATGAAGAACACGCGCCAGCCACAGGCGAAAGCATTGGAAATTCCTCAAGAGAAAATAGTGGAAACCGGCATTATCGACATCGCCCTGCGTGACGTGAAAGGAAATGTGCGCAAACTGACCGACCTGAAAGGAAAAGTCGTATTGCTCGATTTCTCTGTATTCCAGTCGCCTGCCGGTTCTCCTCACAACCTGATGCTTCGCGAACTATATAATGAATACGCAAAACAAGGACTGGAAATATATCAGGTATCTCTCGATGCGGACGAACACTACTGGAAAACTGCGGCAGACAACCTTCCCTGGGTTTGTGTACGCGATGGAAACGGAGTGTATTCTACCAACGTAGCTGTATATAATGTTCGTCAAGTTCCATCTATCTTTTTGATTAACCGTAACAACGAATTAAAGCTTCGCGGCGAAGATATCAAGGATTTGGAAGCAGCTGTCAAGTCATTGCTCTAAGTTGTTATAATTTAGCATATTTCATTTAAATATGTTACATAGCATCTTTTTTCACTTGACACGTATCACTTAAAAGTCTATCTTTGCAAAGAAATAATGATAAGAGGGTTCCAACATGGCTCATGTTGGAATTCTTTTTTGTTTATATGACCATTTAAAACAATTAAAGGAGGAAAACATCATGGCTTATATGTCAGAAGAAGGTTACAAGAAACTGATGGCGGAACTGAAGGAACTGGAAACAGTGGAACGCCCGAAGATCTCTGCGGCAATAGCCGAAGCCAGAGATAAAGGAGACTTGTCGGAAAATGCAGAATACGATGCCGCCAAAGAGGCGCAGGGTATGCTTGAAATGCGCATCAACAAATTGAAAGCTACCATTGCAGACGCAAAAATCATTGATGAATCTAAGCTGAAAACAGATTCTGTACAGATTTTAAATAAAGTGGAACTGAAGAATGTAAAGAACGGTATGAAGATGACTTATACCATCGTTTCCGAAAGTGAAGCTAACCTGAAGGAAGGAAAAATTTCCGTTAACACCCCGATTGCACAAGGTCTGCTTGGCAAGAAGGTGGGTGATGTAGCCGAAATCACTGTTCCACAAGGTAAAATTGCATTGGAAGTAGTAAACATATCAATTTAACGTAAAGGCAGGTCTCCTTGTGGGGCTTGCCTTCATTTATCAATAAAAGTTATGGCAACAATATTCAGTAGAATCATCGCAGGCGAAATCCCCTGCTACAAGGTGGCGGAAAACGAAAAGTTTTTTGCGTTTCTCGATATCAATCCGTTGGTAAAGGGACACACATTGGTGGTGCCCAAACAGGAAGTAGACTATATTTTCGATTTGAGCGATGAGGACCTGGCTGCTATGCATGTATTTGCAAAGAAAGTGGCCCGTGCCATTGAAAAAGCTTTCCCCTGTAAAAAGGTGGGCGAAGCGGTTATCGGACTGGAAGTTCCTCATGCACATATTCATTTAATTCCTATTCAAAAGGAATCGGATATGTTGTTCTCGAATCCGAAACTGAAATTGTCGGATGGAGAATTCAAGTCCATAGCACAAGCAATCAACTCCTCTCTATAAAACATGATGATGAAATAAGCAAGAGCGTTCTGTGAAGGACGCTCTTTTTTTGTTCCATGCCTTGAAACAAAGTGTTCCTCGGTGTGAAACGAAGTGTTCCTCACCGAGGAACAACCTGTTCCACACCGAGAAACTTTTATCGCTCCTTACTTTCGGCAACTTCTACCAAATAAACTCCGATACAGATAAAAATAATGGCAAACGTCTGCGTCCAGCTAAAACGGTCTTGTCCCAAAGCAAGGGAGGCAATAGTTGCCACAATCAGAATCAGATAACCATAAATGGCAACCACCGTTGTCTTCAGATATTTCAAACCGACAGGCAACAACATATAACTGATAGTGGTCGGGAAAATCAATACGAACATCAGGATAAGGAAAGGTGTCCAATGGAACGGCATGGAGAATACCGGAGCATCAAATCCCGTAATGAACGTTACTATTATAGCAGATACAGCAGCACCGGAAAAAGTATAGCGCAACATGGTTATTGCTCCGATAGCAGTCAAGATACGCTGACTAAGAATCAGATAGACAGCATATACCACAGAGCTAAGAAGACAAAGCATATTTCCCGTGAAAGCATCGGACGCCAAATCATCACTTTGCTGGGTTAAAATACAAACCAATGCTCCTATCAGACCGATAGAAATTCCTATTATTTTTTTTGTGGTCGCCTTCTCCTTATAAAAGAATATCATCATGAGAAAAACCCAAATAGGCTGGAGACTGGTAAAAATAGAACTGGAAACAGGAGTCGTTTTACTCAATCCCGCCAGGTAAAGAAACATAAAGCCATAAAGTCCCAAGGCCCCCAACAGGAAAAGGAGCCATTTATCTTTGGCGGATGATTTCTCCGGAGGCATAAACCACCCGATTACCCAAAAGGCTGCTGCCGCAAACGTGCAGCGAAGGGTTGCTCCTGTCAGCGGACTCATCCACAAAGGCAGAAGATACTTCAGGGCATTCATATTTAACCCGCTAAAAACTTTCGAGACGGCCATGCTAAGATTGGCTTCCAGTTTTTTATTCTTCATTTTTTATTTCAATTGGTCGTTAAACAAAAAGGTATGACGGCGCCGGTATGCCCAGAAAAGAGTAACAACAGTAATCAGCAGATTAAAGATAAACGGAAACTCTTGCGATTGGGTATGGAATACCCACTGGAAAAAATCGACGATAAAGGGATAGAGCAAAATAGCCAGGTAGTTCATCATCATCACAAATGCCAAAGCTAATGTGGTCTTTTGCGGTAATGCGGTCTGCGTAGTCTTGTCATAAAGCATGGGCTGGATAATGCCATACCCTAAACCGACCAGAATACACCCGGGAATAATCAGCCACTCTATCGGAGCTATCCAGATTAATAATAGTCCCAATGCTATCGACAACAGGCTATATGCCTTCGTACGTTCTTTAAACAAGCCTACAATTTTATCCAGACAGAAGCCCGGAGCCGTGATAGCCAGGAAGAAAAGCGAAATCATCAGTCCGGAATTACCACTGGAGAAATGATGCTTTTCCATTAAGAAAGGCAGATTGAAGATCACTACTATTACGATATATGTAATCACCCCATAGAAAAGCATCAATTCTATCAGATGCTTGATGTGAATACCATATTTACTGCCTCCAATGTCTATGGCAGACTGTCGGGTAGCTTTGCTGTCGTCCGCTGAACTCGTCTCCGACACAGTCACCGTCGCCGCATTCGCAGTTGCTACATTTGCCGCCGTAGTAGTAGCAGTAGCAGACGAAGAAGATGCCGTAAAAGCGACTTCTCCGGACCGGTCTTCTTTCAAATGTCCCACCAGCAGAATGGAAACCAACGGAAGAAGATAAACAAGAAAAGGCAGGTGCCAACTGACTTCTGCCAGATAGCCTGTCACGGCAGTTGCTATCACTAACGTGAAATTAGTAATGGCCGAACTCAACCCGAACTGTTTCACCCGATAAGTTCCCACAAAATATCTGGAAACCAATCCGGTAGACAAAGGGATAATAAGTCCGGACCCGATGCCGAGCAGAGCACTAACCACAATCAACTGCCACATTCGATTGGATATCAAATACAGAACACCGCTTGCAGCAAAAAGCCAGAGTCCGACTTTCAATACACGGACATAATCGACTTTCTCCGTCAGTTTACCACCCAGCAATATAAAAGGTATGATGAGCAATGATGGCAGTGATGTCAACATCTGTATGTCCAGATCCGTAGCTTTCGGAAATATCTTTGTAAGGTCACCCAATATGGGTGAAACAGCGAGTCCCGGCAATGAAGTCAATGCCGAAATAGACCAAATGGCAATTAAAGTGATAAGAGGAATTGTTCCTCGTCCCGTCTGTATCTTCATAATGCTTATTCGTTAAAAGTTTAGGTTTGAAGAAAACAATAGTCGCTTTATAAAGTTCATTTATTCACCACAGAGGACGCAGAGGACACAGAGGGGAATCTTGTTCATGCCGGTACCGTTTTGAATAAAATAATGGAGTATTCTGAAAACGTTGTGGTAAATCTGAAAAAGATGATTGAGTTTTTAAGATTCCCCGTTATC
>ERZ894194.1838-NODE-1838-length-10137-cov-37.195993_pt1 | contig 10137 bp, 5 predicted proteins | sample MGYA00380283_ERZ894194 | MGnify/ENA primary metagenome ERZ894194 (study PRJEB32331, sample SAMN06328448) | human gut metagenome | biome: human gut microbiome; feature: stool | host: Homo sapiens | collected 2013-02-13 ... | reverse complement strand
GAGCCAGTCAACGGTCAAGATGAACGGCGCATTTCATGCGCCGCCGTTGACAGTCACGCCCGTCTTTGCTAAAAAGTAATCAAGGCGGGAAAGCCCTAAAATGGCTTCCCGCCCATTTCAATTTTTAGAAAAGAAACGCTCCAAAATCAGAAAGAGAGCGGCCAAGCACTTTGAGGGATTGGCCGCCTTGTCCACCCATTCAGCGGGACAGCGGGCGGAGGTCAAGGCCGGGTGTAAACCCGTTCATTTCAGCCTTGACGGTTGCCCGCTGTCCTGCTACTTTTCCGGGAGTGTGGCCACAACTTCGGGACACTTTGTCCACAAGTCGGAGCGTAGGACGAGGGACGGGGGCTTTCATATACCTGCCGCCGTTCTCTGAAAACAGCCCGATTTTTCGCTCATTCCCATTCGCAAAAATTCAGCCTGTTTTCCTGCCGGAGCAAACAGGGCGCATGAAGCACCGCACCCCGTTTTCCACGCCAGCCACGCCAGCAGGTATAACACACTACACTTTGCTTCGCAAAGTCGTGTGCCAAATGGGGGCTTTGCCCCCTTTGGAAACCCCCACAAGAAAAGGCGGTACGCTACCCCTCCACGGGGCGCATACCGCCTTTTCTTGTTATCCAGCCCTCCGGCTGTATCGGTTGAGCAAAAGTCAGCATGGGATTGGTGTGGTATCTTTAATTATGTGAAACTCCGGTATCACATTCTGTAATTTTTTCATCTATATACGAACCTATTTCATCTTCTTTATTACTTGACAGTACTTTATTTTCCTCATCTATCAAATATACTACTTCACCTTCATTTTGAACGAGATTCTCATACTGTGATGCAATATCTCTTTCATTTGTCGCAACCATTATAATAAGCGGAACATCTCTTTCAAAATCCGATCTCATTCTGCGTATATGAAAAATCACATTTTCAGAGCCCATCACAAGTTCCGAATAAATGTATTTTTCTGTTTCTTGTTCTGCCGCTTCATACGCCTTATAAACTTCTCGCTGTACTTTATTTCCACCGACTGACTGCACATCAACATAATCCAAAAGATAACCATCATTAAATACCGCCGCATATTCAACTACATCTAATTTTTTTGCATTACTGTATATTAATATCCTGTTTAACTCTCTGCTAAATTCTGTTTTTCTAAGATAAAATTCAGAATTTTCCCGATCATAATAATGACTGTCATCCAGCCAATTTTGCACCCCGTTACTCGCAGCCAACTCTAACACCAAATTTTCCATCACCAAAAAAGATTGATCCATTACCTCTGAAACCGCCGTAACTGTTGTATCAATATTATCGGAAACATTTTTCTTGGCATTTATATACAGATAAAAAGACATAACACATCCGAATAACAGCAACTCAACAAACAAAGTTCCCACAAACAAAAAAATCAATTTATCTCTAAGCGATATTGATACAAATTTTGATTTTATCGACTTTTGTTTGAAGTGCCCTCCCCCTGACACTCTCATTACAGCATCTCCTTCCACTAATTGATGTTCTCTGTTTTCCGCCATGTAATATATTTTCTAAAAAGCAATCCAGAGTAATAAAACTCATTTATGCGTATCTTTAACACAATTATGCGTTCAAAATATGTTAAAGTCAAGAAAATTTCTGATTATTACCACGCAAAAGAGGGCCGATAAATATATGAAAATCTATAACTATGAAGGAAGAAAAAATCTCTGTGGCGAAAAAATCAAACTTGCCAGAACAAAAAAACGCATCACTCAAAGAGACTTGGCCGCCCGCCTGCAAACTCAAGGAATCACAATAGAAAGAGATAGTATTAGCAGAATTGAAATCGGCACCAGATTCGTCACCGATTATGAGTTAAAAATTCTTGCAAAAACTTTAGATGTAAGTATGGAATGGCTGACCGATGAAGAAACTATGAAAACCTGCTAAACACTATTGCTCTGAGAATTCTGCCGTGAAACTGCAAATAGCGGAATGACTTTCTAAATCAGACCGCTATTTGTCAAAACTTACTTATAAAGTAAATTTTCTATTTTTTCAATAGACAACTCTTCCGTATTATCCAAGAATACGTCCGGAACAGCCGGTTTAACACTCGCTCCAATACCGACAGCAGCTATGTTTGCCGCCTGAATCGCTTCTATCCCTGCCGCCGCATCTTCAAACGCAATACATTCCCACGGTTGTAGTTTTAAGTGTTCCATGCAATCTATAAACACTTCCGGATCCGGTTTCGTATATCGTATTTTAGAAGCATCAGCCACATAATCAAACATAGACAGAATTCCAAGTCCCTCAAGAACCGTTCTCGCATTCTTGCTCGCCGAAGCTACCGCAAGAAGAATTCCCTGCTTTTTCGATTCATTCAAAAAATCCATCACTCCCGGAAGAATATCTTTTGACGTCACCTGCTTGATCAACGCTTTATAGTATTCATTTTTCTTGTCTATAAATTTCGCTTTATCCTCAGATAAAAATGTTTCCTGCGCCCCATTTACTTCTAAAATTATCTCAAACGAACGCTCTCTGCTTACTCCTTTCAACCGCTCATTTACTGTTTTATCAAACGCAAGTCCCAATTCATCCGCCAGCTTTTTCCATGCGAGAAAATGATATTCAGAAGTATCCGTCAACACTCCGTCTAAGTCAAACAAAAACCCTCTTTTTTTTACCGGCATTTCCTGCACAGATACTTTTTCACCTTGTACATGTACCTTATATTTTCTTCCTTTCCATGTAAGCGTCGTCTCCATACTCTTTATAAACGATGGCATATGTGGTTCAAATCGAAGTTTCTCTCCCTGATAAGCCGGCAGCATCCCCATAAACCCTTGAACAGCCATTTGCCACAGCGCGCCACAATTTGCTATATGGATTCCATCTTCCGCTCCTCTGCGCACAAGTTCCATATCTACCGCTATTGTCCGATCAAGAAATTGTTCTGTTTCTTCTTCCATTCCCAATCGATTTGCCACAAGCATATGCACTGCCGGAGATAAAGATGAATCATGTGTTGTCAAAGGTTTATAATATTCATATGCCACCCTCAACTGCTCCTCTGTAAATTTTTCCGGGAAAATACTCATTAACGCAATTATATCCGCCTGCTTGATACACCTGCTTCTATAAATCTTTTCCTGAGAAGCGTAATGACCAAACGCTTTCTTCTTATCCTTCCAAATGGAATCCATATCTATTAGTGCATAATCTTCAAAATCTGCACTTTGCAGATACAATTTTCGTTTTTCATCATAAGGAACGACAAGAGAATCTGCAATCTTCTTGAAAATCTCCAATTCACTTTCCAAAGTGTTTGTCTTTTCCATAACTTCGCGATAACGATCCGGTTTCTTTTCTTTCAAAAGGCGTAATGTTTCCAATGCAGAAATAAGGTTGAATTTCACCATATAGTTCGTAAACCCATTGTCCCTTGTCATAGGAGAATATTCATCCGGTCCCATCACATTCAAAAGATGATATTCCCCGTCTTCGCCTTTATCCACACGTTCACTCCAAAACCTTGAAGTTTCCAACAGAATTTCAGCCCCTTTATCAAAAAGGAACTTTTCATCACCCGATGCAAAGTAATAATGCATTACCCCAAATGCTACATCTGCTGTAATATGAACTTCATTATCCGCATATTCCCACATAGAACACTGCTCTGTTCCTGTAAGCCCTGACTGCCACGGATAACGTGCTCCTCTGCAATGATATCGCTGCGCATTTTGTTTTGCTCCTTCCAAAGTCCAATATCTATAGCCGATTAAACTTTTCGCCGATAGCGGATCCGTATACAGATAAAACGGAAGAAGATACATTTCACTATCCCAAAAATATCTTCCATAATATGCCTCGCCGGCAAATCCTTTCGCGCATACCTGAATACGTTCTTCCTCTTTTCCGCCACATCTAAGTAAATGATAAATCGAAAACCGAAGGCTATCCTGCAGCTTTTGGCATCCCTCTACAAGCACATCGGAATCTTTCCACTTCTGCTCCCAAATGATTTTACTTTTTTCAAGTAATTGTTTATACTCTAATCTCGCTGTTTGTTCAAGACACTCTTTCATTTCTTTGATGTAGTCTTCTGTCCGGTCTCTCGAACATCCCAGTACACTATATTTCACTAATGTCGCATTTTCAGTCAAAGCCCCTTCATAAATTACATCTATTGTTGTTTTCTCTAACTCTGTATGACATACCGCATCTAAACCACGCAACTGATTTTCACACATAATAGATGCTCTTTCTCCAACATCTGTCTTAACTGTAACACCAATTTTATTCTCTTTTTCAAACAGGCTGGATTCTGTAAAATGACAGTAACCATTTGTAGTAACTCCGGCATCAATTCCACTCTTAACAGTAATGTAAGGCGTTCCTTTTCTTGGTTTCAAGTCTGCCTGCTGTACAAACAATCGCTTTTCATCAAGACTTGCAAACCTTGAAAATTTAACATCAATCTCCTCTCCGGAAGCTGTAATCCAAGTGAAGGATCTCGTCAATTCTCCTGTTTTCATATTAAGAACCCGTCGGTAATCTCTAATATCACTTCGGATCATGTCCAGCTTCTCATTACCTGCCGCAATTTCTATCCGCATAAAATACGGTAAATTAATGATCACCTCTTCTAAAAAAGGATGCTTTCCCATCATAAGCGGCAAAAATGTTCCCTGCTTTGAAAGTGGATGTCGCTGCTGCTCCGTAGTGACACTCTTCATCGTTCTGGTGTACACTTCATTTTGCGGAGCATCTGCAAGTCCTTCTTCAAAACTTCCTCTCACATGAAAATATCCGTTTCCTTGTGTAAAAATTCCTTCATAATATTTATTTTTGTCTTGATCAAATCCATCTTCTACAATTTCAAATCCATTAATCCGCAAAATTTCATCATTCATCATCCGCATTCCTCCGAATTCTATTCTTTTACAGAACCGGCAGCCAATCCGGATATTACTTGCTTCTGCATCAACATATAAACAATAATACTTGGAACTGTAACAAGCACCGTAGCTGCAAACATAGCTCCATAATCACTTGCAAACGCACTCTTGAAATAATATAACGCAATTGGAAGCGTTCTTTTTTCAGTTCCCGTAGTCAATGTCAACGCAAACTGGAATTCATTCCAACAAAGCAGGAACTGAAGTACCCCGGCAGTCGCAAATGCCGGTCTCGTAAGCGGCAAAATAATTTGTACAAATGTTCTGAAAAATCCTGCTCCATCAATATATGCAGCTTCCTCCAAAGTAGGAGAAATTGTCTTATAATAGCTCATCATAATATATAAGGTAGTCGGCATTCCAAGCGCCGCATATACAACTATCAACCCTGTCAACGTATCGTAAAGATGTGCCGAATTTAACGTTTGATATAACGGCTGCAAAAGCGCGGCTCCCGGAATCACAAGAGCTGCCGAAAACAGCATTGTAATCAAACCCTTAAATCGAAATCTACATCTTACAAGCACATATGCTGCCATACTGAAAATCAACAAATTCAATATTGTTGCTATAATTGCCACCAAAATACTATTTTTGTAAAATGTCGTCAGCGGAGCAATCTCGAATGCTTTCACATAATTATCAAGCTCCTTGCTCATTCTATCTCTCCTTTACTTTTCTAATTGTCTATAATATAAATAACGCCCTTTACTAATGTAAAGGGCGAAAATCTCGCGGTACCACCTTATCTTACAGACAATTTTCTGTATCTCTTAAGTTCTTTAACGGAAACCACTCCGGGAAATCCTACCTGCCCTGCCTCTGCATTCTGAAATCCTGAATCCAGGAACCTCCACAGACTTTCCAGCCCTTCAGATATCCGGTTTAGAAGCTACCTTCCATCATCCCTCTCCGAAACCGTCTTTCAGCCGGGTGATCTTCTCTCCCAACCGGTCTGACCGGCAGCTTTGCTCCTCTCCCCGAACGGTTCTCTCTGACGGCAGTAACGATGTACTCCTCTTCCTCAGCACCTTTAATTCTTTACTAAATTGTTAAATATTTTTTAACTACAAATACTATAGCGGTCATGTGCTGATTTGTCAAGGGATTTCAGGTGGTTTAGAGAATCTTAAGAATGCATCTGCTTCCGCTTTCTATTCTTTTTCTTCTGTATTTCTTTTAACAAATCAGACTCTTATTTCATCCATTTTCTTCTGAAAAGGACTCCTGCCACTACTGCACCTGCAAGCAGCATCACTGCTGCAGGGAATACAACGTTTGTCATATCTCCTGTCTTAGCTGCTTTATTTACTGTACTATTTTGATTCTTGTCGGTTGTAGTGTTTTTGTTATCTGACGGCTTGTTATTTCCGGCATTTCCATTATTACCATTGTTGTCATTTCCGCCGTTATAGTTATTACCGCCGTTATTGTTATTACCGCCATTATTGTCGTCTTTATTTTCAGACTTCGTTGTTACGCTGAGTGCTGCTGCCGCATACTCTGTTGCATTCTCGTCTGTTCCGACTGCAACAACCTGGATCTGATAAGTCTCTCCTGCCTTCAGACCGGAAAGTGTATATCCTACTGCTTCTTTGGAAATATCGGTTGCATATACGGCTCCGTTGACATAGATCTTATATCCTGCGATTCCTTCTGTTGATGCCGGTGCATCCCAGGTGATCTTAATGGAATCTTTTGTCACTTCACTGCTCGCTACATTTTCCGGTGCTGACGGTGTTGCCGGCTGATCCGGGTCTTCTTTATCCGGAAGTTTTGCGATGGTCTCTGTCTCTTTTGTCTGGCATACAGAGCAGGTTCTTTCTTTCGATCCTTCTTCAGTTGTCGTAGGTTCTTTGACTGTTACCCACTCACCAAAAGTATGTCCTTTTGCTGCGATTTCCTGTGCTTCCTGTACAACTGTTCCACAATCCACGCAAACTACTTCGCCTGTAGATCCTTTTTCTGTACAGGTTGCTTCTTTTGCATCAAGAACAACTGTTGTAGAATGTGTACACTCAACTGCGTCATCGGTTACGATCACATAGTAAACTACGTCACCGATCTGTACGGATGTTGTTCCTGCCGCAACTCCTGTAAAATTGATCGTTGTGCTGGCTTCTGCGGCAGGATTCCGGTAAATCGTATTTGTAACCTTGGCAACATGTCTGAAGTTTGAATGATCCAGTGTCGGGTTCATCACATAGTATGTTCCGTCAACCTCTGCCGCGATCAGATACTGTCCTCCATCTTCAATCGCTGATGCTCCGGTGATCTTCTCATATCCCTTGATCGGTGAATCGGCTGAAGCTGTTGCGGACTTTTTAAACAGTTCAAATGCACATGCTGTTGTATCAAGTGTTCTCTGTCTGTCATAATGAAGTTTGGATGCATCCCTCCAGAAATACAGGTAACGTGAAGCTGATCCGTCATACAGAGATACCTTGCCATTAGAATTTGTAACATCAGCAACTGTAATATTGGCTTTTGCTGTTTTGTTCGGGATTCCTACTGTTCCCATTGTTACAAATGTGGTTGCTCCATCTGCTGTATGTCCTGAAATTGCATAAACTCCATTGCTGATCTTCTTGAATGTATACTGACACTCTGAAAGTCCCCTTACATTCGTATCCCCAAATACTGCGGTACTTGTTCCCGGATACGCTGCTCCCTCTGTAGCCGCTGCTGTCTGCTTTACCAGTTTTGCCACATGATTATACTTCTGGCTTCCTGTAGTAGAAAGCAGGATATATCTGTTACCCTGTGCATCTGCTTTTGTCACAATCAGCACGCTGACTCCGGCTTTCAGTTCTTTTTCACTTGTTATTTTCTTAAATCCATTGATCAAGTCATAATCTTCCGCTGATGTGGACGGTGTATATAACTCAAACCAGCAGTTATCATCTGCCACATTCTGTCTGTCGAAATGAAGTTTTGTCGCATCGGTACTGTGGAAATACAAATACTTTCCACCGCCGCCTGATGAATTATCCATAATACTGAATGTCGCATCAGAAGGATTTTTTTCAAAGGTAATATTGGCTGCTGTTGTTACATTCGGGATACCGGCAGTAGAAGATGCCTTTGGTCCAAGGTAAATCCCGTTTCCATTTGCAGCCGTAGCTTTTACTTTATAAGTGTAGCTGTCACTTCCTGATTCTAATGTATACATACATTTGCTCAGATCTACAGTTGCACCATCAAACGTTGCCATCGCTGTGGCAATCTGTGCCACCGTCTTTTCATATGTATCCTGTACATCCTTACCTGTTACGGTAACTCCCGCTACTGCTGTATCAACAGAAGATGTATCGGCATCTGCATAGTTTCCGTCTTTTACTGTCAATGTCCTGGTCTCATCTTTTTCAAGGCTGACCACTTTGTACTTTTCTGCATCTGTAATCGTCACATTCATAATAAAAGATTCTTCACCTGCTTTAACAGTTACTTTCACCTGTTTCAGACCGGTTACATTCCCCTTGGATGTCAATGTCAGTCTTCCATCTGCATAAGTTGCATCCAACACTGCTCTGTTAGATGAAGAAACCGTAATGTCAGCATCTGCATCAAGGCATCTTACAACATAAGAAGCCGTTGCATCTGTATTGATCACAGAAGAATTAACTACAGCACCGTTATCATTTTCAACCCATACGCCACTGGTCGCTGCACCATTTACGATATCATCAATTGCAATTTTATCAAACTCAAGCTGCTCATCTTCATCTTCATACAAAAGACCGATCTGTGCATCTGATGTCTCTGTAATACAGGAGTATGCATAATGCGTACCATCATTGACTACATACGGATTATCCTGCCACTGAAGGCTTCCGTCATCCTGTACCAGACCAACCCAGATACGTCCTGAATTACGTGCTGATGTATCAGATGGACCTGCAAAAAGAATTGCAGTCTTTCCGTTTACTTTCTTTGAATATGTAATGGCACTTAACTGGCAATTGTTATTATACTTAAAACCTGTCTCTTTTGGTTCTGACCATGTAAGCCCATCATCCTCAGATATATAATAGGCATTGGACATACGCACAAACAGATACAATCTTCCATCTGCTTCTGTAATAACTGCTTCAGAGCTGTTGCCTGATACAGTAGCTCCGCGATGCCAGGTTGTTCCATCATCATCAGAATAGATTGTAGATGTCCTCTGAACTCCACTTGTATACTGATAGCACGGGAAGATCAGTCTTCCCGTAGAAGTTGTAATTCCTCGTCCCGGTCCGATCAGAAATACCTGCTCGGATTCATTCTTGGCATCTACAAGCTGCGGTGCTGACCATGTGGCTCCGTTGTCCGTTGATTTTGTAATATAAAGAAAATCCGTTGGAAACTGGAAGTACGGTGTATCTCCACAGAACAGGTTTGTATCTACTGCTCCGTCTGCACTCTTAATGTTAAAATGATCATCGATCGTATAGTCTCCGTCTACAACTTCACTGGTACTGTTATTCTTGATCTCATAACAGGACTCAGATGTCGCATCGGCTTTTTTTTCCAGATGATAATCATAACTTGCAGCAGCACGTGCTGTTGAACTGGAAAGACCATTTACACTGGTTGTACTGAGTGCAAGAAGCAGATTTCCATTTGTATCATAACCTGTACTTCCTGCCTTCGCCGGATATCTTGCTGCATTTGCAACTGCCAGACCTGCCGGCAACAAATCACATGCGAGGTAGATTGTATCTCCGTCAGCAAGCAATGCAGGATCAATAAATGCTGTTGAATCACGATTAAACCGGTTTCCGTTATCTCCCAGATAATTAGCTACCGTATAAGACCAGGTTGCTCCATTATCTGTGGATCTTGATACTGCCGTATCCAATCCTGCTCCGTCTCCGCAAATATCCCATCGGATGTCTGTTGCTGCAATTAATGCTCCATTACCTGCAGTTACCAAGGCAGGAATACGGAATCTTGTAAATCCTTTGGATGAATTATGTTCCTCCAAAAACAACGTTTTCGGGAACGGCTGCTCCACTGTTGTTCCATCTGCCGGCTTTGTTCCGTCCTTTGAGTTATTCGTTGCTCCGGCTGTCACCGGAAAGCACCCCAAAGTAAGAACACCTGCCAGCAGAAATGATAATACTTTTTTTCTGTTCTTCATTTTTCTCCCTTGTATGATAATTAGGAAGTTAATTATCACACGTTTCCTTTCTTTTAATAT
>ERZ894194.1826-NODE-1826-length-10182-cov-7.469636_pt1 | contig 10182 bp, 10 predicted proteins | sample MGYA00380283_ERZ894194 | MGnify/ENA primary metagenome ERZ894194 (study PRJEB32331, sample SAMN06328448) | human gut metagenome | biome: human gut microbiome; feature: stool | host: Homo sapiens | collected 2013-02-13 ... | reverse complement strand
GGGGGAACATACCAAAACGGAAATTGCGCTTTTATACAACACACAGCTTGTCCCGAAGCAGATGCTTTCCACTGTGAAGCGCAGGCTGGAATCGGTTAAGCTGCCGTTTTTGTTCGATACCGGTTATCTGGCGGCGTTTTTGCAGAAAAGCCGATTTTCATTTTTTCAATCGGTAGGATACACGGAACGGCCGGATACTGCCTGCGCAAAAATCTGCGAGGGGAAAATCATTATCATGGCGAATGGAAGCCCTTTCGCTATGATCGTGCCTTATTTTTTCAATGAGAATTTTCAGAGCATGGACGACTATTCCGAAAAAGCATACTTTGCATCGCTTATCCGCATTCTGAAATACTCTGCGTTCCTCATCGCGGTGATGCTGCCGGGCGTGTTCGTGTCCGTTGCGAATTTCACGCCGGAGCTGCTGCCGCCGGACGCTGCCGCCTGCTGGCGCCGGGCTTCTTCTTCTGCTGCCGCCTGACGAATCTGTGCCTGAATTTCTTCCAGGGCAATCTGTTCCTGAGCAATGCTGTCTTCCAGATCACTGATAACTTCTTCGGTATATTCGATATTCGCATTCAGCGACATGATATAGGATGCTTTTTCATCCAGAAGCGCATTTAATTCCGCTTCCTGACCCTCCAGCTCTTCTTTCAGGGTTTTAATCTGGGCCAGTTCTTCTTCCTGCTGTTTTTCCAGCGCTTCAATCTGCTGTCTTGTTTCCTGAAGACTCTGCAGTAAATTGCTGTCGAAATCGGAAATCTTTGATATGTATTCTGTGCTGTTTAACAGAGATGCCATATCATCCGCTGCCAGAAGGATTTCAAGGTAACCGGTATCACCCTTTTTGTACATCACCTTGATTCGCTCTTTCAGCGTCTCATACTGCTGTTTTTCCTTTTCTCTGGCAGCTTCCAAATCTTTTTTTGTCTGCTCCAGAGCGGCCTCTGTCTGCTCCAGCTTCACATTTGTTGTTTCAATCTGTGCCTGGACATCGGATAACTGGGAATCCAGAGATGCAATTTCCGCTTCTGTGCTCGCCTTGTCCGCCTGCATGGAATCCAGTTCCTGACTCCTTACATCCTTTTCCTGTTCCAGTGCCTCAATCTGCTGTTCCTTTTCTTCCTGATCACCCTCATCCACTGCCAGCGCAGTCAGACTGAATGAAAAGGCCATTACAAAAGCCATCAGTACGCTGAGCAGCTTTTTGTAAGTATGTCTCATAATCTAGCTCCCTTCTTATACTTTGACATGTTTTCTCAGAGTCATATAACTTCCGATAAAACCGATTCCCACACCCAGAATCAATGCCACCGGGATCAGATTATGGAAAATCTCGTTCACGCTAAGGAACTTCATCATATTGCTGATAAAGCTGAACTTATCGCTGATGTACATTACAATCTTCCCGTACAATGCGTACAGAATGCCAAGCGGAATTGCCGCTCCGATCAGTCCGATTACAATACCTTCGACCACAAACGGTGCGCGCACAAAATAATCCGTCGCTCCGATCAGCTTCATGATCGCAATCTCTTCCTTGCGGACGGAGATACCGACCGTGATCGTATTGCTGATCAAAAAGACGGCAACACCGAGCAGGATCAGGATGACGCCCGCCGAGATGTACCCGATCAGACTGTTAAAGTCGGTCAGCGTGTTGGCCACCTGCTGGGACTGCTTTACTTCACGCACTCCATCGACGGACTTCAGGTAGGTAACCAGCGAGTCCTGCATCGATATATCATTCATGTAGATGGCATAGCTCGCGGAATTTGCCAGCGGGTTATCGCCGGCAAAACTTGCAGCCGCCGCTTCATTTCCCTCAAAGTAAACTTCCTTGAAGCTTTCCCATGCTTCATCTGCTGAGATAAAGTCATAATGTGATACTTCCGGTCTCTCCGAAATCAGCTCCCCGATCTCCTCGATCCGCTGATCCGAGATTCCCTCATCAAACAGCACTGTCACTGCCACGCCGGACTCCGCATCCTTTACCATGGACTGGAAGTTCACGACAATCATATAGAACAGACCGAACAGGAAAATGCATGCCGTCATCGTGGCGATCGACGCCAGTGAGAACAGCTTGTTCTTCCAGATATTCACGATTCCCTGCTTAATTGTATAAAAAAACGTACTAATCCGCATAGTCGTCGTCACCTCCATCATCCAAGAAATCATCAAACAGATCATCGTCCTGTTCGACAGAGGTATCCTTACCGTAATGATCCGAAGCGGTATCGTCTACCACAACGCCTTTTTGCATCGTGATGACACGCTTATTCATTGCTTTCACAATCTCCAGATTGTGTGTTACTACAACCACCGTTGTCCCCTGCTCGTTGATCTCCTCCATCAGCTTCATAATCTCCCATGCATTATTCGCATCAAGATTACCGGTAGGCTCGTCCGCCAGCAGAATCTTCGGCTTGTTAATCAGCGCGCGCGCAATCGCCACACGCTGCTGCTCCCCTCCGGAAAGCTGTCTCGGGTATGAGCGGTATTTTGCCGCCAATCCCACCATCGACAACAGTTTTGGAACATTTTTCTTGATGGAGCGGTTGGATTCGCCAATGACCTTTTGTGCAAAGGCTACATTGTCATAAATATTTCTATCCTTTAACAATCGGAAATCCTGAAAAACCACCCCAATGTTGCGGCGGAATTTCGGGATTTGTCTTCGTCTGATTTTATTTAATTTTCTGCCATTGATTGTAATGGTTCCCTCCGTCGGTTCCAGTTCCTTCAACAGGAGCTTGATCAGCGTCGACTTGCCCGAACCGCTGTCACCGACAACAAATACAAACTCTCCCTCCTCAATGTTAAGACTCACGTCATTAAGTGCAGGAATTCCCGCAGAGTACGACTTGCTGACATGCTCTAACTTTATCATGAAATTACCTCATTTCTGTATGCATCTCCGATGGTTCCGGAGAATCAAATGCTCTGTCCCATCCCATATAGTCTACTCAATGTATGCAGTTGTTGCAATACCCGTATGCAAATTTTAAGAATTAGTAGTCCAGAGACTCCATATACTTCATATATTTTACGACCATCAGTGCGATCTTGAACGTGATGGCATCCTCGAACACACGCAGATCCAGTCCGGTGCTCTTCTGCAGCTTATCCAGACGGTACACTAACGTGTTGCGGTGGATGTAAAGCTGTCTGGAAGTCTCTGATACGTTCAGGCTGTTCTCAAAGAACTTGTTGATCGTCGTCAGCGTCTCCTCATCGAAATCATCCGGGGACTTATTGTCAAAAATCTCCTTGATGAACATCTTGCACAGCGGAATCGGCAGCTGGTAGATCAGACGACCGATACCGAGTGTGGAGTAAGCGATTACATCCTTCTCCTCGAAGAAGATCTTGCCGACATCAAGTGCCATCCGCGCCTCCTTGTAGGATCTGGATACCTCTTTGATCTCGCCGACAATCGTTCCGTATGCCACATGAACGTCGCTGTCCGCATCCGCACGGAACAGGTTGACCATGCTCTCCGCGATCTTGTTCAGCTCCTCGTAACCTTCGTTCTCGCCGACTTCCTTCACAACGATAATATTCTTCTCGTCGACTGCTGTGACAAAATCCTTCGTCTTCGTGCCGAAGATTCCGCGGATCTTCTCCAGTTCATTGCCGTCCTTGTCGCGGTTCGTCTCCACAATGAATACCACGCGGCGCACCTCGGTGTCGATGTGAAGCTTCTTGGCACGGTTATAAATATCAACCAGCAACAGGTTGTCGAGCAGCAGGTTCTTGATAAAATTATCCTTATCGAACCGCTCCTTATATGCTACCAGAAGATTCTGGATCTGGAAACTGGCAATCTTTCCCACCATGTATACATCATCGCTGTCTCCGCTTGCCAGAAGAATATACTCAAGCTGGTGCTCATCAAATACCTTGAAAAACTGATATCCGTTCACCACCTGGCTGTCTGCCGGTGACTCCACGAACGCCTGCGCCGGCTCAATGTACTGATCCGCCTCCGGAAAAGTGGCTGCTAACACCTTCCCCTCCACATCAATAATGCACAGATCTATTCTGGTGATTCCCTTTAATCCATCGATTGTATTCTGAAGTATTTGATTTGAAATCATAAGCTCCGCTCCTTCTCATCCTGCTTCTGCTGAAACTCTTCTGTCCGGTCACTGTGTTTCTTCCCTATGAGCAACTTTCACAATAAAAAGCCGCCTTTCTACCTCGGAACAAAAATATCTAAGCTATATTTTAATGCAAAACAGCAAAAAAAGAAAGAGGAAATGCATTTTTTTTATGCATTTCCTCTTTTTCACTCCGCTTCCCCGAACTTTTCCTGATCCTGATACTTGTTCATACTGTTCTTCAATCTTCCCAGATGCAGCCGGTTCTTAACGAAACTTCCAAGTCCATGCTTTTTTCCATGAACGCCGAGTTCTCCCATGCCGAACCATATGGTCGCGCTCATCTTATCCTTATGCTCCGCGAAAAAATGTTCCTGCAGCGGAGACGGCAGAATCGAAACGATCACATCCGGCGTCGTCGCATTCATCTCATTGATGACGGCATCCAGATTCCCCACACAATTTTCCAGTGCATATTCTCCCGCCAGAATCAGCTTCGGGAATGCTTCCTGCAGTTCCGCTTTGACCTTCTGCACGCCCTCCTCCGTCTGTCCCAGCACAAAAATGCTCCGCTTATTGCGCTCGATCCTCCGATAGAATTCATATGAAAAATCATTCTGCTCCGTCTCCTGCACACGCTGCATGCTGTCCGCATCCGCCGCCTTTAAGATCTCCTTCTCCCCAATGACGGAAAGATCCAGCTCCGAGATCACGTTGTGTACCACCGGGTCCGTCCCTGACGCAATCAGCATCTGCATGGAAATGTTTTCGATTGTATTTAAAACATCATTACTCAGATAGTTCTCGACCTGCCGCATCGATTCCCGCACGGTATAGTTGTCAAGACCGATCCCCATAATATCTATTTTTTTAATCATTGTGCACCTATATCATTACCATTATTTGAAAAAACATACCTTCGTCTGCGAAAGATATGTTTTTAGTATAGCAAACTTGTATTCGTATTTCAAGATTCTTCCATTCCAGTCAAATTTACAGACTTCTTTTACTGCTTTTTTATAATTATTTTATATTTGAAATGTCAATAACTTTTCCAAACTTTCCACGAAATCGGACAACTTTATTATTTCTTCACAAAACAGACATTCGATTATTTTACTATGTAAACCAGATTTTTTTCCCACTTTTCTGTGGATAATGTGAATAACTTCGTGTATAACTCGATTTTTCCTGTTTTTCCGTTTCTGCATTGTGGATAACTTTTTTGCAATTCACACTCATTTAGTCAGTTTTCCTTTTTCATTTTTTACAATTTGTGCACATTGTATAGACTGTGCCTTTTGTCCTATTCCTTCATTTTTTGCAATAATCCTGCGTTTTGGGGTGCAATATTGAGAAAATCATGTCCCTTCGTTATCAGGCAGAATGTAACTGAAAATCAAAAGAGCTTCCGCTTCTCTTCCTCTTCTTATGACGCAAAAATGGGACTATCACAAGTGATAGTCCCATTTTATATTCTCGTTTAGAAAATTCTTCTTACACAGATCGGGCTGCGGTAGGTAACACTGGAGTAAGTGATACCGCTGGACGGTGTGCTGGCATGCACGATCGTTCCATTTCCGATATAGATTCCAACATGTCCGCTGTAACATACAATGTCACCCGGCTGTGCAGATGAAAGGCTTACTTCATAACCACAGCCTCTCAACGCACTGGATGAATGCGGAAGACCAATTCCAAATGCTGAATACACACTCATAACAAATCCGGAACAGTCCGTTCCATTCGTAAGGCTGCTTCCGCCATATACATACGGATTACCGACAAACTGACATGCATAGCTTGCAACTGCCTGACCGTTTGAACTGGTCGGTGCACTGTAGGATGCACTGGAATCTGAGGAGCTGGATGAACTGGATGAACTCTCAGAGTTCTTCTTTCTGGCGCTAGCTGCCGCTGCTGCCGCCGCCTCACGCTCTGCCTCTTCCTTCGCAAGACGTGCTTCCTCTTCTGCTTTGGACTCCGCCTGCACATACTCTGTCGTCAATGTGACATAATCGGTGGATACATAGCCGTCTCCCTCTTCTGTCGTCACAAGTGCCCAGCCCGGAATGGACTCATCGGTTACCACAAGGTCATCCTCAATCGGAACCATGGTTAAAACCGCTGCATCTGTGGACGGCTCTGTACGCACATAAAGCGTTGTCGTCGTAACTTTTGCATAGCGGGTACTTACAGACTTTGCAAGTTCCTCATCTCCGGCAACCACGTACTCACACTTCACATAACCGGTAACATTGCCAGATGTGATCTCATACCAGCCATCCTCTGTGGTCTGTAAAATCGTTGCCGCTGAATTATTGTAAAGCTTACCGACTACCTCGCTCTCTGTGTTCGGCTCGGTACGCACGTTTACGTAGTTATCTACCTGCGCAATGGCAATGTCTGCATATTCGGACTCTACCACCGGTGTCTCATTCTCGCTTACCTGTTCCTGCTGCGCTGCTGCTTCCTGCGCCACTTCCTCATTGCTTGCGACCAGACAATCTGCCACTGCAAGCGAAACGCCTGCGCTCGGGCTGCTGCTTCCCGTTCCGACTGCCACTGCTTCTGCTGTGGTAGCAACGGACACACCCGCAACCGGTGCTGCATATATCATAGATACAGGATCTCCTGCCAATAACATTCCAGTCAATACAATCCCTGTAGCTCTCAGTGTTCTTCTGTTCATGAATGCCTCCAACGGATTTATTACAAATTTGTTACATTTATTACATGGTTATTATAACAAAGCGTCTATATGATGTCAACCCGCTATATTTTGTAATACTCCGCGGATTTTACACAATATTTTCTTTTTCGACACGTCTTTTCCACAATCTGCGCCATTTTCCGACAAATCCGGGTTACATATGCTCCCAGATTTTCCCTTCCTGCTGCTGCCTTATGCCTTTCCGGTTTTATAATTTGTTGCATTTTTCATAATTGCCATTCTCCTCCATCTGTGGCATAATAAAGCTATCATAAGAAGGAAAGGTGGGATTCGTATGGATTTTTCCAATGTTGATCTGGCGCTTGGCACACTGACGGCCTACGACTCCGGTTCTTCTGTCAGCTCCGGCAGTCTCGCCTATGCAGTCGGCACGGCCGTTCTCAGCCAGTCATTAGACCTGACCCAGCAGATGGGCGCCTCCATGATTCAGATGATGGAACATTCGGTGAACCCGGAGCTCGGCGGCAATATCGATATGTACGTATAGGGATCATGTAACAGATGCTCTCTGAAAAGAAAAGACGCGGCACACGATGTAACAGTGTGCCGCGTCTTTTTATGTTCCAGATCTCCTCCGGCAGTCTCAGGTATTCCTGTTCCTGTCGCAGCAATTATTTGGTAGCAATCGCTTCGATCTCGAGCATAACGTCCTTCGGAAGACGTGCCACCTCAACGCAGCTTCTCGCCGGGTACGCGCCCTCGAAAAATGTCGCATATACTTCGTTGATCGCTGCGAAATCATTCATTTCCTTAATAAATACGGTTGTTTTTACCACGTTCGCCATGCTGGTGCCTGCTGTCTCAAGCAGATGGGACAGATTCGTCAGCGCCTGCTCTGCCTGCGCCACAGATCCCTCCGGGATCTCGCCTGTTGCCGGTACAACCGGAATAATACCGGATGTGTATACCATGCCGTTTACCTCAATCGCCTGGGAATATGGTCCGATCGCTGCCGGTGCCTTGTCCGTGCTGATTACATTTTTCATGCTGTATTCCTTCTTTCTTATAGTCTGTCGATTTCATCTATCATAGCACACCTGAAACAGCGATGCTACTATAATTTGCGGATTGCGCGCTCCGTAATCTCGATGCGGCGCTCCTTGTACAGTCTGCCGACCGCACGCTTGAATGCATTTTTGCTCAGCCCCGTCTCACGCATGATGACTTCCGGTGAAGCCTTGTCCGTAAACGGAAGCACGCCCGCGAATTCCTCAATCACTTCCATGACCTTCTCGGCGTCCGCATCCATCTGCAGATATGCCTTTTCCCGCATCGTGATGTCAAGCTTGCCGTCCGGCTTCACCCCGGTGACCTTCGCCTCAATCACATCGCCGATCTGAAGATGGCTGCAGTCCTCATGTGCCGGTATCATCGCCGAGTAGCAATCATCCACTGCCACAAACGTTCCGAAATCATGACCGAACTCGTAGATCCGTCCGTTTACCGTGTCTCCTTTTTTATAAGGAGAATCCGTGCGCATCAGGTCGTACAGCTTTTTCATGCTTGCACAGAGTCTGCGGCTCTTATCGATGTAGAGCGTCACCAGAACCTCATCCCCCGGCTGCACCTTTTTCGTCATCTCTTTATATGGAAGAAACAGGTCTTTTTCCAGTCCCCAGTCCAGGAACGCACCGATTTTTCCAATCTCGGCAACCTCAAGCACCGCCAGTCCGCCAAGCGTCAGTTTCGGCTGGTTGGTCGTCGCAATGATGCGGTCCTTGGAATCCTTGTACAGGAATACTTCGATCTCATCCCCGAGCTTTGCGTCCGCCGGCACCTGCTTCTGCGGCAGAAGCACACGCGTCTCATCTCCCTCATGCTCCGCCAGATAGACTCCAAATTCTACTTTTTTGATCACTTTTAACTTCTGATATTCGCCTAATTTCATCTCGATCCTCATTTTCCATCAATTCTTCTCTGCCGCCGCAAATTCCACGATCGCATAGATCTGGTCTCCACCGTCAGTCAGCACCACCGTTATCTTTTCCTCTGCCACCGCAACAACCGGATACAGCACGTCGCCCAGCATTGCCGCACGTCGGTACTCTGCCCGCACGCCGCCGATTGCAAAATCCTCCGGCACAGATTCCTTTGCCACCAGAATGTATTTCCCGTTGTTCATGTGGTGGTTGGTGTCAATAAAAAATCCCGCCACCGGAACCGGCGGCATCTCAGTTCCGCCCTCCGGAACCGATAGCTTTCTCGCGCCCCACTCGCCCGGCAGTTCTTCTCCGATCTCCGGTCGGTAGGCATCCGCCACTTTCTCCGGGATACGCATCGGGCGCATCCGTTCCATATCCATGTAAACCCAGACAGAATTCGCAAGCACCAGTTCCTCTCCCTGTCCGTTCGTGATCCGGAAATTACGGTATCCATAAAATCCCTTAAATGCATACGGCCATGTCTCCACGCAGATTTTCTCTCCCATAACCGGGTAACGTCTGATCTTAATCTCCCAGGAAGACAGTACCCACGCCTGCTTCTGCTCTGCCAGATATTCCACGCCGATATTCATATCTTCCGACTGGAAGGTGCAGCAATCCTGCAGATAATCCATCACCGCCGGCAGTGTCAAATGCCGTTCGCTGTCCACTTCACTGTAACGTACGCGACTTTCAAACTGATACATGGAGTCCCTTCTTTCAATGCCTGTGTCTGTTATTATCGTAGTAATAGTAACACAGGGGGACAGGTTTTTCAATGATGGGACGCAGATGCCGGATAAAGAAAAGACCTCATGAACATCGTTCATGAGGTCTTAGAAGCAGGGCTACAAGGATTCGAACCTTGAAATGACGGAGTCAGAGTCCGTTGCCTTACCATTTGGCGATAGCCCTAAGTGCTGTCAACAAAAGCTATTATAACAGGTCGGCAGAAAAAATCAAGTGTTTTTTTCAAAAATTTCAATTTTTTTGTCTACGAGTGCGTACAACACCTTCTCACCCCAGGAAATCCGGGCGCTTCCGTTCGTCGCCTCCACAATTTCTTTTTCCACTTCCTGCTGCTGTTCTGCCGGAACCATAAGCTGAAGTTCCACTTTTTCTGTATACACGGTGTCGATCAGCGTGAGGTTCTGCTGCGCGATCAGATACTGCAGCTTTCCAAGCCCGGTATAGTCCGTGCCTACCGTAAGCTGTATGCCTTCCTTCTTATCTATAATGGTACTCGACGCAAGCCCCGCCTGCACGGCTCCCTGATACGCCCGCACCAGACCGCCGGTGCCGAGCAGCACGCCGCCGAAATACCGTGTAACCACGACCGCCACGTTGTGAATCTCCTCCCGCAGCAGCACATCAAGCATCGGTCTGCCCGCCGTCTGCGCCGGCTCACCGTCATCCGAAC
>ERZ894194.1817-NODE-1817-length-10222-cov-26.301859_pt1 | contig 10222 bp, 10 predicted proteins | sample MGYA00380283_ERZ894194 | MGnify/ENA primary metagenome ERZ894194 (study PRJEB32331, sample SAMN06328448) | human gut metagenome | biome: human gut microbiome; feature: stool | host: Homo sapiens | collected 2013-02-13 ... | reverse complement strand
ACTTCGTGCGAGCTTACCACGACACGTACGGGATGCCGACGCTGGTGACCAACTGTTCGAACAACTACGGGCCCTACCAATTCCCGGAGAAGCTCATCCCGCTGTTCATCAACAATATCCGCCACCGAAGGCCGCTGCCGGTGTACGGCCGCGGGCAGAACGTGCGCGACTGGCTGTACGTGGAAGACCACGCGCGGGCCATCGACGTGATCTTCCACAGGGGCAAGGTCGCCGACACGTACAACATCGGGGGCTTCAACGAGTGGAAGAACATCGACCTGATACGGGTCATCGTACGGACGGTGGACAGGCTGCTGGGCAACCCCGAGGGGTCGTCGGAGAAGCTTATCACGTACGTCACCGACCGCGCAGGCCACGATCTGAGGTACGCCATCGACTCGCGCAAGCTCAAGCGCGAACTGGGATGGCAGCCAAGCCTGCAGTTCGAGGAAGGAATCGAAAAAACTGTCCGCTGGTACCTCCAAAACCAAAAATGGATGGACGACATAACTTCTGGCGAATACCAAGAGTACTACCAGAGCATGTATAAGGACAGGTAAATGGATTGCTAATGTATGGTAGAGTCCAGAACGGCTAAAAGTCTTAAGAATAGTGTAGTTGCCTTATTATTCTATTTTATAAATCTTGGTCTTCAATTCTTTTCCCGTAAGATTTTTTTAGAGCATCTTGGTGCAGAAGTTTTAGGACTGAATACAACTGCGACAAATCTACTCCAGTTTTTGAATCTTGCTGAGTTGGGAGTTGGGGCAGCTATCGGATATTCGCTATATAAACCGCTTGCTGAGAAAAATCGGCAACAAATCAATGAAATCGTTTCTGTCCAAGGATATTTATATTATAAGATAGGGCTGTTTGTTGGAGGTATTGCTGTCTTATTGATGTGTTTTTTTCCGTGGATATTTTCTAAAGCCGAAGTTCCTGCCTGGTATACTTACACAACTTTTATTGTCCTTCTTATAGCTGCGCTTTCCGGGTATTTTTTTAATTATAAACAGATTGTACTTACTTCAGATCAGAAGAATTATAAGTTGAATTATGTCGTCCAAGGCATAAAAAATATAAAGGTAGTTCTGCAGATTTTAGCTATAAATTACTTGTCTGATGGATATGTATGGTGGCTTGGACTTGAATTTGTGGCTGCGATTGTAACTATATTTGGAATTAATGCTGTCGTTCGAAAAGAATACCCGTGGCTGCATACCGATTATCGACAAGGAAAAAATCTCATACATAAATATTCTCACATTACACGGAAAACCAAGCAGTTGTTTTTTCACAAAATTGCAAGTTTTGTCGTATCCCAATCAAGTCCGATCGTTGTATATGCTTTTACTTCTTTAACAGTTGTTGCAATTTATGGTAACTATATGTTAATTGTTAGTGGGTGTATTGCTTTGCTAAATGCCGTATTTAATAGTATTAGTGCGGGGATCGGTAATTTGGTTGCAGAGTGTGATACGCAAAAGACAGCAAGGGTATTTTACGAGTTGTTCTCGGTTCGTTTCTTCTTAATCTCTATAATGAGTTTTGGCGTTTATATCATTGCCACTCCATTTATTGTATTGTGGGTCGGAGTTGAGTATTTGTTGCCCAATTCAATATTGTTGCTGATAACACTTATTATGTTTTTTAATGCTCTGAGGACGAGTGTCGAATCATTTCTTATTGCTCATGGGATGTTTCAGGATGTTTGGTATCCACTTTTCGAGGCGTTTCTTAATATCGGATTGTCTGTTTTACTTGGCCTTTATTACGGGTTGAATGGTATTTTATCGGGGATTCTCATAAGTTTGATAGGTACGATTACGTGGAAGCCTTATTTCTTATTCCGGATTGTACTGAAACTTTCTCTTTGGAGATATATCCTTGTTTTTATTAAACATATAAGTGCCATGTTTGTCGCAGCTTGTATTTCTATGTATTGTATTTCCTTAATGAGTTTCGACCCACAGCAATCCTTTGCTGATTTACTCTTGTATATGATAGTTGCAATCTCAGTGTTTACAGGCCTTGTTTGTTTGTTTTTATATCTGATAGCACCTGAATTTAAAATGTTTATCAACCGGATATCAAATATCAACCGAAACTTTTGTCGATGAGATTGTTGAGAAGTATATTATACAGGCTTTATGCTATTTATGATAAGGCTTGTCCTTTGCGATATTTTATTCAGAAGATCCGATTGTATTATGCGAAAAACGTAATATGTCGTTCAGGTTCCCGATTTGCCAACACCGTATTTGAGGGGGATAATCTTGTGCATAAAAGAAGTTTATTGGTTGATAGCTATTTGTCTCGGCATAGCTATATTGCCTTCGATTGCAGACTTTTTGGCGCTCGGATTGGTAAATTTTGCAGTATTGGGCCTCGTGTATATACGGGATTCAGTAATCATCCAACGGACACTTTCGTGTCAACCTTTCTTGCTTTTTATAAAGATACTCGTAAAGTATTTGGCTACTCGTATTACACTGGATTACAGCCTGGATTTGAAATGTATCGGAAAACTGCCTCGGGATATCTGGTTGATATCGGACATGATGTGTGGATCGGGGCTGATGTAAAGATTATGGATGGTGTATCTATCGGGAATGGTGCCGTGGTCGCTGCCGGAGCTGTTGTAACGAAGGATGTTCCGCCTTATGCAATAGTTGGTGGAGTCCCGGCTAAAATTATTAAATATCGGTTTACCCCGGATCAAATTGAATTTTTACAGCAATTTAAATGGTGGAATATGCCGGAAGATTGGATTCGTGAAAATTGGCAAATGTTTGAAGATATAGAAAAATTCGCGGAAAAATTTACTTGAGATGTTGAATTGCATTAAATGGATTATGCATGTTTGGGCAACGGTTTATCCCTATAGATTACATCTTAAGATATCCACTCTATTGGATATCATGTATACTTATTGGGTATCTCCTTATTTCAATGCCGTTGGAAAAAAATGTCGTATCAGACGAGGTCTGAAATTATATGGAAATGCGAAATGTATCTTTATAGAAGATGATGTCCAAATTGGTGCCCGATGTGTTTTGGAGGCATATACTGAATTCCAACCAGCGTCGCAGACATTTACGCCTCATGTTGTGATTGGCGATGGATGTAAGATTGGTACGGATAGTCATATTTCAAGTATCAACTCTGTGATTTTAGGAAAACATGTCCGTTGTGGAAGAAAAATTTTTATTACGGATAATGCCCATGGGGCATCACAGCGTGATCTGCTGGATATGCCGCCGAATATGCGTCCATTGTATTCAAAAGGCCCGGTTATTATTGAAGATAATGTCTGGATCGGAGAATATGCTGCAATTCTTCCGAACGTAACCATTGGTCAGGGAAGTATTGTTGCTGCGCATGCAGTGGTAACCAAAGACGTTCCTCCTTATAGCGTGGTGGGTGGAAATCCTGCTAAAGTTATTAAATGCTTAAATGATTGATATGATTAAACCGGAAATAATAGCATTTTATCTGCCTCAATTTCATCCTTTCCCGGAAAATGATAACTGGTGGGGGAAAGGATTTACGGAATGGACAAATGTTGGAAAGGCTCGGAAGTTATTTCCCGGGCATTATCAGCCTCGAATTCCGGCAGATTTAGGATATTACGATTTACGTCTTTCGCTTATTTACGAACAACAAGTTCAACTTGCTCGAGAGGCTGGGGTCACGGCATTTTGTTTCTATGAATACTGGTTTGGCGGGAAAAGGCTTATGGAGCGTCCATTGGTCGATATGATAGAGCGAGGCGTTCCCGATTTCCCGTTTTGTATTTGTTGGGCGAATCATACGTGGACGAATAATAACTGGAATGCAGCAGCTCAGCGTGTAGAGCGGAAGGTTCTCATCGAACAAACCTATCCTGGTATTGATGATATAGATAATCATTTTTATGCTCTTCTGCCGGCTTTTTCTGACAAAAGATATTTACGAATCGATGATCGGCTCGTTTTTGTAATTTATGATTACAAATCTATTCCGGGACACTATCCTATGTTGACCCGTTGGAATGAGCTCGCCAGGAAAAATAATTTACCGGAGTTCTATTTTATGGCTTATACGGCCGATCCTCGGGAGGTGAAACATCCCCGATATAATGTATTCGACAATGTCATTTTGAGTAATATCAATGGGGCATTTGGGCAAGGGCATAGTGTAAAAAGATTGCTGAAAGATGTTCTTATCAATCGGTTTCTGCATCTTCCTGCTCATGTGGTTTCTTACAGAAAGGCCATAAAAAAAATGCTGTGCCCAGCTTTTGAAAATGAAAAAGTTGTACCCGTTGTTGTCCCAAATTGGGATCATTCTCCAAGATTAGGAACTGGTGGTAGTATTTTTCATAACTCAACTCCGGAGTTGTTTAAACGTCACCTGACCGATATTTTACTGATTACCCGCCAAAAACGGGTAGTGCAACCAATGATTTTTATTAAATCATGGAATGAATGGGGGGAAGGTAATTATATGGAACCGGATCTTCGGTTTGGGAAACAATATATTGAGGCTTGCCGACAGACAATAAATGCTTTTGATTGGACTATGGACGGTACACTATAGTATATAGCTGATGTTATTTTACGTAATATTCATTCTGTCGGTAGTCATCCTGATGGGAAATCGTCCGGTAAATAAAAACCGGAAACTTGGCTATGGGTCGTATATCGGGATTACGATAATTATACTTGTTTCCATATTGCGATTCGATGTGGGGTGGGACTATCCCGGCTATTATGAGACGGTATATCCATCATTGGATACTTATGCGATTGATCGGTTTGAACCGTTCAATAAAATAATATGCCAATTAGTTAGTTATACAAAATGGCCCCCGTTATTATTTATTATATACGGACTTATTACTTATATTTTAGTTTTTTCCACTCTAAGGAAATATACGGATAATCTTTTTCTTGCGACACTTACTTATTTGGCATTTTTTTATACGACCTCATTGGGGCCAATTCGGCAAGGGGTTGCTTTAGCAATAGTCCTTTATGCGTATAGGTATTTAGTTACTAAGGCTTATTTAAAATATATTGGTGCTGTTGTTATTGCAGGAATGTTTCATTATACGGCATTTGTTTGTATTTTGATTCCGGTCATATTTTATTTTATGACATTTCCCCGAATGATTTTAGTGTTAATTATTATTGGGGTTGGTATTCGAGTTATAATTCGTTTGTATGCAGAATATTTCGGATATACATATTATTTATTGGCGGATGTAGAATATAGCGGAGGTTCGTTGATTAGTTATGTTTATCCGCTGGTTATCATCTCTCTTTGTGTTTTATCGTGGAAAAAAAGAGACTGGTTAACACGAAAATTGTTATATGTTACCTCTTTTGGTGCAATATGGCCTTTTGTGTTAGGTGGCCATCTGGGTGGACGTATTGGGTGGTATTTTCTGATTTATTTATGTGTTTTGGTGCCCCATGTTTTAGTGCAATGTAAAACAACTTTGAGGTCTCTGTATGCGACAGCTTTAGTTGTTTATTTTCTCCTCTTTGTATATATTACAACTTTGAATCCTATAAAACAGCCGCTTACTCCGTATCAATCGATTTTGACTACAGATACCAGGCATCCCATTTTTAAACAAGAACGCTGATAAATGTTGCAATATATTGATACGCAAAAAAAAGAATTGTGTTGTGGATGTCGTGCCTGCGAGCAGATATGCCATGTTCACGCCATTATTATGAAGGAAGATGAGGAGGGATTTCTCTATCCTCATCTTAATATGAACCTTTGTACGCAGTGTGGGCTGTGTGAAAAAGTTTGTCCTATTTCAGAGCCGATCCTGGTGTCGTCCGAGATTGCGAATATGCAGGTCTATGCAGCAATGACGCGTGATGTCGAATTAAGAAAGAAAAGTTCATCCGGAGGACTGTTTTCTGAAATTGCATCTGTTATTCTCCATGCGGAGGGTGGGGTATACGGAGCCGCATTCGATCGTGAATTCAGATTGAAACATGTCGGTGTTTTTTCTGAAAAGGAGTTGGATCGATTACGCGGTTCAAAATACCTTCAAAGTGATACGGGGACGACATTTTCTCAAGTTCGGGATTTGCTACGACAAGGGAAATCAGTATATTATACGGGAACGCCCTGTCAAATTGCCGGATTAAAAAAGTTTTTAAGACGTGAGTATGAGAATTTATTCACTTCGGATCTGGCTTGTCATGGTGTCCCTTCCCAAAAAATCTTTTTTGCGTATAAGGATTATCTGGAACATAAGAATGTGGGGCGTATTTCAAGTTTTAATTTCCGGGATTTGGATGGCTGGGGGCCTGCTATAAATATACGACTTGAGCGTAGAAATAAAACTGTTGTTGTCGCTGATTCATATTATTTATTTTCACCTTATTTATATGCCTTTCTTAATGGCTATTTGAATCGGCCGGTCTGCTATTCTTGTCCCTATGCAAGGTCGGGACGTGTCGGAGATATCACATTAGCGGATTTTTGGGGTGTACGGCGTTTTTTTCCTTCTTTGGATGTGAAAAAGGGCGTTTCCTTAATTTTGGTTAATACGGAAAAGGGGCGGAAGATGCTCGAATCTATGAATAATAATTTGGATTTGATGCCGTCTTGCTTTGAGGATGCTGTATTGGAAAATTGGAATTTAGCCCATCCGACTGTCCGTCCGCCACAGCGGGATACGGTCTATGTAAATCTGGATAAGTATTCATTTGAACATCTTGCCAAAAATGAATTTCGCTGCCCGCATAAACTCCGGATTTATGCAAGACGGTTTATAGTCGCTACTTTGGATTATTTACATCTCAAAGAATTAATTTGTCAAATTGTTAGACGTTAATATCCTGTTTATGAAGGTCGGATTGATTACAATCTTGGATAATATCAATTTTGGAACAATATTGCAGGCATATGCTTTGGCAAACAAGATTGAAAGCTTCGGGCACAAAGTCTGCTTTATTAATTATTGGCGTCCGAATTCGTCCATCCGATGTCAAATCCGGGGAATTCTGAATGATAAAAAAAGAAGTTTGGTTCGACGTGTAGTATACGCTGTTTCGGCATTATTTCTCGTTCCGTTTATCAAACTGAGGTTACGGTCGTTTTTAACCGCAAGGTTCCGTTTTACAAGGAAATATCGGTCGATCGAATCTCTTCGGAAACATCCGCCTCAAGCCGATATTTATATGACGGGAAGTGATCAGGTCTGGAATAGTCGTTATAACAATGGGGTTGACCGGGCTTTTTTCCTTGATTTTACGGAGTCTCCGAAAATTTCATATGCAGCATCCATGGGAATAGATAATTTTCCACCGGATGAGGTGACTGAGGTTGTTTCTTTGTTAAAACGCTATCGTTCCATTTCCGTTCGTGAAAATCAAACTGTCCGTTATATGCTGGATTTGGGGCTTTCTTTCGTTACTCAGGATTTGGATCCAACTTTATTGTTGACAGCAGAAGATTGGAAAAAGATTATTCGATATCGAAGTAAAAGTCAGCCACAATACTTACTCGTTTATTCAGTTGAGGGTAATAATAATGATTTTATTTTTCAACAGGCTTCAATTATCGCGCGGGAAAAAGGATTGAAATTATATGCGGTTACTGCTGCAGATCCTTTTAAATTGAAAAAATACAATTGCGATAAAATTTATGCATTTGCTGGGGTTGAGCACTTTGTAACACTTTTAGCCGATGCTGCTTTTGTTGTTGCTAGTTCATTTCATGGGACAGCCTTTTCGATTAATTTTAATAAAGAATTTGTAACGGTGGCTCCTCGCCGATATAATATTCGCTTGAAAAGCCTTGCACAACAGTTAGAAGTTTCGCATCGAATCATTACTTCGCATGAGGTTAGTATATGTGATTTACAACCCTTGGATTATGAGTTTATTAATGAAAAGTTAAACATCTGCCGAATGGTTTCTGAAGATCGGTTGCGATCTTTCTTGTTTTGATATGAAAATACTGTATTTATGCACCCGTCCGGAAGCCCAAAATAATGGAGGATCGGTAGTTGCGGGACGGAACTTATGTGCTATCCGACAGATTGTGGGTGAAGAGAGTGTTGAAGTTTGTTATCTCCCTAAACCGACATGGAAGACTGTTGGGCGCTCTTTGGTTACATTGAGCAGTTATGGGCTGGATCGTGCCTATGAGGATGAGATTTTGGATGTGGCGTCTGATTATAATATTATATTTATCGAAGGTTCGTTATTGGGTGGACTTGTAAAACGGTTGAAAAAGCGTAATTGTAAAACTTTTGTTTTTGCACATAATGTAGAAACATTGTTGTATAGGCAGAGACTAAAACAGTCGTGGAGTTTGATATCTTTTTTGCGCTATTATTTTGTTTTATTTAACGAGCGACGTTCATTTCGGTATGCTGATAAAATTATTGCATTGAATAGTAGGGATGATCTTAATATACAAAAGATGTTTTATCGAAAGGCCGATCTTGTGTGTCCAATTACTTGTCCCGAACGGGATCTGGATGTAAAATATACTGGTTTCGAGCGATCGTATTGCTTATTTGTTGGGTCAAACTTTTTCCCTAATATTGAAGGTTTAAACTGGTTTCTCAAGCATGTTGCACCATATATTGACATGGATATCCGTATAGTTGGGGCGTGTTGTAAGAATCCGGCTTTCCATAATCGCATATTGCCTGATAATGTTTATTTGGAAGGATATGTAGATAACATTGCCAGGTATTATATAAATGCAGATGCTGTGATAGCTCCAATTTTCAGTGGATCCGGGATGAAAACAAAAACCATTGAAGCTATGAGTTACGGGAAAACGATTTTTGGAACGAATGAAGCTTTTGCCGGTATTGAATGTGATTATGATAAAATCGGAGGATTATGCAATACTGCGGAAGAATTTATTCGATGCTTGGCATCTTCAATTTCGCGGCATCCCAATAGCTATACATTACAATTATTTAGAACATCATATACAGATGCGGTATTTACAAGTCGATTAAAGCAGCTTATTTTTTATGCTGAAAAATAGTAAACGATTGTGTGTATTCGCACATTTTAATCCCCAATTTCGAGTTGCCGAATATGTATTTTATTATTTACAACGTCTGCATGACGATGTAAATGCGGATATAATTTTTTCTTCGACATCTGCAATACCTACTGCGGATCGTGCTCGGCTGGAGGCTTTATGTCTTTATATTGTTATTCGGAAAAACCAAGGATATGATTTCGGATCCTGGCAGGATGGATTACATGCCTTATCTCATGAGCAACTCTTAGAATATGACGAAATCATTATTGCCAATGATTCCTGTTATGGGCCTCTTGTCCCCTTTACCGAAATGTGGGAGGAAATGGATAAAAGGATATGCGATTTTTGGGGTATAACGGATTGTATTATTTATTCTCGTTATATAGAAAGTTATTTCATCGTATTTCGACGGACTGCATTTCAATCCCAAGCATTTGTTCGTTTTTGGGAAAATATTCCAGTATTAAAATATAAACATGATGTTGTGACACAATGTGAACAACGTCTAACCCGAATGTTAGTTGCCGGCGGGTTGCGGTACTCTGTCTATATTTCATATAATTATGTACAACGATTCTGGTTCGGATGTAAATATAAATGGAGGGTTGTAGTGTCTATATTTTATTCGAAAAATCGACAATTTATAAATAATAAGTTACAACCAGTTACAGCAGAAGAGACAGGGCGGAGAATGCGTATCTTATATGGTGTGAGAAAGGTGATTCGGTTGTTAGCTCCATTTCATTCTAATATACAATTGCTTATTCCTATGCGTTTAATATGCAGGGAAAAAACAGTTCCTGTTATAAAAAAAATGCTAATAAAACAAAATCCGCTATGTGTTGATTTGCATAAAGTTAAGTGTACTGTTGGGGAAAGGACGAATTATTCGGTCGATTATTTTGAATGAGAATCCCGGATGATCCCTACCGGAACGGAGATTCATTGCCAAATAGGTTTTATACAATAAACTCGGAAATATTATGATACCATTAGTTTCTGTTATAACGCCCTGCTACAATGGTGCTAATTATATTGCGGCTTGTATTGAATCTGTGCTGGCGCAAACCCTTGTGAATTGGGAAATGCTAATCGTAGATGACTGTTCAACGGACAATTCTGCTGAAATAATTCTATCATATGTCATTAGTGTCCCGTTAAAATTGGGACGAAGTTAATATTAATCAAATAGTCC
>ERZ894194.1799-NODE-1799-length-10330-cov-7.391338_pt1 | contig 10330 bp, 12 predicted proteins | sample MGYA00380283_ERZ894194 | MGnify/ENA primary metagenome ERZ894194 (study PRJEB32331, sample SAMN06328448) | human gut metagenome | biome: human gut microbiome; feature: stool | host: Homo sapiens | collected 2013-02-13 ... | reverse complement strand
TATTATTTCGCAATCAATCCCATCGAATATTTCATTAATATTTTTTGCAATTAAATCTCTAAAGTATACTCCAACCCCATAATATTTTAATTCTGAAAAAGATAGTAAATTGAAAACTATTTTCGTCATAAAGGTTTTACTCTTTTAGTCCTAAGTGTGTACTTTAATAAAATAAATACTAAAAGCGAAAATATAACTGCTGTGAATTGGAATATCCAACCCGGAAATAAAAACACTAACCAAAACAACCATCTCATATTCATTGCATATAGGTCATTCGCAATAATTTTAGATAGCATTGTAAATAGAAAACACAGCAAAACAACCCATATGATGGGTAAAACGTATAAATCATTTTGAATAAAAATCCAACCAATTAACGATGGATTCACATTCCATGAGCTATCCAGAGATGGAGAAATATATCTGGCAAGCAAATCTGGAGTATTAATCTTATCATCAGCACTCCCTAATTTTTTAGCAATTATATAAATAAAATTTTCTTCAAAAAAATCAGTAGATTCTCCATTATTTTTTAAATTCTGAAGTTGATTAATATTATCTGTTATAAATGCAACGTGTGAAACTGTTTGAACTCTGCCAACAACCTTCATAAATTGTTGATTAAAAGAATCCGCATAATCAAAAAAAGTTAATTGCGTGCTGATAGCTTCGCCACTTCTGATAGAATTCTTAATCTGTTCTACAAATGGCAGAGCCAGAATAAAACATATTAATACTACCCCAGCTTTCCAATTTTTTTTGTTTTTCAATCGACGATCGATAAATGAGATTAAAATCAAAATGAAAAAATAAGATATCCAACCACGCTGAAGAAAAGAAATAATCCACAACATGATAATAATGGGCTTGTACTTACTTGTTTTAACATGTGTTAGAAATATTAAAACAAGTACATCAACATTCAGTAATACAAATAACGCTGAAATTACTCCGCCTCCGCGCTCATTATTACCGGCAACAAATAAGCCTGTATTAAATACGTATGTTATATATAATAATTCTAAACAAATTAAAAAATGGCGATCGGTCTACTATTAGAATCAGCTAATTTTGTTGTAAGTGGTTTTATTTTTTCCAATCCATTATATAATACCGATAGAAATAATAAGCTAAGAGATATATAAATTAGAGATTGAATTATTACGACAGTTTCTGATTTAAACCCCATTAAATCGCCAATCAATAATTCACTGTTGTTTATAACTACAATTGTTGCAGCAATATTAAGCGTAAGAATTAGTAATGTGATTGGTGTCGTGTAAAAATTTTTCCTCATTTAATTATAATCTTCCTCTTGATTTTAGCCAATTGCTCGTTTAAAAAATTTAACACCTTTCCTTTCCATGTGGGAAAAATAGAAACAACAATTCCACTTTCACCAATCTTCCCTGATATGAAATGTTCCATGAAGACACATTGAGCTTTAATATTAATTCGTTGTTTATCATTATGTAACAATTTAGCTTGATACCAAACCGTATCTGTGTCTATATCAATTAAATGACTACGAATAAATTCTCTCAGTCTTGATTCAATCTGCATTCCCCATTTGGGGTCAATAATATCAATATCATTACTAAAAAAATATTTTGGAAGCTCATTGTAGCAACTAACAATTATTTTTGCAGATTTTTCATTTATTAGCATACAAAAGGAAGATATATAGCCATTCATATTATTCCAAGGGTTACTGTAACATATATTATTATAAGGATCTAAACGACCTGCCATTGTAGGCAATTCAGTTCTTTGAATTGTTGAATAATAACTCACAATTTTCCTTAAAAAGAATTTTGCATTATGTTTCAAGAACAATGTATCATTCAAAATGAGAATTGGTACTCCTGATGGTAATAATGAGCTATCTTCTAAAAAATCTATTCCTTCCTTATAGGCAGAAAACTCAAAAAGAGAATTTGTCCCGTTTTCGATATGAAATCCCTTCATTGTAATCTGTTCTACTACATGATTATTGGAAATCACAACACCATCTAGTTCATAATCTGGTAAATAATTATATAATTTATTAATTATGAATTCTGGCTTTAAAGTATAAGAACAGGCCACAATGCATAATTTTTTTTTACAATCCATTATAAATCATCCCAATTGATTGAAGGTGATAACAAAGAAGCCATACAATGAGTTGAAAGAGCGGGGATAGGTGAAAGAAGTCTAATTCTAAATATTTTAGTAAGTATCAAAAATAATTTGTAATCGTAAATAGCTAATTTTAGAATTATTTTTGTCCTATCAAAAACCCTGGCTTTCATAATATATGTTGCACATGTACTTGGTGCTATTTTCCAATGCCTACTCCCAGAATAAAATACAATAGTTTTTTTGTTTTTATTTTTTAATGAATCAAGATGTTCACAATATTCACTATATTTATCTGGATGATCATAAAGCGTTGCCATATCCCATCTTATATTTGATTTGACCAAGTTAAATATCTCATCAATCCATTTAGACTCATGCAAATAATCATTTTCTAAAAAATATATTAAATCATTTTTATCAATTTTTCCAACTCGACGATCTTCATCTACTAGTTTTACGCATTCACGCCATGCTTTGCGCTGATCTCCTCCATTGATTATGAATATCTTTTTATTATTCATATCGATATTTTCAAAGTGTTGATATAACGGATCTAAGGAAGCAACGTTTAATGATCCATCAAAAATAAAAGTAAATGCTATTTGGTCTTTATATTTAGATTCTTTTATTGTATTTATAAGATTTATAAAACAATTTTCATGACTAAACCACTCAGGCCGATTATTTTTAGTTGTCCGACTAATATCCGTATGCCGAAAATAAATATGAATCTTCACAGATTATCTCCAATAGCGCTTGGTTTAAATACAGATTCAAGCTCCAATAATTTCTTGCTTCTTTCAGATATTGGTTTAGCTGGTATACCTACATTTACCGTAAAAGCTTCACAATCCTCTTTGACTACAGAAAGAGCTCCAATTGCTGCACCCTCATGTAAAATAACATCCGGAAGAACAATACTTCCGCAACCTATGATAACATGTTTGCCTATAAATACAGTACCGCTATGTATATTCGTATATTCACTTGGAACTACTGGATTAGACATATAATTGCCAGAATAATCATCGTTACTGGAATATATTGAGACTCGAGATGAAATGTTTGCGTAGTCAGATATAGTTACTTTTCCTTTGCCAATAATTGAAGAATATACCGCTATATGAATATAATCGTGTATATCAATACCACCCTCTCCAGCTGAAAACACGCAAAAATCATCAATCCTTACATTATTCCCAATACTAATATTATCACACCCATAAAAAGATGCCTTATCTGATATTTTTACATTTTCTCCAACGCTTTTGAAGCCCATTTCTTTTAACTGTATTTCATCTAAATAGGCCATATCACATCTTACCCAATAATAATTTGGTTATTTTCACAACAATCTCTTCATTTAAATCTGTATATATTGGCAAGCATAGGACTTTATCAGCAACACTATTGGCTATTGGTAGATTATCAACGCTAGCTGAAATCAATCCTCGATACATAGGCATATTACTGATTAATGGATAAAAATACTTTCGAGATAGGATATTATTTTTCTTAAGTAATTCATATGCCTGATCACGACTCATATGAAAACCATCATCTATGAGTATAGGAAAATATGAATAGTTGCTATTTGCATTTATATTTCCTGGAAATATAGTAATACCCGGAGTCCCTTTCAGTAAATTCCGGTAAAGACTATCAATTATTTTTCGCTTAGATATTGAGCCCTCAATATGCTTTAACTGAACAAGTCCAAAGGCAGCATTAATTTCACTCATTTTGCCATTTATTCCTGGAGCTGTCACAGTCAGCTCGTCGGCGATACCAAAGTTTTTTAATCGATCTATACGTAACTTGGTTTTAGCATCAGGGCTAATTATTGCCCCACCTTCAAATGTATTGAAGACTTTCGTCGCATGGAAACTAAGAATTGATAAATCACCATAGTTAAGTAAACTTTGCCCTTTAAAATTTACACCGAATGCATGTGCTGCGTCGTAGATTACTTTCAATCCATAATTATCAGCTATTTTTTGAATTTCTTCGACTTCACAGGGTGTTGAGTAGCAATGGACAGGTAAAATTGCTGAAGTTTTTGGTGTAATAGCCTGTTCTATTTTTCTGTAATCAATATTATATCCATCATTTTCAATATCAACAAAGACAGGCGTAAGTCCATTCCATAAAATAGCATGTGAAGTTGCAACAAATGAATATGGTGTTGTTATTACCTCACCTGTTATTCTTAGGGCTTGTAATGCTGTGATCAATGCAATTGTTGCATTGTTAAAAAGCGAGATATGCTGCACACCCAAAAATTCACATAATTTTTCCTCGAGTTCTTGATGAAATGGTCCATTATTTGTCAACCATTTATTTTTCCATATTTTTTCCAGGTAAGGCATGAATTCTGCAAGTTCCGGCAAAGAAGGTTGCGTTACTGGAATAGTTTTATCGTTCATTTTCAGCCCTTATTTTTTATAAGAGAAATAATAGTCATAAATATTTCTTTGTACATAATTCGAATTAGTGTGATGTATATAATGGCATTTAATAAAATAGTAAATATTATATTTAATAAAGGTTCCATACTTATTTCATTTATAATATAGTTAGAACCTAACCCACTAATTAAACATAGACACCATATAGGTAGTAACTCTTTTAACTGCTTCCTTATTGTGATCGTTGATACTTTCTGGCTAAATAATCCATTTAAAAACCACGAAAGATATGAGTGTAAAACTAAACCAATCACCATTGCATTTATATTTATTTGCATCGTAATGACAAGAATAATTGTCATCAATGTCTTTTTTAGTATTTCCAAACGCAAAAAAAGATCACTTCGCCCATGAACCTGTAGGATATTAATATTTATTGCATGTATAGGATAAATCATAAATGCAATACAAAGTAGAAACAGAATATCAGATGTAAATTTCCACTCACTTCCTAATAATACAGAGACTAATGGCTTCGAGATTAAACCTATTCCTAATAGAATTGGAAAAACTACAACGCCTGCAATTTTAAGTGTGTTTAAATAAGCATCATCTATTTTCCCTTTGCCATTATAAATATTACAAAAAAGTGGATAAGTTACTCTCTGAATAATATTAGTAAGTGTCATTGCAGGTACGCTAGAGATCTGATTAGCCTGTGTAAATTGCCCTACAAGCTGTGGTGTAAAAAATTTCCCTATAATTAATTGATATATATTTGAATAAAAAGCTTCAAGTACTCCAGCAATTAGTAAGTTACTGCTAAATGAAAATAGCTTTTTGAATGTTTCATAGCAAAATTTCTCTTTTGGATACCATGGATTATAAATATTCAGTACAATACAATTTATGACACTATAGGATAACGATTGGAAAACCAATGTCCATACTCCATAACCCAAAGCAGCTAACGTTATCGCTATTACACTACTACTGGTAATAGCGATAAGTGAACTTTTAGCTTGGATCTTAAAATTCACGTCTACAGTGAGTTGAATCTTGGGGATTAAAGTTAGACCATTTGCTATAACTGTTAATGCTAAAATATCAAGTAAAGATTCCAGCAGAGGTATTTGATAGAATAAAGCAATATAAGAAGATAAACAATAAAGTACAATATATATTAGTATTGATAGACAAATATTAAATATAAATACTGTCGAATAATCTTTTTCAGTACGCTCCGATTTTCTAATTAATGCTGCACTAAATCCACTATCAATTAGAACCTGAGCTAATGATAGAAATAAAGTTAGCATACCAACATAACCAAAAGAGCTTGGTCCAAGAACCCTACCCAAATACAACATTAATAATAATTGTATGGCTTGCGTTCCTAGCCTTTCAATTGTGCTCCATAATAATCCTTGCCTGGCTAGTTTGTTATTCATCAATTAAACTTTCTCAAAAAGTTCTCTGAATGATGGTTGTTTCATGTCTTTCTCAGAGATTATCGCTTTTTTTTCTTTCCAATTAATAGCTAAATATTCATCATCCCATCTTATACCTTTTTCCATAGTTGCATTATAATAATTATTTGTTTTGTATAAAAAATGAGCGACTTCACTAATCACTTCAAAACCATGGGCGAATCCTTCTGGAATCCACAACTGTCGCTTGTTTTCAGCAGAAAGATTTACACCGACCCATTTGCCAAAAGTTTTAGAATCTTTCCTTATATCAACAACAACGTCATATACCTCACCTACTACACAGCGTACTAATTTTGCCTGTGAATAAGGTGGTAATTGAAAATGTAATCCTCTAATTACTCCTTTAGTAGACTTAGAATGGTTATCCTGAACAAATTCAACCTTCCGCCCCACAGCTTCTTCGAAAACTTTCTGATTGAAGCTTTCCATAAAAAAACCACGCTCATCCCCAAATACTTTTGGTTCAAATATTAATACATCAGGAATTTCAGTTTTAATTACGTTCATCTTATTAATAACCTTTAATCATTTTGAGCAGATACTGACCATAAGCATTTTTCTTCAACGGTTCGGCTAATACTTTTACCTGCTCAGCATCAATAAACCCTTTACGATAAGCAATTTCTTCCGGACAGGAAACCTTTAGTCCCTGGCGCTCTTCAATGGTGGCAATGAAGTTGCTTGCTTCAATAAGACTTTGATGCGTCCCTGTATCCAGCCATGCATAGCCACGCCCCATCATAGCGACAGACAAACGTCCTTGTTCCATATAAATACGGTTAATATCGGTAATTTCCAGTTCACCTCGGGCAGAAGGCTTAAGGTTTTTCGCCATTTCCACAACGTCATTGTCATAGAAATAAAGCCCAGTAACCGCATAGTTACTTTTTGGTTCCAGCGGTTTTTCTTCCAGGCTAATTGCAGTACCGTTATTATCAAACTCCACGACACCATAACGTTCAGGATCATTAACGTGATAAGCAAATACCGTTGCACCGCTTTCTTTGTTAACAGCAGCTTCCATTAATTTCGGCAAGTCGTGTCCATAGAAGATATTATCACCAAGCACAAGTGCACAATCATCGCCACCAATAAAGTCTTCACCAATGATAAACGCTTGCGCCAGGCCATCCGGACTCGGTTGTACTTTATACTGTAGATTAAGCCCCCACTGGCTCCCGTCCCCCAACAATTGTTGGAAACGCGGCGTATCCTGTGGCGTACTGATAATAAGAATATCGCGAATACCCGCTAACATAAGCGTTGAAAGCGGATAATAAATCATCGGCTTATCATAAATCGGCAGCAGTTGTTTACTTACTGCCATCGTCACAGGATAAAGACGAGTGCCGGAACCACCAGCCAGAATAATACCTTTACGCGTTTTCATTTCACCATTCCTTTTAATTCATCCCGCTCTGGCATCATGAGCGAGATGCAAAAATTTGTTAAATTGCCGTAGTCGTAAATAATTCGTTGAGCATTCGTTTCACACCCACCTGCCAGTCAGGCAAGACAAGCGCAAAGTTCTGCTGAAACTTTTCTGTATTGAGGCGAGAGTTATGGGGTCGACGGGCTGGTGTGGGATAGGCCGTTGTTGGCACGGCGTTAAGTTTGTTAAGAGCAAGGTTAATCCCTGCTTTGCGCGCTTCTTCAAATACCAGAGCGGCATAATCGTGCCAGGTTGTTGTACCGCCAGCAACCAGATGGTACAAACCAGCAACTTCTGGTTTGTCTACTGCTACGCGAATGGCATGAGCGGTGCAATCAGCCAGCAATTCGGCACCTGTTGGTGCGCCAAACTGATCGTTTATCACAGCCAGTTCTTCGCGCTCTTTTGCCAGACGCAACATTGTTTTGGCGAAGTTATTTCCTTTACCTGCATATACCCAGCTGGTACGGAAAATAATATGCTTCGCGCAATGTTTCTGTAACGCTTTTTCTCCGGCTAGTTTAGTTTCACCATAAACATTCAAAGGTGCTGTAGCATCCGTCTCCTGCCACGGTATTTCACCGGTTCCCGGAAATACGTAGTCAGTAGAGTAGTGAATAACCCAAGCGCCGACTTCATTGGCTGCTTTTGCAATCGCTTCGACACTTGTCGCGTTAAGTAATTGTGCAAATTCCGGTTCTGATTCCGCTTTGTCTACTGCAGTGTGAGCAGCCGCATTAACAATAACATCAGGGCGAATTTTTTTGACAGTTTCAGCTACACCTTCGGGATTACTAAAATCACCACAATAATCAGTGGAGTGAACATCAAGAGCAATCAGATTACCCAGCGGTGCCAGAGCACGCTGCAGTTCCCAACCTACCTGCCCTGTTTTGCCGAATAGGAGGATATTCATTAATGGCGGCCCTCATAGTTCTGTTCAATCCACGACTGATAAGCACCGCTTTTCACATTCTCAACCCAATTTGTATTAGCCAGATACCATTCCACCGTTTTACGAATACCGCTCTCAAACGTTTCTTGCGGTTTCCAGCCCAATTCGCGGCTAATTTTATCGGCATCAATTGCATAACGGCGATCATGCCCTGGGCGATCAGCAACATAGGTAATTTGCTCACGATAAGATTTCTCTTTCGGGACTATCTCATCCAACAAATCACAAATAGTGAACACTACGTCGATGTTTTTCTTTTCGTTGTGTCCACCAATGTTATAAGTTTCGCCCGCTTTACCTTCGGTTACGACGGTATATAACGCTCGAGCATGATCCTCTACATACAACCAGTCGCGGATCTGATCTCCTTTGCCATAAATAGGTAATGCCTTACCTTCCAGTGCATTAAGAATAACCAGTGGAATAAGCTTTTCCGGGAAATGATAAGGACCATAGTTGTTCGAGCAATTAGTCACAATGGTCGGTAAACCATAAGTACGTTTCCATGCGCGAACCAAATGATCGCTGGAAGCTTTAGAAGCAGAATATGGACTACTTGGCGCGTATGCTGTCGTTTCCGTAAATAGCGGCAACGTTTCATTGCTATTTACTTCATCCGGATGGGGTAAGTCACCATACACCTCATCAGTAGAAATATGATGAAAACGGAAGTTTTTTTTCTTTTCATCATCCAGACCAGACCAATAATTGCGCGCCGCTTCTAAAAGAACATAAGTACCCACAATATTGGTTTCAATAAATGCCGCAGGGCCAGTTATTGAGCGGTCAACGTGGCTCTCTGCTGCCAGGTGCATCACCGCGTCTGGCTGGTGCTGTGCGAAAATACGAGCCATCGCTTCGGCATCGCAGATATCTGCATGCTCAAATGAATAACGTTCAGAATCAGAAATTTCAGCGAGTGATTCCAGGTTTCCGGCGTATGTTAATTTATCGACATTAACAACACTATCTTGCGTATTATTTATTATGTGACGAACAACAGCAGAACCAATAAATCCTGCGCCACCAGTAACAAGTATCTTCACTTTTTTATTCCATATAGCCAGAGAGCATGCTGTGAAATAGACTGCTCCAGATTTGATTAATAGATGCATTAATGCACGCTACCGCCCCTGGCTTAACAGCTACCAGAGCACTGCGTACATTTCCACGATGTGACGAGCGTAACCCACTCGTGCCAAATCCGAAAAATTCAAACGCTAATTGTCTTACCAAACAGCTGTAGAAACAAGGAAAATCCTGGAAAAATTTGAACTATGATTGCAAGCTAACATGCTGTTTTTATTGTACTTATAAAAAAGACAACGGCAGTGAGATTCAATGAGCAAAACTTATGCTATGAATCTTCACTGCCGTTTTTAATTACTTACTGACCGACACTTCCAGTCAGGAATTTGTTACTCGCTTAACAGCTTCTCAATCCCTTTACGGAACTTCGCCCCTTCTTTCAGGTTGCGTAGTCCATACTTCACAAATGCCTGCATATACCCCATTTTTTTACCGCAGTCGTAGCTGTCACCTGTCATCAGCACGGCATCAACGGACTGTTTTTTCGCCAGTTCAGCGATGGCATCAGTCAGCTGAATACGCCCCCATGCACCAGGCTGAGTGCGTTCAAGTTCCGGCCAAATATCTGCAGAAAGCACATAGCGACCAACGGCCATGATGTCTGAGTCCAGCGTCTGCGGCTGATCCGGTTTTTCGATGAATTCAACAATGCGGCTGACTTTACCTTCGCGGTCCAGCGGCTCTTTGGTCTGGATGACAGAGTATTCAGAGAGGTCACCCGGCATACGTTTTGCCAGCACCTGGCTGCGGCCCGTTTCGTTGAAGCGCGCAATCATGGCAGCAAGGTTGTAGCGCAGCGGGTCGGCGCTGGCGTCGTCGATCACAA
>ERZ894194.1780-NODE-1780-length-10462-cov-6.607380_pt1 | contig 10462 bp, 7 predicted proteins | sample MGYA00380283_ERZ894194 | MGnify/ENA primary metagenome ERZ894194 (study PRJEB32331, sample SAMN06328448) | human gut metagenome | biome: human gut microbiome; feature: stool | host: Homo sapiens | collected 2013-02-13 ... | reverse complement strand
TTTTAAAACGTATCATAATTTAGGCCGTATTGGTTCTTATCATGCAAACAATACTGTTGCTAAAAAACGCACTTGTTTTAACAGGGACATTTTTCTGCCGCATAGCGATCCTGTCAGAGCGTTTTTTTATGTCATAGAATGTGATTTCCTGTGAAATGGAAAGAAAATATACGCAAAAGTGCCGAAAAACCATCTGTCAATGATTTTTCGGCACTCCCTAAATTCTTTCTCTGATTCTATTTTTATTTGCTTCGTTTACTTGTGCGTTTTCTTCCAGCTGTGGTCTTTTTCGTCACCGGAGCTTTTGTTTCCGCTTTCTTTTCCAGCTCTGCCTTCTTCTCTGCTGCTTTCTTCTCTGGCTCCGCTTTCTTCTCTGGCTCTGCCTTCTTTTCTGCTGCCGCCTTCTTTACCGGCTCTGCCTTCTTCTCTGCTGCTTTCTTTCCTGCGCCTCCCGTTTTCTTTGCCGGCGCCGGAGTACAGCTGAATACAATAACAGACATGGGCGGAACATCAATGATCATGGAATTCTCTCTTCCATCATATTCCGCTGCCTTGCTGGTCTTCACCCGTGGGTTGCCCTTGCCGCTGCCGCCGAAGGCCTTGTCGTCACTGTTGAAAATCTCTTTATATTTTCCTGCAAAAGGAACACCAATCTGGAACTGCTCATGCTCTACCGGTGCAAAGTTGCACACGAACAGAAGAGTTTCTTCCTTCTTATCCGTTTTTCTCAGGAAGGATACCATATTGTCCTTGCCGGAAATACAGTTAATCCACTCAAAGCCTTCTGGGTTAAAGTCCTCCTGATACATAGCCGGATGGCTCTTGTAAAGGTTATTCAAAGCCTTTACATAATCCTGCATATTCTTGTGAACCGGATAATTCAGAATATCCCACGGAAGCTCCTCATTTTCATTCCACTCAGAAATCTGAGCAAACTCCTGTCCCATAAACAAAAGCTTCTTTCCCGGATGTCCGTACATAAAGCCGTAAGCTGCCCGCAGATTGTCGGACTTGGCCTCATAATCATCTCCCGGCATCTTGCACAGCATGGATGCCTTTCCGTGAACCACTTCATCATGGGAGAATACCAGAACAAAATTCTCGCTGTATGCATACAGCATACTAAAGGTCAGCTCACCGTAATGATGATTGCGGAAATAAGGATCACACTGCATATAGCCGGTAAAATCGTTCATCCAGCCCATATTCCATTTATAATCAAAGCCCAGGCCGTTTTCCTTTACATCACCGGTAATCTGCGGCCATGCTGTAGATTCCTCAGCAATCAGAACTGCGCCTCTGGTCTGCTTTTTAAAGACGCTGTTTAAATGCTTTAAGAACTCTACTGCCTCCAGATTCTCGTGGCCGCCGTAAATATTTGCAACCCACTCGCCGTCATTTTTACCGTAATCCAGATACAGCATAGAAGCAACTGCATCCATACGGATACCGTCAGCATGATACTCCTTAGCCCAGTAAAGTGCATTGGCAATCAGGAAGTTTGTCACCTGAGGACGTCCGTAGTTATAAATCAAAGTACCCCAGTGAGGATGAGAGCCCTGGCGGGGATCCCTGTGCTCATAAACACAGGTTCCGTCAAAGCAGGCCAGTCCATAGGCATCCCGCGGGAAATGAGCCGGAACCCAGTCCAAAATCACGCCGATTCCCTGACTGTGCATATAATCCATAAAGTACATAAAATCATCCGGCGTTCCGTAACGGCTGGTCGGTGCATAGTAGCCAGTTACCTGATATCCCCAGGAAGCGTCCAGCGGATGCTCCATCACCGGCATCAGTTCTACATGGGTATATCCCATACTCTTTACATATTCAGCCAGACGGGGCGCAATCTGCCGGTAATTGTAAAATTCTGATCCCACAATGTCATCGCCCTCTTCGTCCTTCTCCGTATGCTTGCGAATCCAGGAACCAAGATGCATTTCATAAATAGACATGGGCTTTTTCTTGGTATCTGTTTTTTCCCGTGCTGTCATCCACGCGTCATCGCTCCAGGAAAACTTATTCATATCCCACACAATAGATGCTGTATTGGGACGCAGCTCAGAATAATTTCCATAAGGATCTGCCTTTAACATAGGCTCACCCTTCTGGTTTTTAATCTCAAATTTATAAATTTCACCTTCTCCCAGCCCGGGAATAAACAGTTCAAACACACCAGAATCACCCAGACGGTTCATCTGGTAACGTCGTCCATCCCACTGACAGAAATCGCCCACTACGCTTACACGCATAGCGCAGGGAGCCCACACAGAAAAGCTGACTCCGGATACCCCGTTTATCACCATGGGATGTGCACCCATTTTTTTGTATACATCATAGAAAATACCTGCTTCGAACTTTTTCAGTTCTGCCTCGGTATACTGAGATGCAAAGGCATAGGGATCGTGTGTTTCCACTATTGTCCCATTGTCATAAGTAATCAGAAGCGTATAGGCAGCCTGATTCTTCCGCGGTATGAGAACTGCAAAAAATCCCGCCTCGTCCTGCTGCTCCATCGGATACTCTTTTCCTCCGGCTGTTATCTTCACTGTCACAGCCTGTGCATTGGGAATGAATGCCTGAACCAGAAATCCCGCATCTGTCATATGCGGCCCCAAAAGGCGTCCCGGCTCCGCGGCCTCTGAATAAACAATCTCTTCAATCCCTGCCCAATCCATCATATCATACAAAACCTTATCCATGAAGCACCCCCCTCACATTGAACGAAACCGTTCGAAGTCCCACCTTCTGACAATCAGAGTACCAGAAAGAACAAAAAGGCCCCAAACAGTTATAATCCGTCTTGTTACCATTTTTTCAAATTTTATTATACCTGATTTTCCGCTACATAGCAACGGCATTACCGTTTCTTTACCTCTTTTTTTCCGAAATTGCCCGAATGGCAATCCAAATCAGAAGAGCTGCCAGTCCAATCTGAACGACCAGACTGACGGATGCCCAATGGGTAATTACCGCTCCCTCCATTTCATTTCCAAACCACTGACCTGCGTTGACTGATACCCGTTCCCGTCCGGTCAGACGACTGATAATCAAAAGAAAGGTTGCTGCAGGATTGGCCAGCAGAAGATAAAGACAGCCGCCAGAGCCCCTCTGAATCACCGCCTGTCCTACAGATGCCAGATACGCATCCAGCCGCATACTTCTCATATACCAGACAAAATAATTAACTGCGCAGGTTCCTGCCATTACAACTGCTGTAATTCCGTAGGTTGCCACTGTCGCAATCGTTGTGCGGCTCGCCAGGGCAGAGCAGCACACACCCAGACTGCCAACCAGCAGGGCTGCTGCCGCAAAGCACAGCAGAAGAATCAGAATATCCGCCAGGGTAATCCCCCCATATACAAATACCATGGCAAGAACCGGAAAACTGGATGCCACCAAAAGAGCCATAGTGCTCAAAGCTGCCATCAGCTTTCCCACTACAATCTCCCATGGGCGCATTTTCGTAGCCATCATCAGCTCCAGCGTTTTTCTCTCCCGTTCTCCACTGATACTTCCTGCCGTTATGGCCGGCATAATACAGATCAGCATCATAAACTCCAGGGCAGCCACAAACAGATACAAATCCAGAAAGCTGGTATACTGCACCTCTGCAGTCAGCCGAACCTGTGCCAGAGTCGAATACATATTCAGCAGGGCAACCAGAGCCAGAATTCCGTTAAAAACCAGAAGAACCAAAGCCAGACGAATGCTTCTGGCGCTGACCATAATCTCCCGCTTATAAACCGGATTCGTCTTCATAGGACAACACCACCTTTTCTTTCTGATCATCTGTAATTTCCATGAAAACTGCTTCCAGGCTTCCAGGCTCCCGGCTAAAGCCAAGAACCTGAACGTCCGCCTCAACCAGCTGCCGCAAAAGCTCACTTTCCTGTCCGGCACTTCCTGTAAAACCTGCCATAATACTTCTATCCTTTACGGTAATTGTCCGCACCAGCGGATGCTCCTTTAATACCCTCAGCGCTGTTTCCATATTTTTGTGAATCGTAATCATCACCGGTCTAGAGGTCTGAATCCGCTCTACAATCTCCGTCATGCTTCCGCTGATTACCATTTTCCCGCTTTCAATAATCCCAATGTGACTGCAAAGCTCCGACAGCTCTGACAGCAGATGCGAACTGATTAGAATGGTTTTTCCCTGCTCATTCAGTTCTCTGACAACTCCCCGGAACTCGATCCTGGTTCTGGGATCCAGCCCGCTGGTAGGCTCATCCATAATCAGCAGCGACGGATTGTGGAGCAAAGCTCTGGCCAGCCCAAGACGCTGCTTCATTCCCCGGGAAAGGCTTTCAACAAAAAAGTCTGCCTTTTCCCCCAGTCCTACCTGTTCCAGCAGCATACTGGAACGTTTTCTTGCCTGAAAGCCCTCCATACCGTAGCAGGCAGCGAAAAACTCCATATACTCAGACACCTTCAAATTGTCATATACCCCAAAGGAATCCGGCACATAGCCGATTTTCTCTCTGAGGCCATAGGGATCTGCGCCTGCGTCCATTCCGTCTATCTCTACAGTTCCGCTGTCAGCTCGCAAAAGTCCTGTCATAATCCGGATCGCAGTAGTCTTTCCCGCTCCGTTCGGCCCTACAAAGCCATAGAGCGCCCCGTCAGCAATCTCCATATCCAGTCCGTTTAAGGCATGGTATCCTCCATATGCCTTCCGAAGATTTCTGATTTTCAGCATCAGCGTTCCCTCCCTGCAACCATCGGCATCGGAAGCTGCAGATCATTGTAGCCTGCAATGCCGTCATATACATACCGCACAGTCAGCGTATTTCCCGGAGACAAATAGGGGCGAAGCTCCTCCACATCCAGCGTCTGTCCCTCCAGCTCCATTAAATCAAAATTACCCGTTCCGTAATTATAAAAATAAATACTTCCGGTAAACGCATCAGTAAAGCTGTTTCTGTCTGCCTCCAGAAATTCTTCATTAACAGATTCAAAAGTCAGGCTCTCTACATCTATATCCTCACCCAGCTGATACTCCAGCGTCAGCGGCTCCATACCCGCCATGGAATTAACAGCGGAATCATAGCTTCCACTCACTACCTTTGGCTCCTTCATCAGCACAGATCGATACAGAGAGCGATCTCTGGATGCATTGACCTCCATCGATGACGTCAGCATGGTAACTCCATAGGTTTCCGCCGCCTTGTCCTTCAAAAACAGAGTTTCCTCCTTCTGACTGCTGAATGCAATCAGCCGCGCATCTGCCGTATAACCGGTCAGATAGTTGTCCATGTAAAACTTCAGCAGATTTGACCGCTCCATAGCCAGCAGATATTCTTTATTGTTAATATCCGTTGCGCCAAAATCCCGCTCTCCGGTAATCCGGTCAGCCACCACGTAGGAATTGCCCAGCGGGAACCGCATCAGCTCATAATCTGCCAGATTTTTTGTCTCTCCCGCCTCCATATGGCCTAACAGCACCATGTTTCCATACAGCATTACTGCCGCATTCTCTACAGGGAACGGGAAATGGTTGGTCACGCTTCCTCCGATTTCCCCTTCAAAATAATCCACCGTTCCGTCAAATCCAATCTGCTCCACATTGTCCGACTTGTTCTCCAGCCGGAAATACCGGGAGGTAAAGGCCGGAATGTTCTGTCCCTGAATCCGAACATGCTCCTCTGTAGCTACGATTTCAGTCTGCCAGGGAGTTTCCGCTGTCAGCTCCTCCCAGTTGCCGTATCCGCCCCAATAGCTGCTGGTAATGGGAAGAACCGAATACTCCGGAGCCAAATCCACATAATAAGGACGGTTATAGGGATTTCTTACATTGACATAAGTAGTGTCCGTAACATAATCGCTGGTCACATCACGGATCGATGCATAAGTAAAAAATGTAGAACGGAATCTGGTGGAAATACCCATCATATAAATAATACCTGCAAATACCAGCGAAAGAACCAGCACACCCCGCCGATAATAGATCTGCAGATCCCAGTTTTTCAAAAACAGATACAGCCCCGGCCCCAGCAAAACCAGATATATGGCTGTCACTGCCATATATAAAAACAGATTCGGCAGCTTATCTACGTCGCCAGTATCAATCAGTGTCTGCACCGACCAGTATCGATCAGAATTGCCGCTGTACACCAGCTCTGCCAGACGGTTAATCCTGTTTTCTCCCAGGAGACTGGTAAACATAAAATCAAGAAAGGATGAATTTTTCTCACAAAACGCTCCGATATCCCCCAGATCAAAGGCTGTCACAGCAATAATTCCCTGTTCCTTGGCCGCTGCTGTAAGAAGCGGAAAACCGCTGCTGGAAAGAATCACATTGCCCCCGTGAAGAGAAACATCCACACAGGAAACCGCCAGCATTCCGGCCCCCGGCTCATCCAGAGCAAAATTCTCCCCCAGATTAATATGGCGCAGATTCGGAGCCCCATAAGACTCGTCAAGCAGCTCCGGTGCAAACCGCCCCAGAGTATCGTCCACCCGCTCTCCTGTTCCCAGAATCAGTATGCCGCCGCCATGTACCCAGTACATAATCGCCGCAATCTGTTTTTCCGAAAGATTGCGAAGCTTATAGTCATTTACGACCAGAACGTCCAGAAGATCCAGACCAATCTCCTCCTCCGGAAAATCGGCTTCATCCAGCTCAAAGGTTCTGGTTCTCAGGGTACTGTAATTGATTCCTGCTCCGTCCAGATACGACAGTTCTCCCGGATCATCCGACAGAAGGCCGATATACATTTCCGGCACATCCCTGCTTACATTCAGATTCACAGGCTTATACACCAGCGTTTTTCCCTCTTCTCCTGAAACAGTGAAAAGGATCTGATCCCCGCCGGTTCCCAAGGGAATATAATACCTGGCACTCATCACCTCTCCAGCTCCAGCCTGCACCTGATACTCGTACTGGTACACCGTACCGTCTGATTCCATCGTTTTTGCCTGGAGCATTCCAGAGAAGGCTTCTGTTCCGCTGTTAGAAAGCTCCACATCCACTGGAAGATATCGTCCGCCCTTAGCATTATTTCCATAGCCATAGCTGACCTCCAGAGAAAGCTTTGCCTCCCCTCTGCTGTTGTCAGATTCTCTTCCTGCTGCACCAGTTACCTGCGGCAGTTCCTGCCTGTCCTGAGCCGCCGTGCCACTTACTTCCGGCAGTTCCCGGCCCGCCGTGCCCGCTTCAGCTGCCTTTGTTTCCGGCGCTGCCATGGCTGTTTCTGTCATATATAAAGCACAAAAAGCCAGCCCACCAGCCAGCAGAACAGCCGTCCCCCTGACGGCCCATCCTGCCTTCGATGTTCTGACTGAAAAGTTTCTTTCTTCCTGAGAATTTCGAATGCGGCGTCTCAAATTCATCACCCGGCCTTTCCGAAATGCTCTTTGTTTACATCAAAATTAACCAGAAGCGTTACAGTAAATACTGTACCGTTCAAATCACTTTTCACGTCAATGGTACCTCCGTGCATATCTACGATATTTTTTACAATGGCCAGCCCCAGCCCGGTTCCTCCTGTATGAGTTGAACGGGACTGCTCCACGCGGTAAAACTTGTTAAAAATCAGAGGCAGCTCCTCTGCCGGAATTACATATCCGTAATTGGTCACAGATACCGTCACCGTCTCCGGCCCTGCCGCAACCTTCACCATCACCCGCTTGCCGTCAGCACCGTACTTAATGGCATTGTTGATCAGGTTGTCAAAAAGGCGGGCCAGCAGATTGCCGTCAGCTGTAATAACCTTGGCCGGAACATTGCTCTGCAGCTCGTAAGAAAGTCCCTTATCTGCAAAATTCGGATAGGATTCCTCCAAAAGCTGTCCTAACAGCTTGATAATATCCACCTGCGACACATGCATAGAAAGTCTGCCATAATTCATCTTAGTAAAGCCAAACAGATCCTCAATCAGCTTTTCCAGCCGCTTTGCCTTGCTGTATGCAATGTCTATGTATTTTTTCTGCATCTCCGGCGGCAGCTCTACCTTTCCGGAAAGCAGCTCCAGATATCCGATAATCGATGTAAGAGGCGTTCTGAGATCGTGCGCCACATTGGTAATCAGCTCATTTTTCGTCCGCTCTGACTCCCGCTCCTTGTCCATCAGCCAGCGGATATCCTCCACCATCTTATTCAGACTGGACGCCATAGAAGAAAACTCATCATCTCCCAGAACCTCCACCGTAGTATTCAAATCTCCTTCAGAAATACTGGTAACAGCATCTGAGATTCTGCTGATGTAGGCAATGGATTTCTCCTGGAGAATCAGAAAAGTCACAGCAAAGATCACAATCCCCACCAGTACATAGCCCAGAACAATCACAGTATCAAAGCGATTTGCCATAGACAAAAATGCATTGCTCCACCGGGCCTCCTCTGCATATCCGGCCAGCATGGAAATATTCGTCACCAGAAATATCTCCACCAGAAAAGCCACCAGAGCGCTGTACACTACATTGGCAATAATCCGGGTGTGGTATCTGTGTCTTAAATCATTTTTTCCCGGAGCCTGATTCTTATTTTTCAATTTTGTATCCTACCCCCCACACTGTGGTGATAATCTTGTCCTGGCGCTCATCCTCCTTCATCTTGCCCCGCAAACGGCGGATATGTACCATAACTGTATTGTTGGCCTCATAAACCTTCTCATTCCACACCTTTTCAAAAATTTCATCGGTGCTGAATACCTTTCCTGCATTGGAAGCCAGCAGATACAGAATATCAAACTCAATGGGCGTCAGCTTAATCTCCTCGTCATAAACCGTTACCTTATGATTGTCCTTGTTAATCGTCAGCCCACGAATGCTGATCTCATTTTTGGAGCTTTCATGGACATTGCTGTTGGGATTCAGCTGGGTATAACGGCGCAGCTGGGATTTCACCCGGGCAGTCAGCTCCAGCGGATTAAATGGCTTTACTACATAGTCATCTGCCCCTGTTCCCAGTCCCAGAATCTTATCCAGATCCGTAGACTTGGCACTCAGCATAATAATGGGAATATTGTTGGTTTCCCGGATCTTCTTGCACATCTCCAGACCATTCATCCCCGGCATCATAATGTCCAGAAGGACCAGATGAATGTCCTCCTTATCCAAAATTGCCAGCCCGTCCTGGGCGTTGGACGCCTTAAATACTTTATATCCATCGCTGACCAGATAGATCTCCACCAGATCCGCGATCTCCTGCTCATCATCAACTACCAGAATATTAGTCTCTGCCATATTGGCTTCCTCCTTGTGTGATTCTTCTCTGTCCGTATGCGGGAATCTGCAGAAGCTGCTGTTTCCCGATGCTTCACTCTATTCATAAGTGTAACATAAAATACAGGTTTATGCCTTACTTTTTTCTGACAAAAGGTGTAAGAATTCCCATTTTCCGCGTTTTTTCTGCAAGAGATCTTCAAGGCTAAAGCAGAGAAGCCTGCCTGCTCTGTTTTAGAGCAGGCAGGCTTCTCTTTTGCCCCCATAACGCTTTATATTATTTCCTATGCCTCAGCCGGCACAAATACTCTGGTATTGTGCACATCATGGCCGGCTTCCTCCGCCGCTTTTTTTGCCATGGCAATGGCTTCCTCACAGAACTGCTCCTGTGCACACACCAGAACCTTTCCGCGCTTGTCAATCTTTTCATAGGTTCCGTCCGGCTGCAGCACATGAGCCTTTACATTATCCTCCAGCTGAACCTGAAGGATATGGATTACCTGTTTCTTTAACTCCGGATCCTCTACCGGGAACATAATCTCCACGCGCTTGTCGAGATTTCTGGGCATCCAGTCTGCGCTTCCCATATATACCTCTGGACTGCCGTCATTTTCCACATAAAGAATCCGGGCATGCTCCAGGAAATTTCCCACAATAGAATGCACCGTAATATTCTCGCTGAGACCAGGAATTCCCGCCTTCAGGCAGCAGATACCCCGGATAACCAGTTCTATCTTCACACCAGCGCAGGAGGCCTCATACAGATTTGCAATCACCTCTTTATCACAAAGTGAATTCATCTTTGCCATAATCCGGGCCGGCTTTCCTGCCCGGGCATGCTCCGCTTCCCGCTTAATCATCCGGATACAGCGGCTTCTCAGCCACAAAGGAGCCAGCGCCAGCTTATTCCAGGTCGGCGGCTCTGAATATCCGGAAAGCATATTGAAAACAGCAGTAGCATCTTCGCCAATCTGAGGATGACATGTCATCAGACCGCAGTCTGTATACAGCTTTGCCGTAGAATCGTTGTAGTTTCCCGTTCCCAGGTGGACATAACGGCGAATACCGTCCTCCTCCCGGCGAACCACCAGCGTAATCTTACAGTGCGTTTTCAGTCCTACCAGACCATAAATAACATGACAGCCCGCCTTCTCCAGCTTTTTTGCCCAGTTAATATTATTCTCCTCATCAAATCTGGCCTTTAGCTCCACCAGAACCGAAACCTGCTTTCCCCGTTCCGCTGCCTCGGCAAGAGCCGCCACAATGGGGGAATGGCCGCTTACCCGGTACAAGG
>ERZ894194.1768-NODE-1768-length-10511-cov-8.565513_pt1 | contig 10511 bp, 10 predicted proteins | sample MGYA00380283_ERZ894194 | MGnify/ENA primary metagenome ERZ894194 (study PRJEB32331, sample SAMN06328448) | human gut metagenome | biome: human gut microbiome; feature: stool | host: Homo sapiens | collected 2013-02-13 ... | reverse complement strand
GGTAATCCCCGTCCATGCCGCGGCGGCGCTGGGCGGAGAATATCTGGCGGAAATGCAGGGCCTGCGGTGCGCCCACCACGTACCAGATGGAATCCGCCCCCCACGTCCTGATGCGGTGGTCCAGCGTCGCGAGGTCCGTCGTGGCGTACAGGAAGCCGCCGTCCGCCTTCCGGATGATGCAGGGGTTGGCGCGCCATTCCCCCTTGTCCTGCACGAGGAAGGGGTCTTCATTGGGCGGCACGGAGCCGTCGGAAAACACGCAGATGGCGCCGTCGCTCTCCCGGGCCATTCCGGCGGCGATCATGCCGTCCACCAGCGGAGCCAGGGCGTCGTTGTAAAAGCTTTCCCCCAGCCAGTAGTCAAAGTGGATGTCAAGCTGGTCGTAGATTTTGGAAAGGCCGGATTTGGAGACTTCCACGCAGCGCTTCCAGATCGCCAGGTTTTCCCCGTCCCCGGCCTGGAGCTTCACCAGCTCCGCCTTGCAGGTGTCCAGCAGTTCCGGCTTTTCCTTGCACATCAGGTTCACGTCCTTGTACACCCGCAGCAGTTCGTCAATGGGGTTGGCGGCCAGGGCCTGCTCGTCCAGAATGTTCTTCCAGCCCCACAGGATCATGCCGAACTGGGTGCCCCAGTCCCCGATGTGGTTGTCCGTAATCACGTTGTGCCCCACAAAGCGGGCCACGCGGGAGAGGGCGTCACCGATGATGGTGGAGCGGATATGGCCCACATGCATGGGCTTGGCGACGTTGGGCGCGGAGAAGTCAATGACGATGGTTTTGGGGTCCTGCACCTTTTCCACCCCCAGCCGGTCGTCCGCCAGCATGGCCAGCAGGCGCGCGGCGTAAAATTCCGGCTTGATGCGGAAGTTGATGAAGCCGGGCCCGGCGATTTCCAGGGAGCAGACGCCGTCCTGCCCCATCCGGTCCACCACCTGCTGGGCCAGAGCGCGGGGATTCGTGCGGCACCGCTTGGCAAGCACCATGGCGGCGTTGCTCTGATAGTCCCCGAACCGCAAATCCGCGGACGGCGTCACACTGGCGCAAAAATCAGCGGGAAGCTCCTCCCCCAACACCGCTTTCAATGCGGCGGACAACTTTTCTTCAAGAATTCCGGGTATGGTCATGTCTGCCCAGATGAACGGACATTCCAACGCCGTAGTCAAGGCGCAACTGTCATGAAGACATATCTTTTGACCCGCAACCCAGCCCGGAAATTGCCCGGGAGGACCATTGGGACGAATGAGACCGGTGAGACAATTGCTTTTACGAGCTTCCCGACTTTCTCCTCTGCTTCCGCAGCCGGGTCATTCTCTCCCTTAAGCCTCCCTTCTGCAAAAACCGTTCTTCCAGTACATTCATTTGTTTTTTCAAGAGAAAAGCGGCCTGATGAATCAGACAAACCGCCATATTCGCGAACACTTCATCGTTTCTGGAATGAGCCAGATTTAAAAACCATTCCGAATGGTCATGCCGCAGGGAGGCCTTCCGCATAAACAGAGATTCGGGAGAATCCTTATCCCATAGCCTCAACCCGCGCGTACGCAAATAATCTTCATAGTCCAGCAGAAGCTCTTCCAAGCTGGCCCGGGCTACATTGGTCAGCTTGATTTCCGTTTCACGGGAAGTGACGGAAGCCATGCTCCCCTCCGCAATATTCTGCTTGCCGGAACGCGCCGCCTGCACCATCTGGTCAGTAGTACGCGCATCACGACTCAAGTAGCGTCTGCAGAAAGCTACCGTCAAATCGTAAATGATTTGGGCCTTGCGGAATGAAAGAAGCCGTCTGTAGCCGCCTCCCTTAGGCAGTAAACGCCCGTCATCCATCTGTCCTCCCTTCCCTCTCCGTCCCAAAGAACCCAGCCGTCCCCATCGTCCCATTCACGCGCTTCATCGTTTTATGGTACGATGAAAAAAGGGAGACTCAATTTTTTCTCCCCGTCCCTCCCCGCGAACCGGGCGGCCAGCGCCCGAATCCGCCTTTTCCGTCAGCGTGCCTTTCCTAGAAAGACCGCATTCTGGAAGCCTTCAGCCATGCTTCCAGTTTCCTGGAGGCCTTTACCTCTTTTTCCCGTTTCTTTTCCGGCACGGACTTTCCGGAGAAAGCCTTCGCCAGAACCAATGCCAGTTTTCTTTTCATTTTCATTCTATTTTTCTATAGGGTTTGCTCCCCCGGGAGCGGAGGAATTCAGGAAGAATCCCTGCCGTCTCCCTTTGGGGAACGCCGCCTACTTACTGTATGCAGTAAGTTTAGTCCATTAGAAAAAAACGATTCCTTGTCATACTTGATACAATAAGGAAGAGAAAGCCCGCAGGCCGTTAATCAAGAGACTTTTCCAGCAGGTCCGCATCCTTGGCCGCAGACGGATCAAAGGGCCTGCCTATTTTTTTCATCTCCGTTTCCACCCGCCGGTGTGACGATTCGCCCTCCATCATGACGTCCAGGGAACGTTTCAGGGAGGCCAGATTGGAGGTGTACAGCTTCTGCCGCGCCGCCGTGCGGGAGGCCAGCACGCCCCGCCGGTCAAACAGGGCCAGCACCGTATAAACGTCCCCGTTTTTCCCTCCGGCAATCAGGCCGACGCCAAAGAGGGGAATATTGCCCAGGAAGTCGTTTTTAGCCTTGCGGTAGCGGTAGGTCCACAAGACGCCGTTTTTCATGGTCACCACGTCGGAGGGCTGGCCCAGCGCGTCGTAAACGTCCGCCTTGGAGGATTTTCCCGGCGCCAGCCTGCCGTATACTTCCGGGGACGCCACGGATTTGTTGCCGTATGTGACGGAACAGGCGGCCAGGGCCAGGCAAAGGGCTCCCAGGAAGGGCAAGAGGACATAACGCATCTGCATGGGGGAAAGGTACGTGGCCCGGATTCCAAGTCAATGCCGCAGCCCATCATTTCCCGTGGATGCACCGGAAAGGCCGCCCCGGGAAGAAGCTCCCGCCCGGAGGCCCCCCCTACTTCTCGCCGAAGTCATATTTCTCCGTCTTCCACAGGAACATGCGCCGGTACAGGTGGTATTCCGTCACGCAGAGGACGGGCATGCCGATGATTCCGATGAACGGCAGCAGGCGGAACAGATGGCGGCACAGGAAGAGCACCACCATCAGGAAGCTTTCCCTGAATACGGTCATGTACAGGGAATACGGGTTGATGAGCGTCCTCTTGTACAGGGAGGAGGCCAGCAGCGGCCCCAGGATGGGAATGATGCCCAGCACGACCACGGCCGCAAAGGTCCAGCCCCTGCGGCGCCCAACATACGCATCATACTGGTCCACGGATTGTTCCCCCTGGAGCACCGCCTTTCCGCAGGAGGGGCAGCGCTGGTTCAGCGTAGGCTCATGGAGCGGCTGGCCGCAGTAGAAGCACCGCCGGTAGCTGCGGAGGACTTCCTCATGCCTTTTCCACCCGGTGGACGGAATCACGGTGCGCAGCCTGGAATAACCAATCCAGTTCAGGGCGCGGGGTTTGGGATTGGGCGTGCCGCACTTGGGGCAGTGCAGGCCGCACGGGTACATCATGGTGCCGCATTTGGAGCAGAAAATGCGGTGGTCGTATTCCCGGCGGCGGCAAAAAAGGTAGTAGGCCCCCAGGGCCAGCCCGCCCAGGAGGCCCAGCGCGATCACCACCCACGGATACAGCAGAGAGTAGGCCACCAGGTATTCCGTCCAGGAGTGGTCGGACTGGTGCATGAGGGATTCCGGGCCGATGGGGTTCTGCGCCACGTCCGGAAGGCCGCTCACATATTTTTCACCCATGTCCCTCAGCGGCCCCGCGGGGAGCCATTGTTGTATGGGAATGGGTTCTCTCATGATTTGGCATGCATGCAGGGTTCACAATACAGACAGGATTTCCCCCCGGTTTCCGTCAAAAAAGCCTGTGTCATCCAGCATACGGCGTCCCCGGCGGAATAGGGAGGGGAAAGTGGGCCATGGACGGAAAATTCCGCCGGGAACGTGGAAGAGGCCCTTTTCATCCGGGGCTTTTCCGTGTAATATTCCCGCCATGCCAACACTCCGCCAAGCCGCCAAGGACGACATCATGCTGATTCATGAACTGGCCCTCCAGGCTTTTCCGGCCACTTACCGGGACCTCCTTTCCCAGGAGCAGATGGATTTCATGATGGACTGGATGTATTCCCCCGCCAATCTGGAGAAGCAGATGGAGGAAGGGCACGTGTATTTCATCGCCTCCCATCAGGGGGAGGACTGCGGCTACCTGTCCGTCCAGCCGGAAGGCCCCGGCGTCTTCCACTTGCAGAAAATTTATGTTCTGCCCGGTTTCCAGGGCCTGCACATCGGCAGCTACCTGTTCCGCCAGGCCGTCAGCTACATCAGGAGCATTCATCCGGAACCGTGCCTGATGCGCCTGAACGTCAACCGCTACAACACCCGCGCGGTGGAGTTTTACCAGCGCATGGGCATGCGGGAACTGGAACGCGGGGATTTCCACATAGGCCACGGCTATTACATGACGGATTACATCATGGGGCTGGATATTGCCTGAAGCGTTTTTCCCACGGGAACGGGCCGCCGGGCGTCCCCGGACCGGAAGTGCACAGCCCGTCGAAACAGAACAGGCGGGACAGCCGAGGAAACAACCGGAGAAGGCAGCGCGGGGCGCGAGCTTCCTTCTTGACACTCAATGCGGGATTCTGCATCATCCATCCTATGAAAACCTTTACTGCCCTCATTCTGTCCGGCTCCATTGCCGCCATGACGGCCCCGGCTTTCCTCCACGCGGCGGACAACGGGAACGGCGCCAAAGTCACCTACCCATCCTTTGACGAAGGCAGCCACCTCCACGGGCCGAGAATCAAGGCTTCCGACCTGAAGGGGAAGGTGGTGTTTTTTGAATACTGGGGCATCAACTGCCCTCCCTGCATCGCCAGCATGCCGCATTTGCAGGAATTACAGGACAAATTCCAGTCCAAGGGTTTCACCGTGGTTGGCAGCCACCGCCAGGGGCTGACCCCCAGGGTGAAGCAGTTCCTGGAGGAAAAGAAGATTACCTTCCCCGTCTATCAGGGGCTGGATATTCCGGCGGCCTCCTGCCCGGGAGGCCTGCCGCATGCGGTGCTGATCGGGGCCAACGGAAAGGTGGTGGCCAAGGGGCATCCCACCCAGCTTTACGACCTGGTGAAAAAGGAGGTGATGAAGGTGGAACGCGGCCTTCCCATCCTGGAAGGCGTGGAGCTGGACAAGTACAAGTCCCTGGCCAAGACAGTCGTTTCCAACGGCAGCAACATCGAGTCCAAGATCACGCCCCTGCGGAAGAAAACAGATGACGAGGAGGCCCAGGCCGTCTGCGCCGCTTTTGACGAATGGCTGGGAGACGCCAAGGACATGGTGCAGGCCCAGATCCAGTCCAACCCGCTGGAAGCGGTGACGGCCATCACGCGCCTCAAGACGGCGGTCCCCTCCGTCAAGGAGTTTGACGAACCGCTGGCGACTCTGAAGGCGAACAAGGACCTGCCGAAGCTGGCCGACCTCAACAAGAAGATTTCCGCCCTGGAGCAGCGCAAGGCGAAAGGGAGAAAGGTTTCCGAATCCGACCTCAAATCCCTGACGCAGGCCGTGGACAAATTCGCGGAGTCCGACAATGAAGCCACGCAGACCGTTGCGGGCAATCTGAAAAAGAGCCTTTCTTCCCTGGCTGTGCCAGAGGCTCCGGAAGATAAATAAGCCTTTCAGCCGAACGGCATTTCATCCGGAACAAACAGGCGTCCGTAAACGCCTGTTTCTTTTTTCTCCGGAAGCTTTTTTCTTCTTCCCGGATAAGACATCCGGAGCGGAGAGAACGGAACAGGTTGCCCGGACAAAGGAGGAGAGAGTCCGGTCATCGTCCAGTTCCGTCATCAGGAAATGCGGCCTGGCGCCGGGATAGGGACTGCCCTGCTCCTGCTGCGGAAGCAGCTTCAGGCCCGGCTCCGTGATTTTGACAAATAATTGGTTGTCACATACCAGGCCGAAATATTTCCGGTCACAGTACAGGCCGTATTCCCCAAACATTTTTTTGAAGGAAATGTCCCCGGCATGCCGGAGCTGGAAACAGATATATTCTACAACATTCGGGGAAGAAGCCATGCTCCATGTTCTCATACCTGCCCCGCCTTCTGCAAGCAGCAAACTCCGGCCTGCGGCCCACCGGATTGGAAAGCCCCGGCACGGTACGGAATGGGCCGCTTCCTCCCTCTTCCGCCGGGATTTCTGCACCCCGGAATGCCCCGTCTTCCACCGCTTCCGCATCCGGAACCCTGCATTTTTCCAAGAGCAGGCGCAGGAACGGCCAAAAGGCGGTTTTTACCCGTCCACGCACATTTTTTCCCAGCCTCCGGAAATTCGGCGGCGTTCTAATAAACATTGACAGTGACGGCTAAAAACGCCATTAAACACGCCGAAGCAACGGGGAATTCCGTGAGAACCGGAAACAGTCGCGCTGCGGTATCGGGTTACAAACCCTCAAGGAACGCTTTTCCGCCAGCGTTCCGGTCAGCCAGTCCTCCCATTCCGGAGGGTGAAGGCGAGGGGGAGGTTGGAGACCCGGAGTCCGAATATCCTTGCTTCGGTTCACCATACCTCATCAACGCATGATTGAAGCATCCTCTTACGTGCCGGGGGCATTCCTGCCCCTTTCCTCCGTTTTTCTTGCAGGACTCACCCTGTTTTCCCTGCCCGTGCTTTCCGCCGCCCCATGCAGGGAGGAAGCGTCCCCCGCCCCGGCGGAACAGGCGGCGCCGTCACGGCAGGAAGGGCTTCTTCTCGTGGCCTTCGGGACCAGCCACCAGGACGCTACCGTCTCCTACAAGGAGCTGGAGAAGGACATGCTGGCCCATTATGCCCCGGACCGCCTGAAGTGGAGCTACACTTCAAGCATTATCCGCAAGAAGCTTGCCGGACGCGGAACCCCCGTTCCCTCCGTGGAGGAAAATCTGGAACAGATGGCCCGCAAAGGCATACGCACATTGCGCGTCCAGTCCCTCCACATCGCCCCCGGCGAGGAGTTTTCCCGGATGGAGAGGCAGATCGTCAGTTTCCTGGCGCGCCATCCGGACAGCTTTGACCACGTGTTCATCGGCCGCCCCCTGCTGGAAAGCGAACGGGACAGGAACGAGGCCATCACGGCCCTTCTGGAGCATTTCCCCGCGGAACGGAAGAAGGATGAAGCCATCCTGCTCATGGGGCACGGCCAGCAGGAAGGACGCTGCGACATGGTGCTTTCCGACTTCGCCCGCGAGCTGAACGACCGAGACAGCCTGGCGTTTTTCGCCACCGTGGAAGGAACGCGGGGGGTGGCCCCCATTCTGGAACAGCTTAAAAAGTCCGGCGCCAAGACCGTCTGGCTGGCCCCCTTCATGCTGGTGGCCGGAGACCACGCCAAGAACGACCTGGGCGGGGATGAGGAGGATTCCTGGGCTTCCATGCTCAGGAAGGAGGGCTTCACCGTCAAGACCCACCTGCGTGGGCTGGGGGAAAACCCGGGCATCCGCGCCGTTTTTTCCCGCCATGCCCGGACCACGGAGGACGACCTCATGATCCCCAAACAAGCGCATTGACATGGCCAGCCCTGGAAAGTTCTACGGGGTAGGCATCGGCCCCGGAAATCCGGAATACCTCACGCTCAAGGCCGTCAACGTCTTCCGCTCCGTGGACGTGGTGTTTACGGTGACCGGACCCAACAGCGATTTCAGCATTTCCGAAGCGGTGGTGCGTTCCGTGGGCGGCGTGAAGGCAGAGTTCCGCAAGCTGGTTTTCAGCATGTCCCGCGACGCGAGAACCAGGCAGGAGCAGATTGAAAAGAATACGGCCATTATTGAGGGAGTTCTTTCCCGCGGCCTGGACTGCGCCTTTGCCACGCTGGGAGACGCCATGACCTACAGCACCTTCGGCTATATTCTGAGCCTCCTGCTCAGCCGGAATCCCGGCCTGCACGCGGAAGTGGTGCCGGGCGTCACCTCCTTCTGCACCCTGGCGGCCCGCAGCCGCCAAATACTGGTGGAAAACGGGGAACGGCTCCGGGTCATTCCCGCCTTCAAGCCGGAGATGGCGGATTCCCTGGAGTTCCCGCCCGGAACCACCACCGTTCTCATGAAGACCTACCGCAGCCGCGCGCGCCTGATGGAGCGCATCCGGCGGGAAAAGGACATCCGCGTCATTTACGGGGAAAGGCTCGGCATGCCCGACGAGTTTATTACGGACGACATCCACGTCATTGACGCAAGGCCGGAAGAATACCTTTCCCTGATGTTCGTCAAGAAGGCATGAACGGCACCAGGCACTCCCGCACCTATCCCTGGCGCCGGCCCCTCCGCTGGCTCTGGCTGGCGCTGGCCCTGGCAGCCTCCGGAGTCATGGTGGTCCACATGCCCGCCGGCATGGGCGCCGGGGGATCGGGAAAAGCCCGCACAGCCATGAAGCCTGCCGGGGAATCCACCCGGGAAACGCAGGCGGGAGGGGAAAAGACGGAAGCCGCCGCTTCCAGCCCTGCCCCGCCGCCCAAAAAGAGCCATCATTCCCGGAACACCCAGGTTCCGGAGACAGGCGCGGGAAAAATTCTGGCGCGCCTTCCTCAGATTGGCAGCCTGATCGGCCTGGTGGCCGTGGCGGCCTTCATCGGCGGCATTGCTGAAATCTTCCGCTGGCATCTTGCCCTGGGCAAGCTGTTCGGCGGACTGGCCCGCTGGGCCCACCTGCCGGAAATCATCAGCCTGTCCATCCCCACGGCGCTTTATTCCAATGCCGCCGCCAACGGCATGCTGGTGAGCAGCCACGCGGAAGGCAAAATTACTCATTCCAACCTGATTGCGGGCGGCATGGTGAACAGCTACCTTTCCTACGTCTCCCACTCCCTGCGGGTGGCGTATCCGGTCATCGGCGCGGTGGGGCTGCCCGCCATCTGCTACTTCGGGTGGCAGATGGGCTTCGGCTTCCTGTTCATAGCGGCCGTGCTGTTCCTCCACCGCAGGAAGAGCCCCGCCGCCGCGCCGGATTCCGGGAATGCCGGCGCCGTGGCCGCCGCAGGGCACGCCTCCCCGGAATGGCGCACATCCCTGCGCCAGACGTGCCTGCGGGTGCTGGCGCTTGTTTTCCGGATGCTCTGCCTGACGGTCCCCCTGATGATCGGCGTGGAATGGCTGATGAAAAACGGCCTGTTTTCCTGGTGGGAGGAACATGTGCCGGACTGGGTGAACCGCATTTTTCCCGCGGAGCTCATGAGCATCGTCGCCGCGCAGATGGGCGGCCTGGTCCAGGCCGCAGGGGTGGCCGCCAACCTCCGCAGCCACGGCATGGTCACCTCCTCCCAGATTCTGCTGGCCATGCTGGTAGCCAGCGCCATCGGCAACCCCATCCGCGCCCTGCGGCGCAACCTTCCCTCCGCCATGGGCATCTTCCCCACGCGGGACGCCCTGACCATCGTGGTGGTCATGCAGCTTTCCCGCATGATCGGGGCCATCCTTCTTATTGCCCTGACGGGACTTTTCATCCACTATACCCACTGACTTCTCATGACCTCTGAATTTAACATCCGCTGGGACATGCCCCCCGCCGCCATTGAGGCGGAGAGCTTTGCCGCCATTGAACGGGAGTTCTACGGCTGGGAAGAGCTGCCGCCTGCCGAATGGAAGGTCATGCGGCGGCTCATCCACACCACGGCGGACCTTTCCATCGGCGAGGGGCTGGCGTTCCGCCATGATCCCATTCCCTCCGCCCTGGAGGCGCTCCGCAGGCACTGCCCCATCTTTTGCGATTCCAACATGATCCGCGCCGGACTTTCCGTGGAACGGCTGAGGCGCGCCCATCCCGGCTACGCACGGGAGGACATCCACTGCCATATTTCCGATGCCGACATTGCGGAACAGGCCAAATCCACAGGCAGGACGCGCGCCATCTGCGCCGCGGAAAAAGCGCGCCCCATCCTGGACGGAGCCATCGTCCTCATCGGGAACGCTCCCCTTTCCCTGGCCCGCATCGCCCGGTACGCGCTGGAGGAAGGCATCAGGCCCGCCCTGATCGTAGGCATGCCGGTGGGCTTCGTCAACGTCGTGGAATCCAAGCTGCTGACCGGAACGTGCCCCGTCCCGCAGATTGTCCTGGACGGGCGGCGCGGCGGGAGCGCCCTGGCCGTGACCACCCTGCACGCCATTCTGGAAAACCTGCCCGCCTCCTAAGTTTTCCGCATTCCAAAAAGCCGTCCCCCATCCATGTCCGCCCCCCTCCGCCAGCCGCTCCGGAAAGGATTTTCCACAGGAGCCAATGCCGCCGCCGCCATCACGGCCGCATGGAAAACGCTGAACGGGGAAGAAATCAACGGACCGCTTCCCCTGCTTTTCCCGGACGGGGAGACGAGAACGCTTCCGCTGGCAGACTGCGCGCCGGGGTTCGCCCGCATCGTCAAGGACGGCGGGGACGACCCGGACTGCACCCATGGAGCCGTGCTGGAAGCGCGCGTAAGCGCAGCCGTGCCGGAGCAGGCCGCCCGGGAAGATTATCTCCTGCCCATTGGCCGGGCCCTCCTCATC
>ERZ894194.1747-NODE-1747-length-10635-cov-113.309452_pt1 | contig 10635 bp, 11 predicted proteins | sample MGYA00380283_ERZ894194 | MGnify/ENA primary metagenome ERZ894194 (study PRJEB32331, sample SAMN06328448) | human gut metagenome | biome: human gut microbiome; feature: stool | host: Homo sapiens | collected 2013-02-13 ... | reverse complement strand
ATTTTGGCAGTCTTATTTGTTTATTTCATCCATTATAGTTTCAATTTGTTTAACATATTCAGCAAATTTGGCTGTTTGTCTAACTTCTGAAGTTCTTCTTGGATATTGGCTACCAAAATCAATATCAATCACAGAATGGATTGTACATGGATTTGCGGTCAATATATAAACTCGATTTGATAAGTAAACAGCTTCTTCAATTGAATGTGTTACTGAAATAATAGTTGGGTCAAGTTTTGCGTTATAAAACACATCTAAAAGTGTATCTTGCATGTCTCTTTTAGATTTAATATCTAATGCGCCTGTTGCTTCATCCAACAACAATATTTGTGATGAAAATACAAGATTACGAGCTAGAGATACACGTTGTAATTGACCACCACTCAAAATTGGATATTGCGCCCATTTATTTTCTTGTCCCTCTAATCCAACAATCTTCAGCATATTACGAGCCTGTTCTTCTCTTTCTTTCTTAGGAACACCTCTCATTTTAAGTGGTAATGCCACATTTTCAAGAACTGTCATCCAAGGATAAGAACTATATTGCTGAAATACCATTGGTATAGAGTCTTTATCTGTTTGCTCTTTACCATATATTTTAATTGAACCTGATGTTGGTTTATTTAAACCTGAAATAATCTTCAACAACTGTGATTTACCACAACCAGAAGCTCCCATAATTGAAACAAACTGTCCAACATCTTTAAAGTCTTTAATATCCAAATTAAAATTATCAAACAGTTTAAACTCACCATTATCAGTTTTAAATGATTGACAAATATTTGTCAAATTAATTACGTCTACGGCTTCACATTCGAATTTACCATTTACATCTGTACTTGGTTCTTGTTGAACTGGTGTAGAAACAATAGGTGTAGGAGTTATTGCCAACTCTTCTTTCACAACATCTATAACACCGTTTAAAAATGATGCACTTTTCTTTGCTGTTTCAGTAATTGTTTGTTGAATATCAACAATTTCTGGTGCAGTTGTTTGTTCTACCACTTCTACTGTTTGCTGAACGTTTTGTTCAGGTTTTTCTTCATTCTTTTTGAAAAACGCTGTAAATCTTCCTGCCATATCTAATTATTTTTCTGTTATAAACCAATTACTAATCTTAAACGGTTTTTTGTTATATTTTGATGGGAATAATACTTTATCCAACCCTTTCAACAAATAATCTTGTCCAAATCCAATAAGAATCACTAAAAATAACAATGCATATGCTTCAGGTACATAAGATTGGCGCATCATATTATTAATCATTGCACCAATACCACTAATTGAGCCATCTTTATATAACAACTCGCAAATAACAACATATGACCATGAAATACCTGTTAAATTAATGATTTCATTTGAAATATTTCGTGTAACATAAGGGAAATATACATACTTAAATTTCTGCCAATTACTTCCACCCAATGTTCTAATTGTTTGAAGATAAACATAGTCCTTATCATTATTAGGATTTTGTAAATCATTAACTTTATTGGCAACCGCTGGTAAAATATAAATCAACAATGCGAATGTTAAGAAAGACACTTTCATTCCAAATGTCAAACCAAATATCGCAATAAAAATACCACTCATTGCTGGAATTGGCAAATATCTAACAGAATTGATGTATTTACCAATTAGAATATTATTAATAGGATATAATGCAATAAAGAATCCAAGTGGTAACGCTATCAAAATTGCATAAAAATAACTCATGAAGTTTAACTTAATTGAATACCATGCGTTACCAAACATGTTATATTCACTGATTAGTTTACCATAACTCCCAATTACATCAAAAGGATTAGGCAGAACTTTGGTTGGAATGATTTGTAAATATGTCACAAAATACCATGCACCAATAATTAATGTGAAACCTACTATGGTTATCAAAAGTAAAGATAGTTTATTAAAGTTACTATCTCCACCCATTTTGAATAATTTTTTAAACATTATTGCTTAATTTTAGATTATACAATCTATTGTTTCATCTCTTTTTTCTTGTTTGTGTTATCCATAAACTTTACAATTTTATAGATAGCATAGCCAAAAACAGTCATAATTACCAAAATACCAATAGTAAAAGCTGCATTCAGCAAACTTGGCATCACAAATGCCAATATAATAATCAATATGAGGAATAATACAATCTTTTTCATATCTTGGATTGTTTTTAAAAGAAATGGGGAACACTTATGAAAATATTCCCCAAATCATGTTTGTTATTCATTTACAAGTTGGAAATCTGTGGTTCTGTAATTCTGATTACTTCCTGAAACACCATCTTCAACAGCTTTCTTAGGACCATTACCCACAATGATGAAACGGTTTGTATCAAAACCATACTCCTTAATCAAGTAATTAGCAACACTTTGTGCTCTACGCTTTGACAATTCAACATTGTATGCTGCATTACCTGTATTATCAGTATTACCCTCGATTCTAACACGAGCACCAGAGAACTGTTTAGCAATACTTACGAACTCTCTATCAATCAATGCTTTAGCATCATTATCAAGCAAGTCTCCATTTACAGGATATTCAATTGTCAATTTCTTATTAGACATTTCAGCTTTAGTTTCCAATTCTTTAGTTGGTGCAGTAAATGTCTTTTTAGCTTCTGCGTGTTGGTCTCCCTTAATCATACTTGGGTCAGCCATCAACTCTTCAATAACTGAAGCATCTGATACTTTTCTCCATGCAAGAGGACGTTTACACAAATTCAAACTTTCATAAGTACGAGCCATTTTAGAATAAAGTTCATCACCCTTAATACCTGTATATGAACTATTCAAATCGAAGAAATTAGCTGCATCTTCCAACGTGATGTAACGAATGTTCTTAGAACCACTAATTGCAAACGCTTCATCTGTACCATAAGACTTAGCAAACGCTTTAGCTGCTTGTGCTACTGCTGCATCATCTGTGTTCATTTTAACATTAGCTGAAAGCAATGCAGAAATAAGTTTCTTAACATCTTCTTTATGAGCATCCAAATAAGATTGTTTTGCAATCAAACCATCACAAATAATGTTTGATGCTTGTTTTGTCGATACCAATACTTTAGAACCTGCAATACTTGCAACAATATCTTGGTCATCAGGAGAGAATACTACGGCTGCATCACATTGACCTGCTTTAAAAATTGAAGCTGCATCCAAACCACTACCTACAATCTTAATATTAACTTTTGACTTGTCAATGTTAGATTTAGTATTAACCTTATCAGAACCAATACCATTAGTTTCAAGAGTGTTTAACAAAAGTGTATGAGAAGCAGTACCCTCAGAACAAGCAACCACTTTACCAATTAAATCACCAACTGTTCTGATATTTTTATTAACAACAATTGCATCAGCACCACGTGACCAGTTACTAATATTAAAGAATCGTGCATCTGCCATTTGTGAACCTTCTGACATTTCTACTGGAAATGCATCTGCTGTACAATAGATAATATCAATATCTCCATTTTTAAACGCTGAACGACCTGCTTGAAAGTCATCTTGTACCACAATTTTTAACTTCAAACCATACTCCTTATAAAGAATACAATCTTCTGTTGGGTCAAGACCATTATTCAAATACATGAAAGGCAAAAACCCTGCATAAGTATTAGTGCCAACTGTGATATAATCACTCCCACCACCACTAAACAATCCTGAAAGGAAGCCTTTTGAATCGCCACTGTTTGATTTTGATTCTTCAATCAGACCTGTTGTTTTACCTGTGTACCACAATCCAAAAACGATTGCTGCTACTGCCAAAATAATCCCTGTTGTTTTAACCCAAGGTTTAACTACTGTTTTACTCATTTTCTTTTAAAATTTAAATTATTAGTTCTTCGTTTAATTTGATGATGCAAAGATATAACAAATATTTCGCATCACCAAATTTATTTATTTAAAAAATGTTAAAAATATTTTCTTTCAGTTTTTGATAATGATGTTTCACTTCTACCAATTGGTGTAGCTTCTACCTCAATTGGTTTTTGACTTTTTAAATTATTCAAATTTACATATGATACATTATCATTTGCAATTGCTTTTGGTTCTTCAACTTTTTTGAAAGTTGCAAATAAACCATCAATACCATATTTTTCATATTGTTGCAACAATTCATCAGCCTTATGAGATGCAACTCCTTCATCAACAGCAATTTGTGACAACAAACCGCCTGTTTCATCAATAACATTAGACATCTCACCCAATTTTTGAGTAATATCATAAGCCATAAAGTCCATAGCACGAGTGAAATCTTCCATTTCGTCAGGGCTTCCTTTCATGATAGACATAATAGAAGAGAACGCTTTATGTTGAGCTTTAATTGATTCAAACTCTTCCTTTCTATCATTAACTTCGTTTTGAGTATCAAGAACTGTTAATTCAGCAGCATGTTTCAACTGCTTCAAAATTTCATACCATTTCTTTGAATCTTCTAAACGTTTTGCCTGACGTTCAATAGTCGCTTTCAAACGAACAACTTGTCTTTCAGTTACATTTGCATCAGCAATTTTATTTTGTCGTTTGTATTCCTCTAATCTCCGTAGTTGGTTTTCAAAATCAGATTTCTTATCTTCCAATTTACGTTTATTGTTTATAATAAGACCGTTTAGACTACCCATATGTTTTTGGATTTCCAAAATCTTATTATTCATTTCACCAATTTTCTTTTCAACAATAGCAATTGGGTCAATTTCAATGATAAGACCTGTAATCTTTCTCATTATAATAAAATAAGTCATTGAAAACGCTTTTCTAAACTGCTTATTTGTTACAAGAAAAGCTATTCCTGCTAATACAGCAACAAGAAATGTTAATGTAATTATATTAGTAGTCAAAGCGATAAGAAATGGCAGAATTTTGTTAATCAAAATTACACCACCAGCAATTGCTACACCTGCTACAACCATGCCAAGTGTACCACCTGGTTTTTGCCATGCTGACACTTTCGTATTTTCATCCATTGAAGGTAAATTATTCATCATCTTTTTAATCTTTTAATATTTCACTTAACTTTGTTCTATCTGTATTCAGATTATTGATAACATAATCAACTGTTGCATTAAAATTAGCTTTGCTAACATTACATTGATTTTTTGATGTCGTTATCTCAGCAGTTGTTTCAGAAATGAACTTGATTTTAGCATTCAAAGCTTCTTGAAGTTCGAGAAGTTCTTTTTGAGCAGCATCAACTAATGCTTCTTTATCATCAACTTCTTCTTTCCACTTAATTGCAAGTTCATCTAACCCGTTTTGTCTTTCAGCTTCCAAATATTCAACATATTTGTCAATGCTACCAATAATAACTTCCTTATTCAAATGTGGAGCATTTACTTTCATACTAATGTATGCACAAGTAAAACGAGCCGTTTCATCAGGAATTGCTTTTTGCATTACAGCATCATTTGCAGCACTCTTCAATTCCAAATAATCAGGTCCTGGAAGGTTCTTTTCATCAAGAACCATACATAAATTCTCCAAAATGTTTGAATCTACCTGACCAACTACTTGACCATTCCCCTGAACAGGCTGAATTAGAGTGTTTGTCGCAACAGGTGACTGAACACTAACAACTGGTTGTGGTTGAACTACTGGTTGCGGAGTTGGTTGTTGAACTGTTGGTTGAACAACTTCTTCGGCTTTTGTTTCATCAGGAACCACAGTTACAAAAGCTCCCTTAACAATGTTTAAAAAATTCTTTTTAGCCATTTCTTTTTGTTATTAAATTAATTACTTGATTTTTCATGATGCAAATATAAGAAGAATTTATATACTATCCAAATTATAATCGTTAAAATCAGTTAAATAATTATTCTTTAATATTATCTATAATATGTTTCGTCTCACTTTCATATAATTTAGCAATATCATCTTTGATATGACCTTGCAATCCATCAAGAAAACCTAATTTGTCCCATCTTTCTTGAATGGTTTTTTTTTTCTTGTGCCATTTTTTCATTAATAGACACTACTTTATCAACGTTTTCCATTATTAATCCTTCCAGAAGCAGTATAAACACTTATTTTCGCATTGAGCTGGTTTCTGCTTTAAAATTTGAACTTTATTGGACGGACAACTACAACCATGTCTTTGTTCTGCACTCCCAATAAGATTAATTTCACCAGAAAGTCCCAATATATCAATATCCTTTTGAGATATACAAGGAGTTGGGTCAAGACCTGGTTCTCCACAAGCTTCTAACTCCATATCATTAATATAACAAATGCTTTCTAATATGGAATATAAACCATTTATCAACACTTTACTTGCATGAAATGTATCATATGGCATTTTGATATGTTCTTCAGTAAACCTTTCTTTAACATGATTGTACATATCAAGAGATGACCATCTTATTCTTCTAATTCCACTATCTCTAAATGTTTTTAATACTTTTAAAGCTGTTTGAACTCCTTTTGGAGTTGGAATAATGGGGTCTATACGCAATACAACTTGCTCAACAGGAAAACCTTTACTAATTAATAAATCAAATTTTTGTTTACTCATTTCAAGAGAAGGGACAAGTGGCTCTAATTTAGAACTTCCCATACCAGTCACAGTAAGGTGCAAAATACATTTGTTTTTATGTTCAATCAATTTATCAATTAAATTATTGGTTAGCCTTTTAGTAATAATAATATTAGCTTTTCTTAAATTATCAAATGCTTCCAAATTGAATGCGACTTCACCTGTTTCCGTGATTCCTATTTGTTGTTCTTTATCCATTTTTCATATATTTCATTTAAATCTGTATATATTGTATTATTATAACAATATGAAGAATAATATATTAAGGTTACACCATTATTAATGCATTTAATATATTTTTCTTTGTCTCTCTTCATTGTTTCAATAAACTTGTATTCACCACCAAAATATTTTATAGGTTTAAAATGCTGTTCACCTTGGCATTCAATTGCTATATTATAATCTGGTAAATAGAAATCTAATGTTAACGGTTTAAGCCAACTTAAATTTCTAACATCATAATTAAATTTTATATTATATTTAGTCAAAAATGCTCTTACTTCTGATTCTAAATGGCTTTCTTTACATGATTTACAACCATATCCTCTTAAATGTTCTTTAGGTTCTTGCCAAAACTCTCCATGTTTAGGACATATAATACAAACTTTTGTATGATTATTTACATATTCTACTTTTGAATAATCATATTTTTTACCATGAACTTTTATAGCTTTTTCAATAAATTCATGTATTGTAGATTTATAACTTTTATGTGAACATTTTTTACATTTTTTACCTTGTAAATGACTATTGGGTGTCTGCCAAAATTCACCATGTTCAGGGCATATAATACAAACCTTTGTATTATAGTTTACATATTTTACTTTTGAATAATCATATCTGTCCCCATGAACTTTTATAGCTTTTTCAATAAATTCATGTATTGTTAAAACTCTATCATCACTTCTTTTTTTAAAACTACATTTAGGGCAAGCATGGTTATTTAATAAATGAGTTGGTGTCTGCCAAAATTCACCATGTTCAGGGCATACAATACAAACTTTTGTTTTTGCATTTTTATATTCTACTTTTGAATAATCATATTTTTTACCATATATTTTTTTAAGCCTATCAATAAATTGTTCATTTGTTAAACGTCTCATATATCATTCACTTTAACCATAAATATTATTACTGTTTAAAATGTGTGATATATGAGACATTTTCTATCATAATTTTTCAATTATCTTTAATACTAACTCTTTTAAACTCTGTTTTTCATCAACTTGTTCAATTGGAACAGTACGTGATTTTAACTTGACACCAATTTCAACAGCGAGAGCATTCACTTCTGTTGTTAAATTTTCAATCATTTGATATAACTCTTCATTTGAATAAGATTTAGCCTTAATATGACCACAACTTTTATCCATAATATTCTTTGACCATTCAAAATCAAATTTATTATAAGGGGTCTCTTCAGTAGATTTTTTAGTTGCAATTACTTCATCAAATGTTAAATAATCCTTAGAAGGATGTATTTTTTGCATTTGTTCAATACGACTATTTCTAAGTTTTTCAACAATGTTTTCTGCGGTATAAACATCACCTTCATTAATAACATTTTTATCGTAATTTCGAGATAGTTCAGCTCTAACTTCTTTTATGATTTCTTCAATGTTAGGATATTTTTTAATCATATCTTTAACTTCCTCATACATTGTATCTTTAACAAAAGCGTCTAATGCAGTTTTCTCATGTTTTTTACTACGATAAAATGGTCCAATTAATTCTCCACTATCCATTTTCAAATATACAGGAGATGTCTCATTCTTTTGAGATATTACATACTTTTTCTTTTGAAGTTGATTAACAATATCATTTGGCTCTGAATTTTCTATCTGATTAGATGGTTCAAAATATTGTTTACTATCATTTACAGACATCAAATCATCAATTTCTTTAGATGTTTTATTAAATTCATCTTCTAACATTGAACCTAAATCAATAGTTTTATTTTCAAGATATTTATTTGCGAAAAATCTAGGTTTAACACCTTCTTTTTTCGCTTTTTCCATCAATGTATGATATTTATCCAAGTTCATTGCACGAACTTCAGGCTCATTTTTCTTTTGTTCAGGTTCTTTTGTTTCTACATCATCACTTCTCTTATATTTTGACAAACCATCTAAAATATTTGCGGCTACTTTAACATTACCTTTGCCAATCTTAATCCAATTATTGACCTCAATAACGCTTTTATTGTACTTCCTAGCTATATCAGCAATTATTTCATCTTTGCTAATATTAATTTGTTCTGACAATTCATCAATTGTCTTATCACAATTTGTATAATCAATCATTATCATATATTAATCATATTATTTATGCAAATATACGACTAATATATTGATAATGCAAACTTTATTAACTTTTTTTAAAGTTTAAAACGATATGGATAATTTCTTTTGAACTCTGAACTTAAATGTCTACCCCATACTTTAACGAATACATCTCCATACTTATTCAGCATCATATAATACAAATCTTCAAATGTTAAAAGATTGTTTTCAGTATATCCAAGCATATTCATGAGAATGTCATCTACTTCATCGTAACTTTTTGCCCCAAATTGTTCAACATCAGATGATGTAATTCCAAGACCATCAGTAGGAACAGCATCAATTACATCTTGTAATGCTTGTCTTTCTTCTTCACTTACAAGAGTAGTTAAAACAAACCTAGACAATGCAAACACTTCTGTTTTAAACAAATCAGCTAATGGAGTCACATCACCCACATCACCATCTAATGTAAAGAACCCAAGTTCATGTTCAGTTCTGTTATCATTATCAACAAGCAAACCATCATTTTCAGCCACAAGGTCACGCAATTTAATCATTCTCAAACGAGCTTTAATATTACCACGTTTAATCTTACGTTTATATTCCATTGCAGATGCATTATCGCCAACATATATAATATGACCCGTTTCCTCAATTCTAGGCAACATTGCCAAATACACATCAGTCATATCAATAGATTGAAATTCTGTACAGAAATACTTTCCAATTGCTTCAGCACGTCTTTGTTCTTCTTCCTTATTAGTCTCAATATGAATATATCTACCAATAAGAGGAATGCCCAAATCATCACACACAGGCTTCAATAGAACACAATTAATAGCACTATCCAAGCCACCACTAATACCATTAACTACTGATTTAATATTATGCTTAACTAAATATTCTCTCCAAAGTGTACGAATTAGAGGAACTATTGCTTCAAAATCTTGTCTCATATATTATAAATTTTATTAATATCATATTTTGTTTTATGATGCAAATATAGAAACAAAAAACGAGAACCGCAAATGATTCTCGTTAATTTATGTTAAGAATAATATATTCCTAAACAGATTAATATTAAGTTTTCAAAATATTGATAACATAACATAGAGTTATATCTTATATCGTACATGAATTGCATAAACTTATGCAATAACCAAATTGTTTTATCTAATAGAAAGTATTTCATATATAATTAGTTTTTGCAAATATACGACTTTATTTCTGAATTTACAAATTTTTTATTTCCATGTTGCAGGAATTGAACTATAATTGGTCAAATTAGTACAATTACGATAACAAGTTGTACCTGTTATAGTTGTTGGATAACCAGGCTGACCTGCTCTTTCCCAAAGTTCCAAACCATCTGTTCCTGTTGGCGTATTACCTGTCAAGCCTGTACAATCTCTGAATGTACTACCAAAATTTGTCACATTTGGGCAATGAGCAAATAAATTGTTAGGTATTGAGCCTGTTAAATTTTTACAATTATAAAATGTATAAGCAAAACTTGTCACATTTGGACAATTAGCAAATAATCCTTCAGGTATTGAGCCTGTTAAACCTGAACAATACCAGAAAGTATTATTAAAATTCGTAACATTCTGACAATTAGCAAATAGATTTTCAGGGATACTTATTAAACTATAACAATAACCAAATGTATAACCAAAATTCGTAACATTCGGGCAATTATCAAACAAGTTTTCTGGAATGCCTGTTAAACCTGTACAATTATTGAATGTACTATCAAAACTTGTCACATTTGGACAATTGGAAAATAAACCTTCAGGTATTGAACCTGTTAATCCTGAAC
>ERZ894194.1745-NODE-1745-length-10652-cov-6.468151_pt1 | contig 10652 bp, 15 predicted proteins | sample MGYA00380283_ERZ894194 | MGnify/ENA primary metagenome ERZ894194 (study PRJEB32331, sample SAMN06328448) | human gut metagenome | biome: human gut microbiome; feature: stool | host: Homo sapiens | collected 2013-02-13 ... | reverse complement strand
GTCTCAGATTCCCACTCCGGCAGAGGACGAGAGCAATTAATATACTCTTTGTAAACTGGCAGGTTCGGGTCGTCCGGATTTAACGTCGCCATCAGGTAATCACACCGCATGGCAGCCTCTCGGACAAAATCAATATCCGCCGTGTTAATCTCATCAATATACAGACAGCCATACTGTCCGCCCAGAGCCTTCTGCCACTTTTTCTTATCGCCATATCCCATCACATAGATGATTTTATCTCCAGAGGAGGTATGCAGCAGGATGTGAGGGATCTTATCGTCCTTTGTACCATTGCCGTTATATTCCGTCAGCACCCCGAAATCGTCAATGATTCCCAGGTCCTTGTTGATGATGTTCTTCTCAGCCGTTCCGGTATCCTTGGCGGCGATAATGTGTAACTTCTTCGGGCTTTCTGCAACTTTCAGCACAAATTTAAACAGCCCAACTGTCGTTTTACCGGCTGCGGTGGTACCTTCGAGGAATTCAACCGGCGCATTACAGCGAAGGAAGGCCTTGTATTTGTCAGACAGCAGTAGGCGCTCCGTACTCATCCGCTATCACCTCTCATCTGCTCAATCAGGTCGTCCAGCTTCGTTCGCTCCGTCTCCAGAGTTCCAGAAATCTCCAGCTTGTCCTTAAACATACCAAGATGACGGCCAGCCAAATCCAGCGCCTTTGTTTTGTCGTAAAATTTAATTTCCCGCTCAATTCCCTCCCCCTCTTTTGTAGGGAAGCGCTTAACCTTAACCGATGCCACAGCTGCCAGGTCTTCCGGAAGAGCGCTATCAAGAATAGTAGCCTCATCGAAATCGACCACATTTGCCGGATTAACCAGAGCTATCTTAGCCAGCTCCATCAGGATCCGGTCCTGATTAATACCGGTGCGGCGGGAACGTTCAGCCATAGCCTTGCTGATTGCGTCCGAAACTGAAGTTTTCTGAAGTAACTGATACCCCATCTGCTCTGCATTATCCGGTCTATATCCTGCGCGGATGGCTGCCTGAGTGGCGTTAAGGTCAATCAGGTACTCATCCACAAATAATTTTTGTTTTGGTGTCAATGCCATCAGGCTCACCTCCAGTCTATATTTTGTGTTTATCCACAATCAATCCACAATATGTTGATAACTAAGCATAATAAAAAGCCCCCAGCAAACGCCAGGAGCTAAAGGAGAAAAAATGCCAAATCCCCCACCAGGCTGTAACACCTGGCAGGAGTATATGAAAAGGAGGATCACAATCGACACATCCGGAATCGAACCGGAGACCAGGGTGAAAACCCGCCACCTACCACTGGTGGTATATGCCGTTGCTGCCCTGGAGGCTAACCAGGGCAATTAGAGACGACGTATTATGTACTAGCCCAGGTGTGGGCTAATCGACCGCTGGCTGTGACACCGGGCGGCCGAAAATCACATTGAGGAGATAATCCGGAAGCCGCTGGCTGGATGCCTTTGGCTTCATGATACACTATAACATTTTGAAAACGGAAAAACAGGAAAAAACGGAAAAACTTATGTTAATTTCATAAATGCCTCAAATTCTTTTCTAACTCCGTCCGGTGTAGCCTTCCGCCCTATTCTCGCAGCCACCTGGGCCCAGGTCATCTCCTCGAATATCTTGTACTTGATAATGCGCTGCATCCTCTGGGGAATTGTAAGCATCCATTCTTCCACTTGCAACTTGATTTTCGCTGCATCATCAATCCTCTGTTGCAATATCTTCTCTTGCACTTCTTCGCTTTCGGGATCTTTGAGAACAGAATATGAAATCCCTTGAACATGAAAATTATGAGCTGTATATGGAAACTCCGGAGAGGATCCTTTTACAATGTCCTGTTCAATTCGTTTTCTCTGCTTCTTTAATTTCCGCAGTTCTTCTTTTGCCTCCTCAATGAGTGCACACGCATCTATGTACTGCTCTAAAATCTGTTTCTCCAACGGCATCACCTCCAAACTCTTCCAGTTTCATCCCTAATTGCTATCCGACCAATGATTTCCACATTACATTCTCTGGCAGCAGCCTTGATTAACCGGATAGCCAGTTCCACATTGTCCGGCTGCTTGTCTGCCCTGTGGATTGCCTTCCCAGCTGTCGGGTCAGGATAGCCTTCTGCGTTCTTCATCCGGATTCACCTCCTAAATTCCAAAATCCCTCAGTGTCAACTGCATCCTAAAATCATCCAGCCTCTTCCTGGACTTTTGATACATTCCTGGATCCTTTTCAAATCCCACATAACGCACCCCTGCCTCCTCGAAGGCGATCAAGCTGCTGGCGCTCCCAACATGCGTATCCAGCACATTCCACCCTGGCTGTATGTATTTCTGGGTCAGCCAGCGATAAAGATTGACCGGTTTCTGGGTTGGATGGATGCGCCTCTCATTTAGCTTTTTATTTCCCTGAGCAACCCTCCCCTCAGATATGCTTTTCCCCTGCATCATCCCGCACCACATATACCGAAAAATTTTGACCGAATCATGCAGGCTGCAGGAAGCGATTTCGCAGTTGGAAAAGCAACTGGTATCATTGCATTTATCCCAGACAATCCTCCCCGGCGGGAAGTGCCAGTCAAAATAATTACAGCCAAATACAATCTGATGCTTTGACACCCGTTCCAGTTCCAGGAAATATTCCTCTCCTGGAACCTCCCATGCCTGTAATGATTCATAGATGCGCTGCACTCCTATCGGGCTCACCTTTCTCCCAAAGAACCCTCTCCGTTCCGGACCTGAAAAATAGGGCGGATCCACAATCGCAATGTCAAAAAAATTATCTGGAAATTCTCGCATTCCGTCCATGCAGTCCATGTTGTAATATCCGCAATCCATTATTAATCCTCCTGATACGGTTTCGGTAGCGGCATCCAGGCGATTACATCTGTTAAATAGCATCTTGAATGATTTACCCTGTTGTCATTATGCCATGTATCTTGTCCATCAAAATAAGCTGAGTCGCGCATGTAATTACCACCAACATATCTCGTAATGTTATATACCCCATTTCGTTTAGGTAATCCTTCTTCTACCGGAATCCATCTCCGGCTCTCTTTCAGCTGTTCTACCTCATTCGGGGTTAATCCGGTATCCTCATATTTCTTCAGCGCCCAGTATAGCGTCATTGCCTCCTCCCGGACGGCTCTGGTATCAATTATGGCTCTTCTGACTCCTCCTGGAATCTTTTTATCAGGTATTGTTAATCTTTCCATCTCTCTTTCTATCCTCCTCCAGCACCTGCGTACAGACCTCTTCCAGTTCGCACATTTTCGTACAGTCTATTTCAACTTCCTGCCAGCTGCAATCATCGCAGAGCTTGCAGCCTTCGTAATTTGTCTCTTCTGCCATTCGCCAACACTCCCGCAGGTCCGCAGCCATCTCATCCGTCACACTCACCCGGACTTCCACGTGCGGAGCCGGGAAGAACTTAATCTTTTTCATTTCTTTCCTGCCCCCTTAAACTTATAAACATCATTCTTCTGCCGCTTAATCTGGCTTCTCAGTCGGTTCTGCTTATTTGCTCTGCTCTTGCTCATTGATTTCCCCCTGTTCTCAATCTTCCAACCACCTGTTATCCAGATAACAGAATCCAACTACAGCACCTACAGTCAGCACTATCCACAAAGCCCAAAACATTACATTTCCAACACCAGAAGTGCAACTGTCTAATGCCTGTTCAATCGTATAATCTTTGAAGAACCTGGAATTATCCAAAATCGTTCCGTCAGATAATTTGGTGTAAACAGTTCCAGTATGCTTAATGGGCGTTCCATAATATTTATATCTTATTTTACTAGATTCTTTTATGGTATCAATGTATTCTGTATCTGGTATTTCTACTTTTATACTAGGCAATACAACTCCACAAAACATTATCTCCAAACTTTGTTTATTTTCCCGATTCACTTCATCCCATGTCCAGTATGTTTCTGTTCGCACTTTGGTAGTTTTTCCGACTTTAACTGCATATGTTCTAGTATGCAATGTATGTTTTTCTTTTACTTTTTCCACATAAAGATACTCTCCACCAATTTCATCAAATGTTACTACATCAACAGCTTTCAGATCTCCATATACAAAAGCATTTCCTACATTGGTATCCATTCCATACTGAAATAACTCTGAATCCTCAATATGTACTGCCTTTTGGTATTCGGCATTTTTATCGTTCTGAGCATCTATGATTTTTCCAGATATTGAAAATCCGATTATCAGCATGATTGCTGCTACGGCAATGCTTATTATGATTTCACGCTTGGTTACTTCCATAAGCTATTCCTCAAAAAGTGATTGCGGAGCATCTACTGGTGCTTGATAATCTAACCTCTGAAACTCCAAAACCTCATATCCTGTCCAATCAAGAAAGATTCTTGTCGGGAACTTCTTTATGTGTCTGTTATAGGCTGTAATAGACTTGTTGTAATTCTCTCGGTACTGGGCAATCATGTTTTCAGTAATAGACAATTCATTCATGAGCTGCTTATAATTCTCATTGCTTTTCAGTTCTGGGTAAGCGTATGTGACTGCTGCAATCGCATTATTTACATCTTCAACGCTGTTCCCTTTACTCATTTCATCCGCAAGCCCAGTCAATGTTTCTGATTCATGCTTGTCGTACTGTTTTACGCAGTCTGCCAGATTATAAACCAAGTCAACTCTACGTTTCTCTTGCACCTTAATATCAGATTCAGCTGTATAAACCGATTCCTCAAGACTGATTGCCCGGTTCCGTACTGATTGCACTCCAAATACGCAACCCAAAATCACGACCAACACTGTTCCAACGATAATCAACGGTAATTTCCAGTTTCTCATTTTCGCTCTCCCTTCTGAATCGACTTCAAAAATTCCACCAGCTCCGTCTCTGAATTCGGGAACCGGTTATATCTCTCATGCCTGCTCCATCTGCCATAGGCTCCAGACGGATGCTCATCCGGCTCCGGACCTCTAACCAGATGCAGATACGAGGATTCATATTCCATTTTTGCAAATGGGCTATAATTGTCATACACCTCCGCAATCAGCCGCGCCCCGTTGTCAAAATCGTATTTGTAATACCGGCAGCCGATGTGCTCATCTTCATACCACAGCCCCCAGGATTTGTAATCCCTCAGCCACTCTTTCCGCTGGTCGTTGTTTCGCATCAGCGGCAAGGGAGGCTGTTCCGGTTCCTCTGGTTCCGGCTCTTCTAGGTCACACAGCATCCCGGCCAGTGCTCCCACCAGAATTTTCTTTTTCCGGAGTAGCTTTTGCGGAAGAGGCTCCACCTCATTGACCTTTATCATTTCTTCCAGATAACCTTTCTCTTTTTCCAGCATTTCGCGAAGCAGCTCCATGTCTGTGAGTTCTCTTTCTTCTTCCGGCTCATCCTGTTGCGATGTCGCAATTTCCTCCAGCTCTTCCTCGCTGCTATTTTCGCAGCACTCAGAGGGGATTTGCTGTATTTTTGCAGCAACCTCCAAAGCAACCTCATTCCACATGCCCTGTATCGATGCGCACAGGTAAAACCATTCTGCATTTCCCAGGCATTTACCTGCGCCGTCCCATATCTGGATATATTCCGGAAACAGATTAATGTGTGCCGCGCCTCCTTGAACCGGATCCCCAAAATACCATGTGCCATGAAACCGCTCTTTTAATTGCTTTTCGGATTCTGTCACCAAAAGGACGCGGTTTTCATAATCATCCTTAAACCATTTTTTAAATCGCTCAATCAGGAATCTGGCAAATGCATTGCAGTATGCCATTCGCGTGTCATAATCCATTACAGGGACTTCCTGTGCCTCTTCCTCCGGTTCTTCCGGGGCAAGCTCAGAAACATCCATCTGGAAGCTTACAGGCGCTTCTGACGGCTCCTGAACCGGTTCTTCTGGCTCCAGGAACTCTGTGATTTCCATTTGTCCCTCCAGGGGATAATATGGCACTTCCTTTGGCTTGCGTATCTCTCGAATCTGCGCTACGGTCATGTCCGGAGTTACCTGCTCCAACTGCTCGGAGTTTAAGGACAATAACTCCTGGATTTGTGATTTTCCAAATCCTATATATCTATCATCCAATTCCATGCTGAATCCATTTTTTGAAAAACGAATATTGCATTTTATGTATTTAGATACAGCGGCTGGGCCCATCCCATATTTTTCTTCCGCATAACGTGCTACTGTATTATGCCCTTCCTGCAAATAAAGTTTATTTTCGTCAATCTGTCGGAGACAATAACCTATAATGATTACATTTTCGGCTGTCTCTTTCATTTTTGTTGTAATGATATTATCAATCTCCTCCAGATTTAAGCTTTCATACCATGGTTTTTTTGCCGGCCCTGGAAGCTCCTCTCTCATCTCATTCATGATTTCCTCCTCTTGTGAATTGATATCCCGGAACCCGAATGGCTCGTGGTGTTCCGGGCGGCGCATCCGTTTCTAGCTTTCCACGTTCAAACATAATGCGGATATGATTATGTACCGTGGATGTGGAACCCACTCCCACCCCGTCTGCAATCTCGCGGACAGAGGGCGGATAACCATGCTCTTCCAGGTAATTCACGATGTAGTTATATATCATCATTCGAACCTCGCCAGAATGTTCAATCATATTCTTGTTCATGCTGCTCCTCCTCACTTATCCATCCCTTTACTGAATCCAGAACCATAGAATCATAGTCCGTATCCCTCTGTTCGAAATTATGGAACTGGTTCGGTTTCTTCTGCGGTGCTGCTGGCCTTGCAGAATCCTGCGCTCTGGATAACCAGCCGTTTATAAACTTCTGAATCCCCTTCGGGGTTTTTCGGTTTTTGGGATGTGTGTCCAACCAGCCTATCATCTTCCTGAATTCCTGGTCTGTATCCACAGCCGGATATAATTCCCGGTATTTTTCCACCTCGTCGGCCATAACCGGATAATAATTTCCGTCAATCAGAATAAGGTTATAGGCTGCATCCGGGCGAGGGCTTGCTTGCAGCTCCGAGCATATCTTTTTATTTTGTTTTGTTTTATTTACTTTACTTTCCTTTTGTGGGATTTCTGCATCATTTATCCGGGTTTCTGTTGCAGAAATAGGAGTTTCTGTTACAGAAAAGGGATTTTGGGGTGCATTTAATAAAGGTTGTCCGTTTTCATCAAGCAACCAAAATTTTTCTTTATGAGCCTTGTTCCTAGAGGTAACGGCGGCGTACCGTTTCTGAATTCCCACAGAGGTTATAACCCCATGCGAAAGGAGGGTTGTCTCGAAGAGCCCTAATTCCCCGCAATCAAGAATAACTTGTGACACAAGACGCTTTTGCACCCATTTTGCACCGATGATCCGGACGATCCTCGTTGATATCCTATCTATCGGCTCTGCCAGGTAATAACCGTTCCGATATATCTCGGTCAGAATAACATCATAGATTATGGTTCCAACTGGCCCATATTTTTCCAGCAAATCCATAATCTTATAATCATTGTAAAAATCCACATCCTTCGGAAAGTAATCAAGTCCCGTTTTCGGGGGTCGAGCCATCTCTGACCATCACCTGCCTTACTTCCTTTTATACCTCCGCTGCTGCTATTCCTTTCCAGCGAGCGGAGGCAGTACCAATGGCTTTTGTCGTGACACAATCACCACAGAGGTAACAAATCAATTAACCGATAATAGTAACTTTCTTTCTAATTTCTTCCGGCATCTGAGAAAGTTCGCCGGATAAATACTCTCTGATGCTCTGGATAGCCTCGTTTCTCCAAATGCCGTTCTGGGCTTCAACGAGCTTAAAGGTCGGCTGCTCCTTGTCACCAATCCGGAAAATAAATTCACTTACAGGCTGATCCACTTCCTGGAACGTGCGATACGGAGCAAGGGCAACCGGGTTCGGAACAAGAACATCCCTCTTTGCAGCAACTCCTACAGACATGGTAACAACCTGATCTGTTCCGTTATCTGTGAATGACTGCTCATTTTTTCGCTCTATATTTCCAGCCATTTTTAAGATACATTCGCGGTCTTCACTGTCCTCGAAATTGGCCTGCATTTCAATCATAAACCGCTCCTGGTCATACCAGTGATCAAACTCAAATTCTGAAACATTTGCTTTTACGGAGACCAATGTTTCACGCTTTCTGTCCGAATCCAGTTTTGAAAGCAGATAAACCTCGGTAGGGCTTGCGATATGGATAATCATATCTTTACGGAATTCATCAGAACAGGTTGCGATATAATCAACCAGGGCTGACAAGGTAGATACTTTCATTGCAGTTGCATACGGCAGCGCATCATATCTCTGCAATTGTTTATCTGCGTAGGTTTTGCCGTTAATCTCCAAAACCTCTGTTTTATTTGCCTCTGTCTTTAAATCAGTCAAAAACTCCATTGCTTCTCTTAATCCTTCTAACATAGCTCATTCCTCCTTTAATTTGCTGCCCGTAAATCAATAGGGCCTGTCTGCTTTGTTTCGTAAATCTCTCCCGTTTCCGGGTCAAATGCCGGGGTAGGCGGCGCTGTCGGAACTACCTCCACTCTGGCCGGAATACTGTCGGAGCGGAATGCAATCGACTGACTGTGGTCGTTGATTTCACTCATTTCAATCCGACCGCTGCGGATATCCTGTCCAATCAGCATCATTGTCTCATCTGCCAGCTGCGGAGCCAGACTGATGCTTGTGTGAATGGAAGTCTTAATTCCCTGCCGGCTCTTATCCGGTTTGAACGTCAGCTTAATAGTCAACGTTCTGGCTTTTTCCGGGTCTGTGTTCGGATCCATAATGTTCCGGCCAATCTTCGCCATTTCTGAAGAGAAACGCTCTAAGAGCGCTCCCCCGCAGAAACGGTCAAGGCTTATAAATTTTGCCATGGTGCTTCTCCTTTCCTATAAATATCTATCCAACATCTCTGTGACATCAAAAGCAGTTCCCTGCTTCCATGCATCCCAGAAATTGATAGTCCTTGAAACAGGTCTTTCCTTTGCAAGCTCCACTTTGATTTTCAGAGGAATCGGAACTGCATCTCCAATCATCAGTACTTCTCCTGGATGAAACATCGTCACTGCCTCAATCAGTTCGCTGTCCCCATCCGGAAGCATCCCTTTAATCAGAGACTTGTCATTTTCGTTATTGAGCTTCCCCACAATCAAATTTGCACACTGAGCAACGATTGTTTTGTTAAGCTCTGACGGTCTCTGTGTGGCCGGGAAAAGCGTGATTCCAAACTTGCGGCCCTCTTTTGCAATATCCTCAAATACCTCTACCATGCGGCGCTGACTGGCCGTAAGCTGGAAATTGTCCGGAATATAGACATGGGCCTCATCACAGATAATAGTCACCGGGCGGATATTATCCATATCCTGCTCTCTCTGAATGTCAAATATCAGGCGCGATATAACGCCGATAATCGGGAGTGCAACATCATGCGGAACTCCAGAAAGGTCAATATTCTTGACTGGCTTATCTGTCCCTAAAATGGCTTCCATCACCTCATACAAATAGCTCTGTGGTTCATCGTGGAAAAGGAATCCGTACCGGCTGTCCATCATGCGATCCTTTAAAAGATTTACTGTGCTGGTAAGCTTCCCATTGTATTCTCCTTTTGTGGTTTTTGGCATCCCCGCCTTATCTCCAGTTTTATAATACTCGCCGGTATGTATCATCTGGTTATCCATTTCTTCCATTTCCTGAATCAGGCGCTTATAATTAAAATACATAGGACGATTTTCTTTGCCACCCGCGCACACCCGGTAATAGGCTTTACGCAGCGCTGTCATCACGGTTGTGGCACTTTCTTCCCGGATTTTTAAAATGTTGGCCACAATATCCTGGAAGCCAAACATCCAGATAGGAAAATGAAATTCCTCCCCTATACGAATATTGGATGCATAGGAAAGATTGCTGTACTCGCCGTGAATATCAAACACGACCAGATTTGCACCCGGAAGACGCGCAGCCTCTTCCATGATTTTTGCAACCGTCTCCGACTTTCCGGATCCGGTGTTTCCTACGATGCAGGCGTGACGTTGGAAAAACTTATTTCCATCCACCCACGCATCGCAGCCATAGGCAGCATATTTCCCGATGCAGAACCCATCTCCGGTTTTGCTCATTAACATCCGGGAAAAATCATCTTCGTCAATCTTCTCGATACACACATTTGTTGTCGGGTATGCATCCAGCGCCTTTTCAAATTGACCATCTCTCAAACTTCCGATAATGGAGCACTCTATTGTTTTAATTCCTGTAATTTCTGCCAGAAAGTCATTATCACTGATATGTTCTTCCGCGTCTGTATCGGTAAGACCGCTGACCATGGCCACCAGGCTCACACTTCCATCTGATACTGTGAGCAGGTCATTGATGCGGACATCCCGAAACTCTGCCAGGTTTGTCCGGATCTGAATACTGTCACTTAATATTTTTACAAGCTTCATATTAATCCCCCAAAAGTTCGTTATAATTTCGGATACGTGCCGCTTTCACGGATTTGCAATAATCACATTTTCCGCAGTATTTCGGCGGCACCAGTCCTTTTTTTACTTCTACCAAATGCTCCAAATTGCACTGAATTTCAGCCAAGGCACGTTCAAGCGTTGACTGCGGAATCTGAAAGATATCCAAGTCCACAACCCGTTCCTTGGTGGCTGCTGCCAAATAAAAGGGAAGGGGTTCTCCTGTCACCGCCTTTACTCCTGCCTGATACACAG
>ERZ894194.1744-NODE-1744-length-10656-cov-9.850957_pt1 | contig 10656 bp, 9 predicted proteins | sample MGYA00380283_ERZ894194 | MGnify/ENA primary metagenome ERZ894194 (study PRJEB32331, sample SAMN06328448) | human gut metagenome | biome: human gut microbiome; feature: stool | host: Homo sapiens | collected 2013-02-13 ... | reverse complement strand
ATCCTGCCGTTCCCCGCAGAGGATGACGGCAGCTTCCATCTTTTTTACGGAAGCGGCTGCGGCGGTGCGGGAGCGGCCAGCCATTCCGCCAGCACTTCCGGCTGGAGGGGGGCCGGGGTTTCCCGGGCGTCCGGAGAGGCCAGATTCAGGCCGTTCCGGACGACTTCCGACCGGATGGAGGCCAGGGAAAGGAGGGTGTGGAAAATGTGGTCGTGGGAGACGGCTTTCAGGCGGTTGGCCTTCAGCGCGCGCACCATGTCCGGGTAGCGTGAGGCGAAGGCGTCCGAATACCACACGAACATGGCGGGACGGTAAACAGGCGGCAGAACATGCCCCTGGAACATTTTTCCTTCCTCGCCCAGCGCCACGCCATGGTCGGAGCAGTAAAAATAAATGGCCGGCCTGTCCTTCAACAGTGCAATCATGCGGTGGACGGAGGCGTCCAGGTCCACGATGGAATTGTCATACGCATTGACGGTTTCTTCCAGACGGGCCTTGGGGTCGTCCATGTTGCAGGACGCCGGGGTAAAGCGTTCCGCCTGTGCGGGGTAGCTGAACGCCATGTGGCTGCCGTTGTTGTAAATGACGTAAAGCTGTTTTTCCCGGCCGTGCCGTTTCAGGGATTCCTCCATGACCAGGGAGGTGCGTTCCTGCATCATTCCGGGCGTTTCGTGCATGGGCGGCGTCTGCTTCCGTTCCCGGCAGTTCCGGGTCAGGATGCCCAGGGAATAGTCATGGATGGAGTCTCCGCACAGGTCCATGATCCGGACGGTGCGGAAACCGTGCTTGTTGAACAGGTCAATGAAGGAGGAATGGGCGGGGCGGCGGCGGGACAGTTCCGCATCCGTAAACATGCCGATGGCGGAAATCCTGGTCACGATGCCGAAGGAGGTGGCGTGGGGGAAGGAAACGACGTTGGGTTCCCGGGAAAGCAGGGGCATCGTGTTCTGGTGGTAGCCGTTGAGGGAAAGGTGGTCCGCGCGCACGCTCTCGCCCATGTGGAAGACCACGGCCAGGTCGTCCGGAGCGTCGCATCCGGAGAGGGGTTCCGCGCAGGACGGCAGGTTCCGGAGTTCATTGAAACGGCTTGCGTCCTGGGTGACGTATTCGTCCGCCAGCTTGTACGCCATCACGAAGTCCACGAGGGGCCAGCCCTTGGCCTTGTCAGAGGTGTAGTAAAGGTAAAGGGGTTCCGAGCTGTAGGAGGTGGCCGGAATGCCCAGCAGCAGAAAGATTCCGTACAGGCTCCAGATGCACGCCAGCGCGCCCCACGTGGCCTTCTGGCGCAGGGAACGGCGGCTCCAGTAAATGGCCAGGTAAATGAAGGCCGCCAGCAGCAGGGCCCCGGTGGCGGAGGCGGCGGTGCAGAAGGCGCAGGCTTCCCGGAAGTTGGTCTCCGCCATGCTGGAAAGGACGGAGAGGTTCAGCGTCAGCCCGTACCGCATCTGCATCATGTACAGGCCCGCGTTGAACAGGATGATGGCCGGAAGGACGACGTAGGCGGTAAAGCGGTATTTCAGGCAGAGAAGGATGGTGCCGCAGAGCAGGGAGGCGGAACAGGCGATGCCCATGCAGCTCATCAGCACGCTCTGGCCGTCATTGAGCACATAAGGATTGACCACCAGAGCCGCCGCGAGTCCGGTTGCCCACAGGCAGCGCATGCGGCGCGGAAAGAACGCGGCGCGAAGAGCCTGGAAGACGGCGGAAAGAGCGCCTGGCCGGCCTGCGTACCGTTCTGCGGAACGGGTGGATGCATGGGGAGGGGTCATCGCAAAGAAAGGATAAAGTATTCTTCCTGCTTGAAGGGGTGAGCCATTGTAAGGGTTTCACGGTGATGCTCAAGCAGAATGTGGCGGAACGCCTTTTCATGGAAGGGCCCGGGCAGGAAAAGGGAACCGCCGTTGAAACGGCGGTGCCGATAGCATCCGCCATTTTTTGCGCTTGGGGCTTGGTGCGGATGGCGGCGCAGGCAATTGGTTGTGGGGGCAATTGGTTGTGGGGGCAGCCCGTCCGGCATGCGGGGTTGACGGAAAGAGGGGACTTTCCGGTTGTAGTTGACAGGCCCGGTTTTGGGAGGGTATAGGGAAGCTTATGGAAAATCAGCCCGTTGTGCTGCAATGTCCTCAAGCTGTGAAAGGAGCCGCCTGTATTTGTGTCGTGGGGGCCGTGTCATTGCCCTGGGTCGCAGCGGCTTCCGGCCTGGGGCTTGTTCCCGGAACCGTGCTGGGCGCAGCCGGGATTTTGCTGGGGGTGGCTTCCGTTGCCTGCGCCGTTGTCGCCTTGTGCAGAAAATCCGTCGCATTCGGCATCATCATGATTTTAATCGGGATGCTCGCCTGCGCCGTAGCCAGAACGGAATGCATGTATTTAATGTTTTAAATGAACAAGTCCATCAATCCGGGCATTCAAAAAAGGTCCGGGGCCGGATGCACGTGGGAGGAGAGGACCAGGGCCACCCGGACAGTCGGAAGTGGAGAAAAGTCTTGAAGTCCGGAAAAGGGCCGGAACACGGTTCTGGAACGGCGCTTGCGGAATGACCGGAAGGGAAAAGCCGGCGATGCTTCTTCTCTGGCCGCTTCCCCAGATGGCAGCGGTTTCCGGCCTGTAAAAACCCGCCCGGAATGTTCCGGGCGGGTTTTGTGTGCCATGGATGGCCTCCGGTGCTCAGACGGAGTTTACCCGATGACGAGGAATTTTTCAGCCTTGGTGCCGCAGAGGGGGCAGGCGTCCACGCCTTCCAGAGATTTGAAGGTGTCCCCGCACACCAGGCATACCCAGTATTGCCTGGGCAGGGCGCTGGTGTCTCCGTTTTCCAGGGCCTTGAGGGCGGCGGCATAAAAATCGGCGTGTTCCTTTTCCGCTTCCGTGGCCCACGTGAAGGAGCGGACGGCGGCCTTCTGGCCTTCCTCTTCCGCCACGGCGATGAATTCCGGATACATGCTTTCGAATTCGTGGGTTTCCCCGGCGATGGCGGCTTTCAGGTTTTCCGCGGTGGTTCCTACATGAATCTGGATATCGATGGGGTCCATCGTTGCGCCCAGCTTTTCCAGAACCTTGTTGTGGTTGGCGGCGTGGACGGATTCCGCCTTGGAGGCGGCTTCAAACAATTTCTGAATGAGGGGCTGCCCTTCCTGGGCGGCTTTGGCGGCATAGGCTGCGTAAGTGGCGGAGGCGGTGCTTTCGCCCGTAATGGCGGCTTTCAGGTTTTCTATGGTTTTAGTCATCGGGAATGAATTTATAATAATTCTAAAAAGATGCAACTGAAAAAATCCTCCAAGGGAAGAAAAAACGCAAATTCCCCTTTCTGCGGCATCACGGGGAGCCGTTACACAATGATTCATTGACGCATGCATGGCGAGCCTGTACAACGGAAACGTTATGAAGAGCATTGTAACAATTAGTTCGGCATGTGCCCTGGCATTTGCAGGTATGGCTTCCGCCCAGGATGCCCCGGCTCCGGCATCCGCCCCGGCCGCTGAAACCCCTGCCGCGCCCACCGCGCCGGCCGCTGAAGTTTCCAAGGAAGCGAAGGAAGCCGCTGACCAGATGCTGGCTTTGATGAAGGAAATGTCCGCCACGCTCAGCACGGTGAAGGACAAGGCCACCGCAGACGCGGCTGCTGAAAAGATGGCGAAGATCAATGAAAAGGGCGAAGCCCTTTCCAAGAGCGTCCAGAAGGTCCAGGCTGAAATGGATGCCGCCATGCAGGCGCGCCAAGCCGAACTCCTGCCCATTTTCATGGGCATGATGACCGACATGCAGCGCTTGCAGCAGGCCGACTTCTTCGGAAGCCAGGCCCTGAAGGACGCCATGAAGCAGACCGGAGCTTCCGGTCCCGAAGAAGGCGTTGAAGTGGAGGAAGAAGTGGAAGTGGAAGCCGTTCCGGCCCCCGCTCCCGCTCCGAAGGAAGCTCCCGCTCCCGCCGCCAAGTAACTTTCTTTTTCAGGATTGATCCTCCTCCGGCATCTCTGGGTGCCGGAGGATTTTTTATGGGGAGGCCGTCCTGAAAAGCCTCCGTGGCGTGCCTCAGGCCTCTGCGGCAGCTGAAACGCATGCGTCCGACAGGATGCCCTGCTTCAGGGAACAGAGTTCACTGCCGCTCAATTTCAGGTTTGACTGGCGCAAGGGGCTGCGGCGCTTCTTGACGGGACGGGGCAACGCCGCGGGCGTATTGCGCGGAACGCTTGAAGACGTCCGGAAACAGGCAGGCCGCCTCCGTTTCCGGGGCGGCCTGCGGGTGAGTGATCGGTTGGCGCCGGGGCTTTTATTTGGCCTTTTTCTTCCTGGCGGCGGCTTTGGCCGGCTTGGCTGCCGTTTTGGATGCCTTGGCGGGTTTTTCTGCCGGGCATTCGTTGACGGAGTTCCAGGACCAGTCCCATTTGTCCACGTTCATGGCGCAGGCGGTCAGGAGCGCTACGGAAGCGTCCAGGTCATCCTTGTGCGCCATTTCAATGACCTGGTGAACGTTGCGGGTGGGAACGGAGATGGCCCCGGCAATGGAGCCGCCCGGAACAAACTTCTGCATGGCTCCGGCGTCCGTGCCGCCTGCCGGCAGCATTTCCACCTGCCATTTGATCTTGTGGGCGTCCGCCATGGCCTTCATGAACTTCACCATGCGGCGGTCCGCAATCACGGAGCCGTCATACAGCTTGATGGCGGCACCTGCGCCCAGGTGGGAGACCTGGTCGTGCGCCGGGGTGCCGGGAATGTCGCAGGCGATGGTGACGTCCAGGGCGATGGAGAAGTCCGGCTGGATGTCCAGCGTGCCGGCCTGCGCACCCCTCAGCCCCACTTCCTCCTGAACGGTGAAGGCGGCCACGAAGTTGCAGGAGGGCTTCTTTTTGGAAGCCTTGATGGCGCGGAGGGCTTCAATCAGCACGTAGCATCCGGCGCGGTTGTCCAGGGACTTCACGTTCACGCAGTCCCCCATTTCCACCAGGTCGCGTTCACGGGTGACGGAGTCGCCCACGGAGACGTATTTTTCCACTTCCTCCTTGCTCATGCCCAGGTCGATGAAGAAATCGGTCACTTCCGGCAGCTTGGTGCGTTCCGCCGGGGACATCACGTGGATGGGCTTCACGCCCATGACGCCGATGAGGTCTTTTTTGCCGTGGACGATGACGCGCTGGGCCGTCAGCGTCTTGGCGTCAAAGCCGCCCAGGGGGAGGAATTTGATGAACCCTTTGTCGTCAATGTGACGGACCATGAAGCCGATTTCGTCCATGTGGGCGGCGGCCATCATGGTTTTTTCCGTATCCTTGCCTTCCACGATGGCAATCACGCTGCCCAGGTTGTCCACCCGCACGGCGTCCACCAGAGGGGCCACTTCCTGAATGATGAAATCACGGATTTTGTCTTCAAACCCCGGAGCGCCCGGAGTCACGCAAACCTGACGAAGCAGTTCCAAATTCATAATGCCGCCAATGTAATGGTTTTCGTGAAGGTTGGCTAGCCCATAATGCGGCCTCCGGAAGGAGGCTGCGCGGGGGCCTTCCCTCCGTATTTACCGGCGTTCCCGGGTAATGACGGCGTCCGGCTGCGCGGGGGCCCCGTTGTCCGGCCTCTTGTAGTTGACGCCATGGGCGTCCAGAAAGGGAAGCTGGCGGTCGAGGCGCTTGCGGAAGTCTTTCTCGTTTTTCAGCTCCTTGGGGGTCCAGGCTACTTCCGCCAGCGCCAGGGCGCGGGGGAAGGCATGGTATTCCCATTTCGGCAGGTTGGGAATGTACTCCGTCCAGATGTTCGCCTGGCAGCCCAGCACCTGTTTTTCCCGTTCCCGGGGCGTTCCCTGCGGGACGGGCTCCAGCCCATAGACGCGCTGCCAGGTCAGGTTGTCGTCGTTGATGGTTTCATACTCCGGGGCGGAGGGTTTGCCGGGGCCCTGGTCATAGTCGAAGTACAGGTGGCTGTTGGGCGTCATCACCACGTCGTTGCCCTGTTCCAGGGCATGCCGCGCGCTGTTCGGCATCCAGCTCCGCCAGACCATCATGGTGGCGGTGGGGGAGAGGCCCCCTTCCTGGATTTCATCCCAGCCGATGAGCCTCTTGCCGTGGCTGTTGATCATTTTTTCCACGCGCCGGATAAAGTAGCTCTGGAGTTCGTTCTCGTTGGCGAGGCCGTTGTCCTTCATGACCTGCTGCGCCGCGGCGGACTGCTTCCACTGGTCCTTGGGAGCCTCATCCCCACCGATGTGGATATAGGGGCTGTCCGGGAACAGGGCGCACACTTCATCAATAACGTCTTCCAGAAAATGGAAGGTTTTTTCCGTGGGAGCGAAGGTGTAGGGAAGCACGCCCCAGGTTTCCTGCACCTTGGGCGCGAAGCCCGGAATGTCCGTGTTGCCCAGTTCCGGATACGCGGCGATGGCGGCGGAGGCGTGGCCCGGCAGTTCCACCTCCGGAATGACGGTGATGCCGCGGTCTTTGGCGTACTGGACCACTTCCCGGATTTCATCCGCAGTGTAATGGCCGGAGTACGGGGTGCCGTCCGCCTTGTTGTGGCTGCCGATGACGGGGGACTGCGCCCGGGTACCTCCCACAGCCGTCAGCCTGGGGTACTTGGCGATGGGGAGCCTCCACCCCTGGTCGTCCGTCAGGTGCCAGTGCAGGGTATTGAATTTGTACCTCTCCATCAGGTCCAGGATCTTTTTGATGTCCCGCACGGGCATCATGTGGCGGCAACTGTCCATCATCAGGCCGCGCCATGAAAAGCGGGGCTGGTCCTTCACGTCCAGCCGGGGCAGGGCCGGAGCTCCGTTCACGTCGGAAGCGACGCTTTGCACAAGGGATTGAAGGGCGTACAAAGCGCCGTTCACGGAACCGGAGGCAATGGAAATGGAATCCGGCGTTACGGCAAGGCGGTAGCCTTCCCTGCCCAGGGACGCGTCTTCCGTAAAGATGAGGTCCGCGCCGGTTTCAACCAGCGCCGTTTTGATCCCGTTGTCGCGGAAAATCCGTTCCGCCTGTTTGGAAAGGGGATTTCCTTCCGGGAGCCGGACGCCGTCTTTCAGGGAAAATCCGGCTTCTCCGGTTTTAACGCGCATGGCGGCGGGCTGGGGAATGATGTGGGGCGTCCCGGGAACCGGAGCGGACGGGGCGCCCCAGCAGAGGGAGGATAAGCTGAAAGCCATGGCAGGGAAAAGGTGTCTGGAAATCATAGCGTAACTACGTGGTATTTCCCGAAAAAATTCTGTTCCGGCGATTGTTTTTTTCAAATGCCGGGAAAGGCCGGCGGATAAAAATAGCGGTTGCTCCGCCTGTGCACCTGTGAGAGTATCCCCGCCCTATGAGTGAAGCCGCTTCCCCCCGCATCAGGAAGACGATGATTTTTGTGCTGCTGGCTCTCTTTCTGGGCCAGTTCGGAAGCGGCGTGTATGATCTCATTTTCAGCAACTTCCTGCGTGACGCCCAGCATCTGGACGTGGAGATGCGCGGGTTCATTGAACTCCCCAGGGAACTGCCCGGCATCCTGTCCCTTTTTGTGGTCAGCCTGCTTTTCATGTTCAATGAGGTGCGCATGGCCGGGGTGGCGTGCCTGCTGATGTTCGGCGGCATGTACGCGCTGGCCTTCTGCGGCGCCGGAACCAGCCTGTGGGCGCTGTCTGCGTGGATTCTGACGGTGAGCCTGGGGCAGCACATTCTGATGGGCATGATTGATACCATCGTCATCCATACGGCGAGGCCGGAGAACCGTAGCCTGAGGCTCGGCCAGATGAAGGCGCTGGGGACGGCGGCCGCGCTGCTGGGCGCGCTGTGCGTATGGATCAAGTGGAAATTCAACCAGTCTTTTGCCGTAGACTTTTTCGTTACGGGCGGCGTGTGCCTGCTGGCGTTCCTGTTCCTGAGCCGGGTGAAAACGCCCGTCTTTCCGCAGCGGCGCGGCTGGCGGCAGTGTTTCGTCTTCAAGCGCAGGTATGCCGTTTATTACGGGCTGGAAATCCTGCACGGCATCCGCAAGCAGCTTTATCTGACCTTCGGCTTCTGGCTGATGGTCAGCACGCTGGGCCAGCCGCCCGGATACATCGGAAAAACCCTGCTCATTGCCGGCGTCATCGGGCTGGTCACGCAGCCCCTCATCGGCTGGAGCATCAAGCGGTATGGGGAACGGAAGGTAACGATTTTCGACAGCATTGCGCTGTCCCTCCTGTGCCTGGCGTATGCCTTCGCCCCGGAGCTGCTCCCCCTGCACTGGGCCGTGGGCGTGGTGACCGCCTGCTTCGTGCTGGACAACCTGCTGTTCGCCCTGGGCATGGCCCGCAGCACTTATGTGGCCCGCATCTGCGAGAAGCCGGAGGACATCACGCCGAGCATTTACACCGGGCTGGCCATCAACCATGTGGCTTCCATCACTTACGGCGTGCTGGGCGGCGTGATCTGGATGAATACGGGCGGTCCGCAGGCGGTGTTCCTGATAGGCGGCCTGGCTACCGCCGGGGCCGGGCTGGTGGCGCGGCACATGGAGGAGGTATGATTTTTAGTTAGATAGTTGATGAATAAGTATTTTTTCTCTAGAAAAATATGTTTGGTGATTGACTCAACATAAGTTACACTGCCTTCGTATTAACTGTGAAATCTCCTCATGGGCAACCCTATTCCATCATTTGATCATAATCATGTCTTACCTCCACATTTAGGTGACCCAACTCGAAGGGAGCAACTATCTCCCTATCCCTGCACTACGTTGGATTTATGCAAGAAGTTTGCTACTAATGATAATCGGAAAAATATTTTACAAGGTTTTTTACGATTCCGTTCTCAATTAGAAATTTGCCATTTGGAAGGAGTACAGTGGATTGGCGGAAGCTTTCTGGAAAATATAGAATTGCAGGATAAGGATAGGCCTCACGATTTAGATTTAGTGACTTTCTTTTTGTCAGAAGGTGAAGATCATTTGAACGATGTGTTACAGCAATGTCCTGCATTTTTTGATCATCCATATGCAAAAAAGGAATATTTTCTTGATCACTATACCGTTGATATGGATTTTAAAAATTATGGAAAAAAAGCCACGCCATTTATTGTTCTTGAGCAATGTCGATATTGGCAAGGTCTATTTTCCCATACAAGGAATAGTGTTTGGCGAGGAATGTTACAAATACAGTTGAACACACATGAACTTGACCAACAAGCTTTACAATTCATAGGAGGGACATTTTAAGATGGCTACGTTAAGAGAACATCGCGCTTTCTTACAAAAAGAAAGATTAGAATTGATAAATCTTTTGGAATCGATTGGTGGACATCCATATGTATCCATGGCATATAAATCAAAATTAGAAGAGGTCGAAAAGCAAATTAGGGAACTTCCTCCCTTAGGACAAAAAGAGGCTAGAACTACGTTGTACTTTTCAGGTGGACCAGTTGTTGGTTCAGAAGGTATAGATTCTTTGTTTGCATCAAATGTTTTATCTCCATTTCAAAATATGGTTATGGAAGATTATTCATCCAGAGTTAATGGACGGAGCAATGGTAAACGGGGAAAAGTAAAAAATGCAAATGAATCGCGTCTTCTCTTGGTAGGATTACCGAGAGGTTCATTTGGCTTGGAATTGGTAAAAGCTGAAAATGAGACCTTGTTAGATGAAATGCAGTTAGGTGAGACGTTAGCATACATTACAGAGCTAGTTGCTGCATCTGCTAAAAATGATGAAAATTTTGCCGAATATCTTGATAAAACAGATCCTAGAGTAATAAACAGTCTAAAAGATTTTTTAAAAGTTATTGCGAATAATAAAGCAGGTATTAGATTGTTGACAGGAGATTTTACTTGTGAACTATCTCCAAGACAGGCTAAAAGTGCCTATAATCGTGTATCGCAAACATATGCTGAAAAAAAATCAATTAGAATGGAAGGCATTTTTAAAGGAGCATTATTGGAATCAAGAAAATTTGATTTCAATGATCAAAATGGTTATAAAATTACAGGTGTAATCGATCATGAATTGAATGATACAAAAATTACATATTTTAATACTTCGTTCACAAATAAAAAATGTGTTGCTGTAATGGATGAATATACCATAACATATAAGAATAATAGAAAATCTATACGATATATTCTAAAAGATTTAATAATAATTTAATTACTGGTATAATATTTTTTATATTTCATAGATTTCATAGATTTCATGATCTTGTGGAAGATGTCCGTATTTTCGTAAATGCCGGTGAACGCGCCGCTTCCCGCGCCGAAGGCGTACACCGGAACGGCCATGCCGTCGTGATTGCCGGAGCCGAACTGGGCGTTTATTTCCCCTTTCTCCCGGTTGCCGCCTGTGAGTGCGAACGCGCCCGTGTTATGGTCCGCCGTGATGACGACCAGGGTGCCGGGGTGTTTTGAAGCCCAGTCCAGCACGGCTCCCGCGGTCCGGTCGAAGTCGAGAAGCTCCTCCATCATTTCTTCCAGGTTGTTGCGGTGGGCGGCCTTGTCGATGTTGGAGCCTTCCACCATCAGGAAAAATCCCTCGGGATTACGGGATAGGGTATCCAGCGCCTTCAGCGTGGCCCGGCGCAGAACGTCTCCCCGCCTGGAGGGCGGGGGAAGATTCCCCGGAGCGGTGACGGCCAGCGTTTTTCCGGGCGGCAGTGCGGCGGCTTCCTCCCAGCTGCGGGCGATCCGGTAGCCCTGCGCCTGCATCTCCTTGAAAATGTCCCTCCCGTC
>ERZ894194.1743-NODE-1743-length-10677-cov-6.769629_pt1 | contig 10677 bp, 8 predicted proteins | sample MGYA00380283_ERZ894194 | MGnify/ENA primary metagenome ERZ894194 (study PRJEB32331, sample SAMN06328448) | human gut metagenome | biome: human gut microbiome; feature: stool | host: Homo sapiens | collected 2013-02-13 ... | reverse complement strand
GGTGGATGCGCTCTCTCTCGCATGCCAAGGCCATGACGAAGCCCCCTTGTCGGGATGGAGCGCGGAAGAGGCCCAAGCCACACAGCAGGCGGCCCTTGATGCGGCTTTCCAGCGTGCACAGAAAATGTGGACTCCTGAGGTAGGCCATGAATAGTTCTTTCCGCGTGCCCATGAAGCCCGGTGGCGGCGGCATGCCCACCTACCAGCAACAGCAGCAATACCCCACGCCCGGCGTGGATACGTCTGCGCGCCTGTCAGACAGCGCCGCGCAGATCTACCAGCAGGGGGCCGACCAACAGGCCAAGGGGCTTGAAAAGCTCGGGCAGGGATTGGAGCAGGCTTCCAAGGCTGCGTATGATCTCTATTCGGACTACCAGACGGGTAAGGCCCGTGAAAAATGGAATCAGTACCGCGCCGAGGAAATGACCCTTCAGGCCAAGCTGTCCGGCAAGATCGGCAACGATGCCATTGACCCAGAAAAAGGCGTTCAAGCCAGCATCACAGCATGGCAGCAGGAAGCGCGTGAGCGCCTTGGGAAAGACCTCGGCGGCATGGCTAAGGGGATGTTCGACAACGCAATACAGCAGCATTCTGCAAAGCTCACGGCCTGGGGCATGGAAAAGCACCAAACCGAAGAACGCACCTACCTGAACCAGCAGGATGAAGGTTCTATTGCTCTTGATTCCCATGCCATGCTCACCGACCCCATGAACGAAACCACGGCCAACAACAGCATCACGCTCAACAAGATTTACAAGGATGCCGGCATCAGACTCTCCTATTCCGATCTGCGTAACCGGGATATCGTGCCGAACTCAGGCATGAACCGCAGCACGTTCACGGTCCGCACCAACACCAAAATCGGGCGGAAGATCGACGTGGACGTAAAAGTAAACTACGTCTACGAGAAAGTGAACAACCGTCCCGCTCTGGCAGGGGACCGCAACAACGAGGGCAAGAACCTCTCCTCGCTGCCTTCGACTTACGACCTCTACCTGCTGCGGGACAACTATAAGGACGAGGAGGGAAAATACTACAACTGGAACGGCGACGTGAACCGGGTCAATCCCTACTGGACCATCAACGAGATGAGCAACACCTCCAAAAAGAACCGTCTGATCTCCTCGGCCAGCATCTCATACAAGATCACCGACAAGCTGAAATTCAAGCTCTCCGGAGGCGCCGACATCACCGAGTTCAGTTTCGAGGACTTCGCGCCGATCTCCACGCCGAGCCACGAATCGGGCTATCTGAAGACCCAGACCAACAGCAACCGCACGATCAACGCGGACGCGGTGCTCACCTACAGCACCAACTTGGGCAAAAACATGAGTCTGGTCGGAACGGCCGGATTGAACCTCTACCGTGTGGACAACTTCCAGACCACGATCACGGGCAAGGACATGGCCGAACCCGAAATCAAGAAAATCAACAGTTTCTCCGACAAGACGATCGTCGAATCGCCCTACCAGAGACAAATCAACTCGGCCTACGCCATGGTCAATCTGGGGTATAAGAATTTCGCCTATCTGGACGTCACCGTCAGGGCCGACAACACCTCCACGCTGATCAACAACACGTACGTGTATCCGTCGGTATCGGGCAGCTTCATCTTCTCCGAACTGTTACCGTCGAGCGTATCCAAAATCCTGTCGTTCGGCAAGGTGCGCGCTTCGTGGGCCGAGGTCGGCAATGACACCAGCCCCTATCAGATGTCGCTCAACTACGCACTTTATCCGCATCCGGTCGGCGGCGTATCGTCGGGTCAGATCTCCAACTCGACCGTACCCAACCGCGATCTCAAACCGACCCGGACCCGTTCGTGGGAGGTCGGCACCGAGCTCTACTTCCTGAACAAGCGCATCGTGCTCGACTTTACATACTACAGCCAGACCAGCCGCGACCAGATCCGCCACGTCAACACCTCCATCAGCACCGGCTATTCGACCGCCCTGCTCAATTCGGGCGTGCTCACCAACAAAGGCATCGAGATCAAGCTCAACACCATTCCCGTAAAGACCAAGAACTGGCAGTGGGATCTGGGCTTCAACTTCGCGCGCAACTCCAACAAGGTGCACTCGCTGGGCGAATCGCAGATGTACGAGGTGGAGAACGCCGAATGGGTAGGCGCAGCGGGCGTCCGCGTCATGGCCGTGGTGGGCGAAGAGCTGGGCACGATCATGGGCAAGGATTACAAACGCAACGAAAACGGCGACATCATCGTCGATCCGACCACCGGCATCCCCTCGGTCAGCGACAACTACACCGCGCTGGGAAACGCCCACTGGAAATTCACCGGCGGCATGTACACCAACGTCCGGTTCAAGAACTGGAACCTCAGCGCCATCTTCGACATCAAAGTCGGCGCGGACCTCTACACCTCGACCATGCGGGGCACCTACAGCTCCGGACGCTCCAAAAAGACGCTCAAAGGACGGGACGGCTGGTATCAGTCCGAAGAAGGACGCCTTGCCGCCGGACTCGAAACGGCAGCATGGAATCCTACGGGAGGCTATTTGGTGGATGGCGTAGTTCAGGTCAAAAACGACGACGGCACGATCAGCTGGGCGCCCAATACCCGCTACTGCAACCCGGAAAGCTACTGGAACTTCATCTCCAACAACATTCCCCAGTTCTTCGTGCTGGACAACTCCTACGTCAAGATCCGCGAAATGACGCTCAGCTACAGCTTCCCGCGGAGGATGATCGGAAAGGCGCTGGACGGACTGACCCTGTCGTTCGTAGCCCGAAACCCGCTGATCATCTTCAAGAACGTTCCGAACATCGACCCCGACTCCAACTACAACAACGGCAACGGAAAAGGAATCGAGTACGGCTCGCTGCCCTCGCGCCGCAGTTTCGGATTCAACATTAACCTCAAATTCTAATCAACATGAAACCAATCAATATACTGCTCATCTTATCGCTCCTGCTACTGGGTTCGTGCGTGGACAAGGATCTGAACAACGATCCTACCAAATCCGCCAACCTGAATCCGAACTTCCAGCTCACCGGCATCGAACTCAGGCAATGGGGCAGTATGGACATCGGCTCGATTTGCAACCGATACATGAGCCCGCTGACGCAACAGATGCAGGGCAACTGGGACGCCACCAATTACGGCGGCCAATACCGCAACGACGACAATCAGATCAAGAGTCTTTTTGTGGATTATTTCATAGGATTGCATAAAGTGTAATTGTACTGATAATCAGCATCTAACACGTTTTGTTGTTTGCAGGGAAATGCGTATATTTGCAGTGGTTTTCGTGCGAAAAGGTCACCTGAAGGTCACCAAAACGAGCAGAATATTAACTATAAATAAGTGCATTATGGAGATTGAAAAAACGAATAAGGTCACCGAAATGGCAAAGAAGAACGGAAAATCCAATGCAAGAGGAGAAAAATGCCTTGCGAAATTTACGGCTGCGAATGGCAATGTGTATGGTTCGCTGACTCTTGACATACGAAAAGCGGGCGACTATTCGCAACCGCTTCCAGTAGCTGTGCGTGTGTGTCATGGTGGACAAAAGATTTTCCTGCGCTTAGGAAAATCATACACTATGGAAGAATGGTTGGTTCTTTGCGATTATGAGAAAAGCGGTCGGCGCATCCAATTAGCGGAGCGTAACGATATGAAGAATCTGATGGACAGAGTGGAGCAGATGGCTAATCAACTGATTTCAGAAAACAATTTCTCTCTTCGCAAGTTGCAAGATAGGTTCCAAGGCAAGAAAGACGATGATAGCACCATCATCACTGTTTGGGATTCGTACATTCAATCTAAGACCAATGAAGGTAAGGTGGGTTCCGCTCGTTGTAGTAAGGATGTACGCAATCGCTTTGTGAAAGATTTGGGAACGGATGTATCGTTTGCAGATATTAACCGTGACTTTATCTTGAAGTGGGTAAAAAACATGAAGAAGAATGAATTGAGCACCACCACTATTGCTATCGCACTCCGTAGTCTAAGAACCATTATCAATATGTGTATCGCTAACGGACTGATGAAAGGTGATACCAAAGAAATGTTTAAGGACACGGGCTACAACAAAGCGCAGAGCCGTAAACATGAGTTTCTTGACGTGGCTACCATGCGGAAGCTCTATGACTTTTGGAAAGCTGACGAGGCAAAAGACAAAGATGGAAACGAACTGTTCCTCGGCAGAGAGAAGTATGCCATATTTCGCGACCTTGGACTATTCCTTTTTATGTATCTGGGCAATGGGCAGAACCTTGCAGATACACTCCGACTGACTTATGATGAACTATACTATGCCACTCATGGCAAACAGCTTCGTTTTCTTCGCCACAAAACCCGTGAACGGAACGAGAGTGCCAGCGAAGTGATATTTCCTGTTACTCCAGAGATTCAAGAGATACTCAACCGGTATGGCAATGTCCCAAAACTTGGGCGAAGGGTATTCCCCATCATGAGTGAGTTAATCACACCAGAACAAGAGATATGGGTTATCCAACGCTACAACAGATATATACGTGAGCACATGGCAAAAGTTGCCAAACTATTGGATATGGAACAGGTGCCATCACCCACTTGGGCAAGGCACAGCTTCGCTACCAACCTCAATAACTCTGGTGTCGTACCTTATAAATATATAAGCGACAGCATGGGGCATAGTGGCGGCGGTGACATTACTTCCAATTATATCGGTGCTTATCCGCTTGCAAAGATGCTGGAGTATAACCATTATCTACTCAATGAGAAGTCGAAAGAAAGTACTCCTGTGGTAGATAAGAAAGCCCTGCTTGAGATGCTGAAAGGCTTGAGCGAGGAGGAACGGACGGAGTTGATGGCTAACTTATCAGACTAATTATAGTTGCTCACCGCAAGAATGCCAAGTGAAATACCGCAAAAAAGTGGATTGAAATGCCACAAAAATACCGAATAAAACACCGCAAAAAAGTGGATTGAAATGCCACAAAAAACACGAATTGGCCATGCATTTCGCAGAAAATGTGTATCTTTGCAATTGAAAAAGCATATTATATGAGTTATTATAAAAGAACTGCCGATGCCCTGTTGCAAGACTTGCTGGATGCATTTGGGGCTGTATTGATAGAAGGACCAAAATGGTGTGGCAAAACTACAACTGCGTCTCAACTTGCAAACAGCATTTTGAGAATGCAAGATCCTAGTTTGCGTGAGGAGTATTTGGTCACCGCTAAAACTAAGCCGTCCATTCTGTTAAATGGAGCTACGCCTCGCCTTATTGATGAGTGGCAAGATGCTCCAATGTTGTGGGATGCAGTACGAACTGTTGTTGATGATCGTCAAATCCCCGGACAATTTATACTTACAGGTTCCAATGCCGTTGACAAATCCCAAATACACCATTCTGGAGTTGGTCGTATTGCCAGACTGCGTATGCTGCCTATGAGTTTGTGGGAATCACAAGAATCTACAGGTGAAGTTTCGTTGAAAGAACTTTTCAACAATCCAGATTATGATATTGACGGCAAGATGTCTAAGATGACCGTTGAGGAATTAATCTTTGCAGCCTCCCGAGGCGGATGGCCAGCTTCTTTGTTGGCTCGTACCCCAAAGGCTCAACTACTCGTAGCAAAGAACTATGTTCAAACAATTTGCTCTAACGACATTTCCAGCATTGATGGCAAGAAAAGAGATGCCAGACTGACCAGTATGATACTTCGGGCGTATGCCAGAAATGTTTCTACTCTGGTCAAGAAGAAGTCGCTTTTGGATGATGTGACCTCATCTGGCGAAGTAAGTTGCCACGTGGACACATTTGATGATTATGTTGCAGCTTTGGAAAAGCTATTTGTTATCCAGAACATAAGTGCATGGTGTCCTGCAATTAGAAGTAAAACCGCTATTAGAAGTGGCGTGAAACGATGTTTCTGCGACCCTTCCATTCCGATTGCTCTTTTGGGGTTGTCTCCTGAAGCGTTGAGCATGCAGCTCAAGACGTTTGGTTTTATCTTTGAACAGATGTGTATTCGTGACTTAAAGGCATATACTATAGACTTAAACAGTCACGTGTCTTATTATCATGACCGATATGATTTGGAAGCGGATATAGTGCTGCATCTGGAAGATGGACGGTATGCCTTGATAGAGTGCAAACTTGGCAGTCGTGAGATTGACGATGGAGCCAAGCATCTGCTTGAACTCAAAAGGCTTATACAGGAACATAACACAACAGAGAAACAGATGCCCATTCGGGAACCAGATTTGCTGATAGTGATGACTGGTGGAAGCATGGCATACACTCGTCAGGATGGCGTGAAAGTCATTCCGTTGGCTTGTCTTAAAGATTAACCCTATTAGCTAAAATAACACTTATGGGCAATAAGATGAAGGAATGGTTTGAGGCGAACCAAGAAATCTATGCAGAGTTCAAAAGCAAGATTCATTCCACATTGGACATTCTATCACAAGATGGAACCAATGTGGCAGAATGCGATGAAACTTACTCGCTTCAAAATATGCTTTTAGAGGCAATGGCAGCAAAGAATATGCCTGTTGAGAACATAATAAACACCTTCTCTAAAGCCGCAGAAGAAGGTGATATGGCTGCTTGTTGTATGCATTGCTATTTGGAATTGGATAATGGGTTTAAGGAAATAGAGAGTGCCATGACTAAATTTGAGCAATCTACGGATGCGCAATATATCAAAGATGTGGTTAAATTCCACTTGCAGGATAAAGAGCAGGAAACTCAAGAGGCATCAGACCGAGAACTGAATCTATTGCGTTTGCGCCGTTGGCATTACGAACACCCGAAAGAATATCAAGAGTTCACAAATCTCTTCACAAAAGCATACGAGGGTGACATGAGCTTCGCCTTCAAAGGTTTTTCCTACTTGATAGAACTGCTGTCACTTGATGGTATAAAAGGTATCTCCGAATTATTGTTAAGCCTATGCCCAGGAACTGAGAGCTACAACAAAGCTCAATTTTCTAATGTTAGTCAGCAGGCACACGAAAAACTGACTGAATTGTTTGCCTCTACATTTAACAAAGAGGAAACAAAAGATAAATTGCAGCACAATAATCCTTTCTTGTTCAGTGTGTTCTATTGGATGATATTTGATAATGGTTTCGTGAAGTCCGCTGATTTAGTAACTAAAACAATGATGGGAGAGAAGACTTCTTTTTGGCAGAAAAACTTTGGCGAACAAATTATGCGCTCTTTGATGCTTACCAGTATGGATAAAGCGACTTACACTAAAGGAACATGGAAAGCAGCAAACAATCGTGTAGTCAAAGATGTAGCTAATTCTGCATTACAAGAGAGTAAAGGCAGACGTGGACGTAAGCAAGTCTGTGTCCTGCTTGAAGAAATGCTTATACAACCTCATGCAGAATTTCTTACCAACGAGATAGAAAAAATACTCACCGAATGGATGGAAACGAATGATACGGATTCTATTCTTGCTTATATTTTTGCTGCGCTGACCAATGGAAGCTTGCTTAATGATACCTATAACTATCGTACTTTCCATACAGCCATCTTGGAAAAATTCCCATCCCTTGGATTTAAGTCTGGCTTTGATTGGGGAGAAGCCCTTTATAATGCCATTGTCAGTGAACGTGGCAACGACTATAATTTGAGTTTATCAGAAAAGACTGTTCAAACAGGAAAAGAACAGGCAAAGTTGATAAGCATAAGACTGCGCACCTTACTTTCCCCTGATGTATATTGATTGCATCATAAAGGCTTGATTTGTTAAAAAGAAACGCTGTTCCGTTAAAAGCACCTCGGCAGAAATCGTCATGATTTTTACCGAGGTGCTTTCATTTTATTCCATCGTAATTTCGCAGCGTAATTATTAAAACAACATGATATGCAAGGCAATTTTATAATGTTACAGAAGGATGACCTGAAACAGGTTGTTTCTGAATTGGTGGAAGAATTAGTTGGGAAAAAGCCACAGGCCGATTTGACACCAGAAGAGAGTGACGAGTATTTTACTCGCGATCAGGTATGTGAACGACTCCACATAACCTATACCACCTTGTGGCGTATGCAGAAGGAGGGAAGAATTATAGTTCACAAATTGGGAGGACGTAATCTTTACTCGAAGAAGGAAATCTCCTCACTTCTGAAAGCTAAAGTACAAACTGCTAATAGCGTTAATCCAAATGTTTAATCTAAAAGCAAGCATTATGGAAGAACAATACATTCGAGTAGGCACTACTATATAAGGTAGTGCAGCAGCCTTTGGCAGATGGAACGATGACTACCCGCAGATTGCAATGGAGCTTTGGCACTATCCGACAAGATTATGGTAAGCACAATATCCCTACTATTGATAAATATAATGGTTTTTGCACAGTGCCAAGTCACACAGACTATCAAAAGGATGTTGCAGGTTTCTATAATCTGTATGAACCAATTGACCATGTTCCGGCAGAAGGGAATTTCTCAGATATTGAAAAATTGCTACACCACATCTTTGAGGAGCAATACGAACTGGGGTTGGACTATATGCAGTTGCTTTATATGCAGCCGACTCAGAAACTCCCCATCCTGTTATTGGTGTCAGAGGAACGAAACACAGGAAAGACCACTTTCCTGAACTTTCTGAAAAGTATCTTTCAGGACAATGCCACCTTTAATACAAACGAGGATTTCAGGAGCCAGTTCAATGCTGACTGGGCTGGCAAGCTACTCATCGTTGTGGACGAGGTGCTGTTGAGTCGTAGAGAAGATTCAGAGCGATTGAAGAACCTAAGCACAGCCCAAACCTACAAGGTAGAGGCCAAGGGTAAAGACAGACAGGAGGTAAACTTCTTTGCCAAGTTCGTACTATGTTCCAACAACGAACTTTACCCTGTTATCATTGACCCGGGAGAAAACCGCTATTGGGTGCGTAAAATCCGACCACTTGAAAGCGATGATACCAATTTCCTGCAAAAGCTAAAGGAACAGATACCTGCATTCCTCTATTATCTCCAGCACCGCACACTCTCCACCAACAAAGAGGGGCGTATGTGGTTTCATCCTACCCTTATCAGGACAGAGGCTCTTGACCGCATTATCCAGTGCAACCGCAACCATACGGAGTTGGATATGGTAGAGCTGATACGTGACATTATGGAAACGCAACACGTTGACAAGCTGTCGTTCATCCCTCAAGACTTAATACCGTTACTGACCATGAACGGTGTAAAGGTGGAGCAATGGCAGATACGAAAGGTCGTGAAAGATGTCTGGCGACTTACCCCTGCTCACAATGCACTGACCTATCTTGCCTATCAATGTGACTACACTAAGCCGGGGCGTGTTTCCTCAATTAGCAGAGTGGGACGTTTCTACACGGTGACCAAGGAATTTATAGACTCTTTAGGTTTATAATTCTTTGTTGAGTTGTTGAATTGTTGAGAACAACAGACTAATCTTTGGTACTCAAACAAATACAATTCAACAAGCACTCAACAAGAGGTGTAACTGGGCAAAAGAGAAAGCTATTTTTCTTTTCACCAGCCCATTCTCTCAACAACTCAACATTTCAACAAATCACTCACATTATGACTATACAAGAAATAAAGGCAATCCAAATATCCAACTTCCTTGCAAGCAAGGGATATGAACCAATAAACAGAAAAGGAAATAAGTGGTGGTACTTATCGCCACTACATACGGAGAAAACCGCATCATTTAAGGTGGATTTAACCAAAAACGTGTGGTATGACTTTGCACTGGGCAAAGGAGGTAACATCATTGATTTGGCGATGCAACTATACCACACGCAAAACATTTCAGAAGTATTGCACATGATGGGGCGTTCAATCATTCTACCCACAATACCAATTCAATCTACTTGCCCACAAAAGCACACTTCGTTTGAAGATATTGAGGTAAAAGAACTGGCTCATCCTGCTTTGCTACAATACCTCTTGGGAAGGGGAATTGGTTCTATTACAGCCAAAAGGCAGTGCGTGGAAATACACTACAAAAGTGCTGGCAAGCGATATTTTGCTATTGGCTTCAAGAATGATGCTGGTGGCTATGAACTTCGGAATCCATACTTCAAGGGATGTATTGCTCCGAAAGCAATCACTACGATAAGGAACCACGAAACAGCTTGTCACATATTCGAGGGATTCGTGGACTATCTCTCCTATCTCATACTACATGGCGAATGTGATGCGGTGGTACTCAACTCCATTGTAAACATCCCGAGTGCTCTCTCCATGCTCAATAAGTATTCTCAAATATGCTGCCACTTGGATAATGACAAAACTGGCAGAATGGCTACCTGGCAGATAATGAAAGCATTGGGAGACAAGTGTACTGATGCCTCAAATGAGTATGAAGAATACAAAGATCTCAACGAGTATCTGATGAACAAAAGCATGGCATTCCAACAAAAGGGAAGAAACAAATTCTGACTTGGCGGCTGGAGGCAAAGAGGTGTGGCGTACATGACAGGGCTTGCCCTGATATAGCCCATTATAACTTCTCCACTTTGCTCCCGAAGTTGTGGGCTCTCCCGAGGGGCTGGGCGTTGCCCCGTCCCACTTAGGACGCTGCCCTAAGAACCCGGCAAGGACTGTCAGTCCTATGCAATCCGACCAAAGAGTGACCCTCTCTTTGGAAACTCCGTTCAGAGGCTTCACCCCTGAAAACCCCGAGCAGGAAGTGACCCTCTCCCTGCACCCTCCGATTAAGGCTTTGCCCTAATAAC
>ERZ894194.1736-NODE-1736-length-10703-cov-54.698817_pt1 | contig 10703 bp, 17 predicted proteins | sample MGYA00380283_ERZ894194 | MGnify/ENA primary metagenome ERZ894194 (study PRJEB32331, sample SAMN06328448) | human gut metagenome | biome: human gut microbiome; feature: stool | host: Homo sapiens | collected 2013-02-13 ... | reverse complement strand
ATTATACATGGACTTGCTCATTCCAGTATGTACCAACAAAAGATAATGGCTCTGGCTGTTGTTTGCTTGATGACGATGATTACACATTAACTGTTGATATGATTAAGAAATTCTTATCAATCAAAACAATTCCACAATTATTATGCGTTAATAGAAACTTGAATAAAAATACTTTACGTCTGTACAAAAATGCTGATGAATGGTTTAATAATCATCTGTGGAGTAAAGACAAATATGAGATTATTAAAAAATAGTTAAAATGAAGAAAATATAAGGTGAATTATTTGCATAGTTCACCTTTTTTATTTACCTTTGTTGTATCAAAATTAAAGTACTAACAATTAAAAATAACAGATATGGAAAATTTATTTTATGGCTATGTAGATAACAGTTTTGAAATTGAACTAAGCAGAGAATGTGTAGAAAATTGCTGCCATAGTGGAGATTGTGAAGAAGATTGTCAAAGGTGGATAGAAATACCCGAAATCAAAAAACAATTTGATAAGATACCAAAAGAAAGACTTATTAACCACATTCTTGAATATGGTTGCCATGAGAAAACAGAACTACAAAAATGGAACAAAAAAAGATTATCCATTTGGGTATTGTGGTCTATATGTGGTGATATATACGATAGTGAAGAATTTAACAAAGAAGATTAACATTTAATAACTAAAATAATTTGGTAGGGAATGAAAATTTCCCTATCTTTGTACTATACAAAAAGAGATAAAGAGGTAGGAGTAATATTCTAAAGTATAGTCTCCAATACATAGAAACTAAAATTGTTAATGAACCTTTCCATTTGTTAAATAAACTTAAAATTAATAATCTTTAACAGCCAAAATTTTTTAGTTAAATAAATACAAAATTGTCATTTTGTAACAAATACTAATATTATAGTTAACAAAATAATATATATCCAAAAATATATAAATTGCAAACCATACATAGCAAAATTAACACTTTTTAAAAATTTTCCTATGGAGATTTTCTAAAATCTTTTTAAATATTATTCACAATAATATTTTTGTTAAATTATCTAAATGATTAACTTTTATTATATTTTACTGACAAAATGACAATTTAATATTTGCAAATATTTTTAGTTAATTAATATTAATGTTAAAAATTTTTAACTAATTTCAAAAATTTCTAAAAAATTGTTAAAATTTACACAGCACACAGTTTGTTTTTGTTAATTCTAATTAATTTAAGTCAGTTTTTATCAAATAAAGCCCCCCCTTTTCGTTAATTCTTATCAATTCAAATTTTATCTTAGTTAATCTATCTTAATACATTTGTTTTTAACAAATATTATATTATTATTTAAGTCCTATTTTCATATTTAATAAACATTATATTGTTATTTAACTAAAAATTAATTAATATCTTTCCGTATCAAATTTCCATTTTTTATAAACTCCTTATTACTCAATCACTTCACATGCCAAATAAGGCTATTTTAAGCCGTTTTCAGACCATTTCACCCTATCATCTAATACTCTGTATTAAAACGGTTTATCTATCAAAATAAGACTTTAAAACAAGCTATTTTATATTTATTACTGTACTTGCTTAATAATCAGCGATTTATCTAAATTTTTACATAATTTAACTTGGTTTATTTGTATATATGGAATTAAGTACTTATCTTTGTCTGAAATAATAAAAGTATAACTATATGGAAAAAATTAGTAAGTTTAAAAGTGTAAAAGAATTTTGTGAAAGTGTTAAAAATGGTAAAACTGTTTATTGGTCTGACAGTGATTATATTGTCAAATTTGACAATACTGACAAATTTTGTGATAGATACTACATTTATTGTACGGGCACAAAATTGCGCTTAAATACGCTTATTTATGACTATCATAACAGAATAGTCTATTCACCCGAATTTAACTTAGATGAATATTTTGTTAAATAAAATGTACACTACACTCTTTTTATAGGGTGTGGTGTATTTTAATGTTTCTTAGCATTTTATGTTAAGAACAATAAATTATTGTGTATGAATTTAAAAAAAGTTAAATACTGTTAATGAAGTCAAAGATTTTGTTAACAGAGGTAAAGTTGTGTGTTATAATGTTAATGGTTGTGGAATTAAAGCAGATAGCAATTTGTTTAATGAACTTGTGATTTATAATAATGTAAGGAATGTTTATCACTTATGGCATTGTGATAATAGTTTTGAAGGGGGTAAAAGGTTCTGACCTTATTACTTGTGATGATATAACATCTATGTATGAAAAAGGTGTATTTACAACTCCTTATGATTATGTGAAGTTACATTTTCATCTTGAAACTAAAGTAAATATTCCTTATTGTATGTATTATGGTATGTTTGAACATTACACTTACATTGTTAATAAAGTTTACGAAAATGGCAAAGATTGCGGTTATATGGTTATACCTACATTAAGGTATAGAGAGAATATAACTCAATCTTATATTAATATATGTAAAATATTCAATAAATTCATTAAAACATTTGGTAAATTGGTTTATCCTATTATTAATGGTGAGGATATAAAGAAGCAATTCTTAAATGATTTTAATAATATTGAAAATGGTTTAAATTATGGTTGTGTGTTTAGATATAACATTATTTAGCATAATATGTACTCGAATGAGTACATAAATTTGTATATTTGCTTATTATTAGTAGAGTAGTTTATTTATTAATTTAAATTTAAAATATATGGCTTATGTTTGTTATGATTTCAATTCTGCGCCAATTTGTGATGAATTAGAGAATTTTAATGATTGTTATGTTCCTTGTATTAAAGATATTCTTAAACATATAAAGTTTGTGGATATGAAGCCTTATGTTCGTTATATTAATAACGATTTAGAATTTTTATATCATTTTAAAATTCCTGTGCATTTCACTAATAATGTTGAGATGGTTTTTAATGATATGATTGTTCGTTTGTCAAAGAGGGTAAACAGATTAGATATTAATGATTTTTATTATTACTATGTAATTGAGTTTATTAATAGTAATACTAAGATTAGTTATTCTTCTCAAACGAACGATATTAAAAATTTACTTCTTTTAACATCTGAACGTTTAAGGTTATTTGAGACAGAGATACAAATATGTGATATGTAATTGTGTTATGGTGTACTCAAATGAGTATATTAATATTAATTAACTCAAATTATTTGGTTTGTATATTGAAATGTGTTATCTTTGCATTGTGATAATAAACTAATAGTATATAATAACGAATTAAAAATAACAAGTTATGAGAAACGGTGATTTTATAGCAGTTGGCACAGTTGATTTTACTGATGAAGAAATGTCTTTAATCAAAAACATTTTTGATAGTATCTGTTTTTATCCTTACAAAAGTGATAATAAATATAAGGGTGAAAAGGTTACTACTACATTAAGTTATATGTTGCCTTATGTTCCATTTTTTCTTGTTTATCACGATTACCAATGTATTTGTAGTGGTTTGCATCTTTTTCTTTCAAAGAATATAGATAAGGACAATAACATTTCTTATTCATTTAAGATGAAATTAAGTGGTGTTATGCGTTTTAAGGGAAGAAGTAAGATAGAGGATTTGGATATATTTTCTTGGTTTGATTACAATACTGAATTATCTGAACTAATGGATATTTTCAAAGATGTAATATCTGAATGCAAGGAATTTCAAAAACGTTATGAAGTGAAGCATATTAAGTTTTGATATGTACTCGAATGAGTACATTTATATTAGCCAAACTATAATCAATAATAAATTATGAAACCGAGTAATAGAGTGTTTTATTTGCCTTATGAATTAATGAAGATAAGACAAAGTTATATGTTTATACTTCCAATGTATATAAGAGGGGTAAACACCGTTTAAACAAGCATATTGAATATAGGTTTTATTCAATTGACATTAGTATTATTGAAGCCTTAAAAGGGAAAAACATAAAGACAAGTATTATTTCAAGAAGATATAATGTCCGAATTAATATAGATTAACACAAATAGTTTGTATAATTCTGAATTAATTATTATTTTTGTATTGTACAAAAACAAAATAATATAATTATGAAGAAAGTTGATTTTATATCATTTAATAATACGGTAATTGATTTTAGCAGTGTTGAAGTTGCTTTATTGGGGCAAATTAAGGATATATTTAGAAAATTTTGTGAACATATTGAATTTATTAAAGAGGATGCTTTATTTGTTCGCAAATGGTATCTTTATGATGAAGATAACTCTCCAATTTGTTTTTTCAATGAGGATAGGAATATAGTACTTATATACTTTTTATTTCTCAATAAAGAAAACAAATTATATTTTTACAGTTCATTTGGTATATTGGATATTGATAAAGTTTCTTTACGTGATTTAATTAAGATTGTTAGACAGATTGAAAAAATTTACATTAAAAAAATAAATAATATGGGTCGTATAAGTTATAATCAGTTATTATGTTCTGTTTTAGAGTTTATTAACAATTCATGGGACGGGTTTAAAAAATCTGAATGTAGTAAACAAAGTTATCTTGTTTATGGCAATAACAAAATATTTCGTACATATTGTTGTGGCGAAATAGAAACAATTGGTTGTTATATCATTTTGAGAGGTATTAGATATAAAGTAGAATATAATATTCATGATTGTAAAGTTTCTCTTAGTACAGATGGTAGTATTATGCGTTATGTGAGTGATTATTCTTTCAATTATCAAAAGAAAATTTATGATGCAATTTATAAACAAGTGATTGCTCCTTTGATTGAGTTCCACCAATAATTTTATTACTGTTATATAGATTAATATTTTTTTAACGCAAAATAGTTTGATATATGCTTATTGATTCATATCTTTGTATCAGTTAAATAAAATAGTATAAGAAGTAGTTTTATGAAAAAGTTATATACAAATTATGCAAAATACATATTACTTGCGATGGCGCATGATGATACTAATACAAACTTTGATATTGTCAGCCCATCACAAGGAACCGATGTATTAGAAAACTTGAATATTATTTGCGATAATAACATTTTAGGCGAAATTGAAAAAATTGCCCAAAGGTTATTAAAAGAAGTAAATATTGAAGATAAAGAACTTATAACAAATGGTTATGTTCTTTGTTTGCTGAATCACATTAAATTAAATAAAAACATGATTTTTGATTTGAGGAAATATGTTGCCAATTATGAAAATTGGTGTCAAATACCTCAAAGGATAATTGATGAAATAGATTTTGATAATATAAAATAACTTGTCAGAATCTTACACTTTGTTTTGGTTTTCTGATTTCTCCAATAGTAATTGCAACAATAGATTTAGGATTATATTGTTGTAATTGTAGGCATGTTTCATCAAGTGTAACACCCGTTGAATAGTTATCATCAAAAACTAAAACATTTTTATTAGTGATTACTTTTGTAATATAATTTTGATATTTAGAATTAATGGTAAAAAGATTGTTTAAAACATTTCTTTCTTTTCCACTAAATGTTTTGATGTTATACATTCCTTTTTTATTAACTAAATTTACTCTATATTGTAAATCTTGTATTTCATCATTGTTTAAATTATTTTCTTTGGCTTTATTCATATCAATTTTCAAACCATTGTAGTTTTTAACAATTAAATCATTAAATGAATATATAAGGTTTCCATTAGGTATTTTTAACTTTGTTTTATTAATAATATCAGTTGTTAAAGAACTTGAACTTTGTGGTACAATGATTGTATTGATATTATTTTTTATAACATACCATGCTAAATATGTAATTATTTTGTTATAAAAAATTTGCATACTTTTGTCTTGAACTATTGGTTCTGTTCCTTTTTGTCCGATAAAACTTGGTTCATTAGTTCTATGAGGGTTTGCACTATGTGTATCAATTTTTCTTACAGAATGTTTCATTGGTTTGAATGCTTTATCACCAACAGAGTTTGTTTCAGTTGATGCTAAGTTAAAATTAAATAAATTTATGCACTTTACTTGTGACTTCTCCAATGTAACTACGTTTGACTTAATATTATCTAAAGTTTTATTATTTTGATTATCGTTAAAAAACCTTGTATCAGCATAACCGCTTGAATCAATACCTTTGTTTTTATTTAATATAGCCATTTGATTATTATCAAGTTTTTTATTCAAAACATCTTCAAAAGATAGTTTAATAACTCCGTCTTTATTAAAAGAATTACTATTAGATGGCTGAATGAATCTCACAATAAATTGTTTAGAATTATTATCATAATAGAATTTTTTCAATTGGCTATTATAAGGAATATATATTCTATGATATATAAATGGTTTATAACCATCTATTTTGATTGTAAATAAAAGTTCTCCATTATTTTGTTTATATTCCCAATTAACAATTAAATAATTTTTAGTGGAATATGCAACATGATTATTTTGCATATATTTTAGCATTTCTTTAGTTAATTTAATTGAAAAACTATTTGTAAGATTATTTTGGTTAAAATCATTGATTGCATCTTTTTTGGATTGGGTATTTAAATTTGGACGATATACCATTTTTTGTCTTTTAACAGTATTTCCATCTTTATTTTTAACATAATAAGGTTCAAAAGAGAAACCCTCTCCAACTATAATATTTTTTAATTGTTGTTCTGTAATTTTAATTTGTCTCATATCTAAATAAAATAACATTTATTAACTATAAATAATTTGCGTATATCAAAACTAATCCTTATCTTTGTATCAGTTAAACGAAATAACAGTAATTGATATGGAACAAAATAAAAGTTTATATAGAAAATATGCAAAATATATATTGATTAAAGAAGCATATAATACAATTGATAGTGAATTATATTCTCCTGAATGGGGGAATGACGTATTGTATAACTTGAATATGGTTTGTGGTTATGACATTTCAAAAATGATTGAAAGCGTTTCTAATCGTCTTTTGAATGTTATTACTGAAAAGGATATGATAGATATTAAGATAGGTTATCTTTTGTGTAAGAATCAAAATATTAAATTAAGTCAAAAAAACTTATTTAATTTATCAAAATTTAAACCTTGTTATAGTGATTGGGGTGAAGTATCAAAAAAAGAAATTGAAAGTATAATTTTTGAAGATATTAAATAATACTATGTGTCTAGTTAGTAAATCAAATAAGCCTTTAATTGCTATACATGATATACATTGTTACAAAGCATTAACAAATATACATAACGAATTTTTCTCTCCTTTTCGGCACAGTCGTTATTTTTTGAATGCTGTTAATTATGCTTCACCTCATGTATCCAATTATGCTTCTATTGAATCTCCATCAAGGGAAGAAAATTATTTCATTGAAGAAGGATTTTTACATTGTTTCACAGATAAAGGCGTTTTATCATTAAATGATGATGATTATAATTTCATATCTCCTTTTCATACTCTTTATTTATTTGAATGTTACATACCAAAAGGAAGTAAATATTTTATTAGTGAAAATGGTAAAGAGATATGTTCTAATAAATTATACGTTACTAACACTTATAGCATTAAAGGTCTTAAAAATCCTCTCTATTAATACTTTTTAACTCAAATTATTTGCTTGTATCAATATTAATCCATATCTTTGTATCAGTAATTAAAAACATATATAAGTCATGAGAAAGTATAATGAACATTTGGTGATTAGAAAACTGATAGATAGAATTACAAAAACTACTGCTCCAATTAACAATAGTTTTAAATATTATAACTATCAAGTTGAACAGCGTAGTAATAATCTTTTATATACAGATGTTTCTATCATGGATATGAAAACAGGTGAAGAAAAATATTCGTTTTCTTTTGACTTCATGTTAAAAGAGCTATGTTTAACTTCATACAAAGATATTGAAGTTAGAAACACTATCATTAAAGCATTTAAAGATTATTATTACGGATATAAGTTTACTGTCATTGATGAAGCTCTTGATAATGAGATAAATGATTTAAAAAATGCACTTAGTTTATATACTTCTGACCAAGAAGAATATGAAATACTTTTAAAAGAAATTGAAGATTTGAAAAAAGAACGAGATAATTTGTAGGAAAATAAATTATTAATTTAAACTGTTTACATTTTAATATGGAAACATTTATTAAAACTTGTGTTAAATGTGATTATGGAGATTATTATACTCACTTTGGTATTCACAAAGACCATGCGCATATATGGGGAAATAAGGCAGAAGATGTATTGGAAGTAAAGATGTGTATTTCTGAAAATCAATCTCCGCCTAATAAAAATGAGCAAGAATATTGGGGTTGGTATGACTTTGAACAAAAAGAGTTTACAATGATATATCCAAATTACAAAATGCTTTTTGTTTGTTTTCCGTATGGTATTGATATTGAAGAAAAGCATAATAAGGGGAAAGCATATAGATTAGAAATAATTAACTAAAATAATTTGGTGGATTAAAATAAAAGTATTATCTTTGTAGTGTAATAATTAATGTACGATACAAAATTGGATTTTAAATTAAACATATTGGGTGTTAACAGTCTGTGAAGATAGTTAACACCATTTTTTATATTAATGTTTTTATACTTTATTAACACAAAACATTTTGTAAATTAAATAAGATGTATTATCTTTGTATCATAAGAAAAAGAAAATATTAATCAATAAATAAACAATTATGAGTAAATATTCAAGAACAAGAAAGGCTATATGTAGAATAAGTCATTTAGACTATTGGATTATAAATAGAGACACATTTAAGCGTTTCAAACCTAAAACATGGAAAGAGCAATACAAAGAGCATAGAAAAACAAAAATATTGTTTTATGGTTATAATCCGTTCAATCTTATTTCTAATAATGGTAAAAGAGTAAAATTACCTTGTAAGTATAAGGATGCGTTAAATATGTTTATTATTTGGAAATTGATATAAAAAGTTAAATAATATGGAAGAATACATTTGTCCTATTTGTGGTGAAGTAATGGAAAGACAGTATAACAATGAAAATGATTGTCTTATGTTGAATTGCTGTGGTGAAGAATACAGTGAAGATGAATTTGAAATGTGTCGAGACTGTGGTAATTATATTCACAATTCTGTTAGTGAATATGATGAAGAAACAGACGAATTTTATTGTGGTGGTTGTATTTAATATACTTTAACACAAAATATTTGGTAAATTGGAATAATTAGTGTACCTTTGTCATATAAAAATAAGAGTAACATGGTAGTATCAGAAGAATTATATAATCAAATGGAAACTGTTCAAGAGAACATTAATCTATCTGATGAAGAGAAGTTAAAAAGGTTAAAAGAAGCAAAAGGTGGTACATGGTATGATGGTTGGAAGCCTTATTGCTGTACTTGTTCTTATAATGGTAGAATGATTTCTACTGATTATGGTTTTAAATGTCCCTCTTGTGGAAATATGATAGGTTTTAATTTAACAAGGCTTAAAGAATCACCACTAAATAAAAAATAAAGTATTATGAAAAAGAAGTACAATAATTTTGAAGAAATTAAAAAAGATGTTGATAATAACATAAAAGTACATTGGAGCAAAGATGTATTTTTTGTAAAAAAACATTTAAAACATTATTGTCTTGCAACTTTTGAACCAAATGGTAAATATGTAGTATATAGTCCAATTGAAAATTATTCTATTGTTGATTTTTATTCTTATACTTCTGATGTTAATATAGTTATTAATGAACAAGCTAAGTTTTTTGCAAGTGAAATTGCAGGAAAAATATCAGACAAAGAAGAATTAGAAGAATATCTTAAAATAAGATTAAAAGAGTTTTTAAGAATTATTAACGATTGATTAGATTTATAATGAGAAGTATATTTATTTTAACAATACTTTGTTTTTGTTCAATTTTTTCATTTGGCAAAAACAGAAACGCAAAAAATGTTATTACACATGTAACAGTAACTTGTTATCAACCTGTTAAAGAACAATGTGATGATAATCCATTAATTACGGCTGACGGTAGTAAAATTGATTTAAATAAATTGAAACAAGGTAAAATAAAGTGGTGCGCAATTTCTCGTGATTTACTTTGGTTATTCCCTAAAGATAAACCTAAAAAAGTATATATACATGGTTATGGTACTTATGAAGTAAGGGATGTAATGAATAAGCGTTTTAATCATAGAGTAGATATATTATTACATCCATCTGATAAAACGTTAATATTTGATGAAAAAATTAAAATGACAATTTTACACTAAAAACATACTTTTTATTTCCTATGCTGATTGTTTGTGAAAATAGTCAGAATTTTTTATTTAATATTATTTTAACTATTATTAATACAAAATACTTGTATAAGAAATATATTCTCTTTATCTTTGCATATATCAAATAAGAAAGGAGATAAATTATGAAAGAGCATGAAATGATACAAGTTATTAAGGGGAGGGTTTTATTGTACTTCACCACTCCTATGATAATGGAATAACAGTTTGTGATGAACTTTTCTTACTTACATTTGATAATGTGGAAAAAGCATATAAATTTTTAATTCTATACATTGAATAATATGGATGATTTTACTATGATAATTGCTATCATGCAACAAGGTTATAATGTATCTATGCACAAGTCAGATTTAGGTATTTCAATCGGAAATGACTGTTTATACATTAGTTTTGATAGTGTGCAGAAAGCGTATGATTTTATATTTAATTAACATTTTAAGCCTATGGAATATATTAAAAAATTATTTAAAAGAATTTTGTTAAAAT
>ERZ894194.1729-NODE-1729-length-10752-cov-70.515004_pt1 | contig 10752 bp, 8 predicted proteins | sample MGYA00380283_ERZ894194 | MGnify/ENA primary metagenome ERZ894194 (study PRJEB32331, sample SAMN06328448) | human gut metagenome | biome: human gut microbiome; feature: stool | host: Homo sapiens | collected 2013-02-13 ... | reverse complement strand
TCATACCACAGATTATTATCGGGATAGTGGCAGGTACGCACCGCATTCAGATTGAACTGCTTCATAAGCTGAATATCCTGAATCATACGCTCACGGGAAACAACATAACCGTAATCAGGATCCATTTCGTGACGGTTGGCTCCCTTGAACAGGACGGGCTTGCCGTTTACCAATACCTGCGCATTCTTCAGTTCAATTTTACGGAAACCCACTTTTATGGGAATAACCTCGCCACTGCCTTGCAAAGCAGCACGTAATGTATAAAGATACGGAGTTTCCGCTGTCCATTTGTGCGGATTGTCAAGGTTCATTACAGCAACCCCGTTACCGCGTACAGTTGCCGTTGCCACCTGCTTGCCTTCGGCATCCAATAGCTCCAAGGCGGTATTACCGTTACCTTTCAGACTGACTTCTACACGCAAAGAGCCGTTTTTGTAGTCAGCATCCAAATCCGGAGTGACACGGACATCCTCGATACGTTTCTTATCGCGGGCATACAGATAGCAGTCGCGTCCCACTCCGCTATAACGGAAGAAATCCTGATCTTCAAGATATGTACCGTCGCACCAGCGGAACACCTGAAAAGCTATCAGGTTCTTCTGTCCCGGTTTCAGGTAAGAGGTGAGGTCGAATTCTGCCTCCAGTTTGCTATCCTCGCTGTAACCTACATACTTGCCGTTCACCCACAGGTACATATTGGAAGTCACCGAACCGAAATGAGCTATAATGTCCTTACCTTTCCAGGTAGCAGGCACTACAATCTCCCGGCGGTATGAACCGACATGATTGTCCACAACAGGCACTTGCGGCGGATTATTCTTGAACTGATTGCGCCAGGCATAACCTACGTTCACGTAAATAGGATCTCCAAAGCCATTCAGCTCCCAAACACCGGGAACAGGCATATCGCACCAGCCTTTATCATTGAACCCCGGCTTCCAGAAATCAACGGGGCGGGCGTCTGCATCTTTCACCCAAAAGAATTTCCAAGTACCGTTTAAGGTCATAAAACGGGAAGAGTGCTCTTTAACTCCCGTCTGTGCCACTCCTTCCGATTCGTAAGCAAAATAATTGGTGTGCATCGGGGCACGGTTCACAGCATTCACTTCCGGATTCTGCCATTCGGTAAAAGACTGCGCGTTTGCCATCACAGCCAGGGCAGTAAATAATCCGGTAACAATTCGTTTTTTCATGATATCTATTATTTATTCAGGTTTGTATGCTGCAAAGATAAAAACTACAAATCAAAACCCAACCGGGTTTTAAGTCAAAAAAAAGAAAACATGGGAAATATATATGTACAAATAGCTATAGAAATAAACAGAGAACAAACAGCCAAAAGAAAATTCTGCAACTCGTCAAAAAAATTATTTCTCAGTTGTTTATCTGCAAAAACATAGTACATAATCCTATTATAAACGTACAAAAACCAGGTGAAACACCAAGGAAAACCTCGTTCCGCAATTGGGGGCTGCCGGGTTTCCAACTGGCAACCGCAGAGCCTGCAACTGGCAACCGTAGAGCCCGCAATTGGAAAACGAAGTTATATATGTAGGTTTACTACATTATACATCTATCAAAATCACAAAAACAACAAGGAATAACAACTTAAAGCAAGAAGCTTTTTTCATCATTAGCCGAAGAAAGTCGCTCTAATTTACCTATTGCATAACAGGAAAAGCGTGTACACTATACCATATTGCGGCTATGATAAAGAAAATGCAATGTTTTAACCGATATTAACGCAATTCATTATACACTACTTTCAATATTGATTATAAGGTAATTAGCATATAAAAGCGGAGAATATACCGCAAAAAACAGTGACGACAAATAGATTGTCATCACTGTCGTCACAGTTGTCATCACTCACTCTATCCCCTTTCCACAGAGAGATAGAGCGTAATTCATGCCAAGTGATGACAAAAAAGTTATCAAACAGTATTGAAACAGTAATATTGATAATGTATATATTGCTGACCTAAGCCCAAGAAGAACGGCTTCCATACGGCAGTCCTTCCGCATTTCAATATCCATTTTAATATTAAATACAAGTAAAGATGAAGAACCACTCAATCTACAAACAGAAAATATCGTATATTTGCACCCCAACCAATTTACAGGCTCATGGCAGGCATCTACATCCATATTCCCTTTTGCAAGATACGCTGCATCTATTGCGATTTCTACTCCACCACCCGCAGCGAACTGAAAAGCCGCTATATCCATGCGTTGTGCAAGGAGTTGCAGATGCGGAAAGAATATCTGAGGGGAGAGCCAGTCGAAACGATTTACTTCGGTGGCGGAACCCCCTCACAGCTTGCCGAAGAGGATTTCCGCGAAGTATTTGAAACCATCCGGAAATACTATGGAATGGAACACTGCCGGGAGATTACCCTCGAAGCTAATCCCGATGACTTGACCGAAGCCTATGCCGCCATGCTGCAAAATTTGCCTTTCAACCGCATCAGTATGGGAATACAGACTTTCGACAATTCCACTCTGAAACTGCTAAACCGCCGCCATAATGCAGCACAAGCCGTCAATGCCGTAAAGCACTGCCGCCACGCAGGCTTCAACAACATAAGCATCGACCTTATCTACGGACTGCCCGGCGAAACGGATGAACGCTGGAAACGTGATTTACAACAAGCCGTCAGCCTCAACGTAGAGCACATCTCCGCTTACCACCTGACATACGAAGAAGGCACTCGCATTTACGAGCTGCTGCAAGCGCACCGTATCCGCGAAGTAGACGAAGAAAGCAGCGTCCGTTTCTTCTCCACCCTGATAGATACGCTTGGCAGTGCCGGCTACGAGCACTATGAGATATCCAATTTCTGCCGTTCGGACATGTATTCCCGCCACAATACATCTTACTGGAAAGGAATTCCTTACTTGGGCTGTGGCCCTTCGGCACATTCATTCAATACGGATACCCGCGAATGGAATGTGGCTTCCCTGGAAAAATACATACATGCCATCGAAAACAATCAACGCTTGTCCGAACAGGAGCATTTGGACCGGACCACCTGCTATAACGAATGCATCATGACTTCCATTCGTACCCGTTGGGGAGTGCCCCTGAATGATATAGAACAGAAATTCGGCAAAGAACTGTGGCAATACTGCTTCGATATGGCACGTCCGCATCTGGACTGCGGAAATCTGGAAATATACGACAACAACCGTCTCTGTCTTAGCCGTAAAGGGATTTTTGTATCGGATGGCATTATCAGCGATTTAATGTTTGTAGAAAGCTAAAGTATACTTTTTCAACTGAGTGAAATAGCTCTTCAAAAGGAACAGCAGAAAGGGCTTTCGATGAGAAGATAATAATTGAGTAAATGTAATCAGTTATAATCGTAAGAATTTGATGCACAACTGAATAAATATAGTAACTTTGTAAACGAATTAAAGAAAAGTATGGCTAAGAACACAAAGATACAAGCGGTTGATAACTTGACGGATAACTTCCGTGGTTATGCGGCATTGCTTCGCAAAATCAAGCAACGGGTACTGATTGCCCAGCAACGGATAATTTATGCCGCCAACGAAGAAATGCTTCGGATGTATTGGGATGTTGGCGAAATGTTACAGCAAAGCCAAGATGCAGACGGTTGGGGCAAGAAAACCTTGCAACGGTTGGCTGTGGATTTGAAGAATGATTATTCCGAGATAAAGGGCTTTTCTGTACGCAATATGCAGTGCATGATACAGTTCTTCAACGAATATAATCAGGAACTTACAATGGTGAAAGGAACAGTTTCTCCAATTACGCAATCACTGATTGCGCAATTAGAAAAATATAATTTCACCCTCCCCATAAAACATTTGGGATGGACGCATAATCTTATTCTCTTACAACAGGTCAAGGACATTCGGGCACGTTATTGGTACATGATTCAGAGCATTACATCGCATTGGAATACACGTTATCTGCAAGAAGCCATCAAACTTGACGACTACGGCAAGCACGGAGCGTTAGCAAACAACTTCACTGAAACCCTCCCAGCACCGGAAGCAAACGATGTGAAGTCCATGCTCAAAGACCCGTATATATTCGATATGCTGACTTTCACCGACCAATACAATGAGCGTGATGTGGAAATCGGCTTGGTGAAGCATGTAGAAAAATTTCTCGTGGAAATGGGAGCTGGATTCGCTTTCATGGGGCGGCAATATCACATAGAGGTGTCGGGCGATGATTATTATATTGATATATTGATGTATAATGCGTTCCTGCACAGATATTTAGTGATTGAATTGAAAGATACGGAGTTCATGCCGGAATATATCGGCAAATTGAATTTTTATTGTTCTGCCGTGGATGATATTCTTTGTCGAGAGGGAGATAACCGAACGATTGGATTGTTGCTTTGCAAGAGTAAAGACCGTATCAAGGCTGAATATGCCTTGCGTGATATTCAGAAGCCTATCGGAATCTCTGATTATGAATTAGGGCACGCCTTACCGAAAGACTTCCGAGGTAGTTTGCCTACTATTGAAGAAATCGAGAAAGAATTGGCATCTGATAATCAGTGAGCAATTTGAGACATCCTATCCACAACAAATAATAGATATGAAACCAATAATAGTATTTTTCTCTTTGATGTTTCCTGCATTGTTCCTTGGATACAACAATTATGCAGAAGCAAAAGAAAATATAATCAAAGATGTAAATCAAGCTTTGGCAAAAACTGTAATATATAAAATGCCAACAAAGATTACTGCGGATACATTACAAGTTTTCAAGTCAAATCTGCAAATAAACCAATTAAAGGAAACATCATATCCGCATCTGGACTGCGGAAATCTGGAAATATACGACAACAACCGTCTCTGTCTTAGCCGTAAAGGGATTTTTGTATCGGATGGCATTATCAGCGATTTAATGTTTGTAGAAGAATGAAAGCGTTCCACTCCATTCTACAAGCATTTCTTTTTGTATACTTATAATGCACATTCTCTATCACATTAACACATAATACCCTTTAATATTACATTTGCATTACAAAACAGAACTGTTTTTGTGCATTTTCACAATCACCAATTGATATAAATCAAGAAATGAAGGTAAAACCTGCACTTTTCTTTATTTTCATTTTTGTGTTATAAAACATAATCATACATTTGCATAGGTAAAAAGAAAAGCTAAACGCTTACAACTGTTTTCAGTAGGTATTAGATTTTTATTAGATTAGTTTTTAGGTATAACAATTAAAAAAGTAGGTATTATGAAACGTTTTGGATTAACATTAGTGGCAGCCGTATGTCTGTCTGCCAGCACATTCGCAGCAGGAAACCAGCCAACAACTGCAAGTTGGGAAGGTAACATCAATGTAAGCAAGCTGAGCAAATATTTGAAATTGTCCGCTAACCAGCAAAAAGAGGTTACCAACATTTGCGAATACTTTAACGAGCAGATGTCACGTGCCACAAACTCAAAGAAAAATCAGGAAAAGTTGCTACGTAACGCTGTTTACGGTAATCTGAAATTAATGAAAAGAACTTTGAATGAAAAGCAATATTCCGACTATGCAAAAGTTTTGAACGTTACACTGCAGAACAAAGGCATTGAAGTAAAGTAACATGTATTTCCGGCATAGGTACGGAAAACATATAAAACAGAAAAAGGATACCGGCAAATGTCCCCGGTATCCTTTTTTCTGTTTGTCAACATTGTTAGAGTAATGGACATTCAACTTCACATACCAATCATCAGCCTGCTTTCACAAACAGAAACGTTCTTGCAATTCCTTCTTAAATTTCTTCGAAACAAGTAACTCCGTAATTTTATCAAAAGGCGGGTATAGCACACACCTGTTATCCCGTATGAGCATCAGATAATCTATATTGATAATATACGATTGATGTATCTGCACAAAACACGGAGAGAACGATGTAATCTGTTCGGCAGTCATACCGCGGCGCAAAGCCAGAGGCAACTGGTCATTCAGCACGACCTCCCACTGTTTACGTTCGAAACAATAACGGAAAAATCCTATCTCGGCAGGACGCAACGCACGCATATCATTAGTTGGAGTAAAAACGATGAAAGTCTGTCCGATATGCATGGGATTTCCTACCGGAAACGATACCCGCTGCCCGGTGGTTTCAACCTGTTGGGTAAAGCGTGTCAGAATCTCTTTCAAATCCCGTTCATCGAAAGGTTTCAGCAGATAATCGAATGCCGCTTCCCGAATAGCCTGTATCATATACTTGTCGTACGCCGTATAAAATACGACCCTCATATTCCACGATACATAATCGCGTATCTCCTGCAACAGTTCCAGCCCCGTCATGTCCGGCATCTCTACATCCAAAAACAGCAAATCGGGTTGCACTTTCATAATAAGCTTCTTCCCTTTCCTACCATTCCGTGCAGTACCTTCCAAAGAGAAGCGGGCATCTTTCCACAACTCAAAGCTCAAATTTTCAAGAGCTACGTCATCATCATCTACTATAACGACTTTGTATTTGTCCATATTCCATGTTTTGGTCTGGCGAATATAAATATTTTCTCGTTTCCATACAAAACAGCAAATAGGCATTTACGAACTATTCTTCCGCAGCCCGCTCTATCAATAAAAAAAATGCCACTAAACGGTTACTCTTAAATTCTATAATCGTACTTATCCGGTAATAAAAAAGTTACTTCACAACCGGTTTCACCACTCGGCAAAGTGACATTATGTACGGATATATCAATTGCAGCCAGATTTTTCATATTCAAAATCTGGATGGTTTGCATGATGACTTTCATGCCTGTACCCGTACCTCTGTTCCGGCTCTCCGGATGGTAACCGCCGCCGTTATCCGTAATCCTGATGCAAACACCGCCTTCCCGACGATCTGCGGCAATCCACAGATTCCGCTCTCCTTCCTTGCCACGCAATGCGTGTTTCACGGAATTTTCCACCGGAATCTGTATCATCATGGAAGGTAGCCAGACCTGCTCGGGCAGTACATCTCCGGCTATTTCAATAACCGGATGGAAAGTTGCTCCGAGCGAACGGCGCTCCAAGTCGATATACGTCTTGACAAAGTCCAGTTCTTCGGCTAAGGTGACACACAACTGCTCCGCCAGCTCCAGATTTCGACGCATCAGTTTCACCAACGATACCAACTCCTGCTTTTCCTCTTCCTTGCGGTTTACCACCTCCTGATTGAGAACGTTGAATATAAAATGAGGAGACAGGCGGTTGCGGATGTTCTCAAGACGAAGTGTAGAGACCGTTCTTCGGTTTTGGGCAAGCAGCAGATCCCGCTTTTTCCTATTATAAAGAAATAGGAAAGCTGCAATCAAAAGGGCAATAACGGCAACCGCTAATGTCACGAGACGGGTCTGCCTCAATATCAGCATCTCGTTTTCCTGTTTCTGGAACAGCACTTTATGCGCCATCAAGGTAGAGTCCTGCTGATAGCGCAATGTCAAATCTGCCGTACGCATCCTTATACGCTCATTGCGAATGGAGTCGTCCAGACGTTTATTCTCTTTCAAGTAATCATACGCTTGCCTATAGTTGCCGGTTTCTTCGTAAAACTGCTGCAAATACTTGTTACGGATATGTATCATATCCGCATCTATTTCCGGCGAAGCCTTACTCATCGCCAACAATCGCCTTGCCTCCGCAAAGTCCTTGCACTGCAACGCCAGTTCTATCTTTTGAGTATCAATATAATAAAGAGCAGTAGTAGAACCGAGTTCTTCAAAGAACGGCTGGCATAACTCCAGGTATTTGACTACCGAATCGGTTTTATTCAGTTGCAGAAAGCAGTCGCTCAGGTTCAGATAGCTCAGATTAAGCGCCCAAGACATATCGGGGTAATCTTTCACAAGCTCCACTACTTTTCTAAAATAACCGATTGCCGTGGAGTAATCTCCCCGGTAATAATAAGAGTTTCCACGATTGTTCAGGTAGAAATGCTTCTCATCCGGAAACATATCCGCATAATTCTTGCCCGCAAGTTCCGAATAATAGTCGCATTGCTCGTAATCGCGCAAAGCCAGGTATCCTTGTGACAATCCGTAATAAATAGAGATTTTCTTTCTGTAAGGCATCTTCAGCGAATCGCACATCAGCAGAGCCTTTCTATACCAGAAAGCACCCATATCCGGCCTGCCCAAATGGTTGGTAGCATCAGCAAGATTTATCAGGATATCAGGAATCACCTCGAATTTTGTTCCTTTCAATCTTGTTTCATAGGCCTCCTTGAAGCAGACCGCGGCAGAATCTATATAGCCCTTTCGCGAATAGATATTACCCTTTATATTAAAACATTCGGACTGCAAATCGGCCAACCGATGCGAAAAAGGCTGTCTGCTAGCAAACGCCTCAACTTGCCGGAGCAAAAGTTGTGCGGAGTCGAAGTCGGAAGTAGCCAGACAGGTTTTCAAGGCAACAGCAAGATAATTATACCGCACCATACTATCTTTGGTCCTTTCCATTCTCTGCAATGCCTGTGCTTTCATCCAGCGCGGCGCCATCACTACGGAATCGCTGTGAGTGCTGAAAAAAGAATCGAATTCCTGCATTTCAAAAACTCTGCCACTGCCGCCTTTATAAGTACAGGCACCCGGCAATGCCACTGCCAAACATAGAAAGATTAAGATAAGAATCCTGTTTTCCTTACCAACCTGCATCGCATATACCTTATTTTACCGTCACCATAGTAGCTCCAAATCCATACTCCTGAAAGGAAGCATCCTGCGTCTTACAAGTCGGATATTTCCGTTTCAGCTCATCCAGCAACGCTTTACGAAGCACACCGTCACCCTTGCCGTGAATAAAGACTATGCGTTGTTCACGCTTATTCCTATACTGTTCCATCACCTCACGAAATTTATCCAGCTGATAGTTCAATATCTCGCTGTTACTCATGCCGCGCGTATCATCCAACAGTTCACCGATATGCAGGTCTATTTCGATGATTTCATTTTTGCCGCCCCGCTTCACGATAGTCCGGGGTCTGGACGGACCGTCTGTTGCTTTCTTTTGCATCAGAGCATCCTGTAAGTCCTCAGCCGACACATAAACCTGCCTGGCGGGAGCATCATTCCTCACTACATCGTACACCAATGCTGGAGTATCAAAGAAATCGGTAGGCTGAAAAGTATGCAACTTATAGAATTTCACCGTATCGATGCGGATTTCCACATTGGCAGCAGGCTTCATAGCGAAAGAGCGGTTGTCCTTGAACGCCACCAACTGAACAGCTACACGCTCCCGGTCGTTCAATTCCGATTTTTCAAATTCCTCTAACAAGAGTTTCGTATTCGGTTCTATCAAACCATGAGAACGGGCAGTCCACGACTTGCCCTCCGCACTCGAATAGGTATAATACATGCAGTAATTGCTATCATTCACCAAATAAGCCTCAAACGGAGTAGTGCTTACCGCCTTGATATCTTCCGGAACAAAGGCAAGATACACATTCAGCACATCTCCGCCTTTCATTTCCGGCTGACGATAAACAGATACCTGAGGTTGGACCGGACACTCTATCTGCCGTCCGGAGTCCAAAACGGAAGATACCGGCTTCGAGGCTGCCGAAGCCATACGCGCAGCCGATTGCTCCTCCGCCTTCTTCTTGGCTGCTTTGGAAGCAGGAGTAGGAATATTGTAATCATCCGTTTCAATCACCACACATTCACGCACCGGCATCGGAATGTCAAACCCGTCGGCATCTTCCACCAACACTATATCTTTTCCCCGGAATCCCGTTACAACACCGCCACCTACTTCACTGAGGAAGCGCACTTTATCTCCTATTTTCATAATTTCCATTCTGTTTTTTAATCATTATCCGGAAGATACATCGGAACCATTATAAACATACGGTTCAGACATCTTCTTTTATCTCTCGCAAAGTTAGAAATTATTTGATGATTATATACAAACATACCTTTTTTGTATTGGCAAGAAATACATTGTGTATCCATGAACCGGAATGACCTTATGACTGATATGTCATTAATTGGCTGTATATAATCCAAATCTTCCCAAATATCCGTACCTTTGCAGTCCCCTAATAAAATAAAGATATGAAAGAAGATCCCAAACATATTAGAATCAGCGAATTCAATTATCCGTTACCGGATGAGCGCATTGCCAAGTTTCCATTGCCCGTGCGTGACCAATCCAAGTTATTGCTGTATCGTCACGGCGAAGTTACCGAAGACATATTCACTTCCCTGCCTGACTATCTGCCGGCAAACAGCCTGATGATTTTCAATAATACCAAAGTTATTCAGGCGCGTCTGCACTTCCATAAAGAAACGGGAGCGCTTATCGAAGTATTCTGCCTCGAACCTGTCCAACCCAACGACTATGCCCTCAACTTCCAGCAAACGGAGCATGCCGCATGGCTCTGCATGATAGGCAATCTGAAGAAATGGAAAGAAGGTGCGCTCAAACGGGAAATAACCGTAAAAGGAAAGCCGCTTACCCTGACCGCCGAACGCGGTGCGTGCCATGGAACCAGCCATTGGGTGGATTTCCGCTGGAACAATCCGGAAATAACATTCGCCGATATTCTCGAAGTGTTCGGCGAACTACCCATCCCTCCTTATCTGAATCGGGAGACACAGGAGAGTGACAAGGAGACTTACCAGACCGTTTATTCCAAGATAAAAGGTTCGGTAGCCGCACCGACAGCCGGTCTGCACTTCACTCCACGGGTTTTGGACGCTTTGCGTGAAAAAGGGGTAGCATTGGAAGAACTGACCCTGCACGTAGGAGCCGGCAC
>ERZ894194.1726-NODE-1726-length-10778-cov-8.242469_pt1 | contig 10778 bp, 9 predicted proteins | sample MGYA00380283_ERZ894194 | MGnify/ENA primary metagenome ERZ894194 (study PRJEB32331, sample SAMN06328448) | human gut metagenome | biome: human gut microbiome; feature: stool | host: Homo sapiens | collected 2013-02-13 ... | reverse complement strand
GTATTGATGGCACGGGAGCCGCTGCTTCCACCAACGATCAGAAGCGTCGGTTTTGCGGAATCTGTAAAATTGCAGAGTGCAAAAGCGCGGCCGGCGTCTCCGGACAGTAATTCCGCGCGGATGGGCGTGCCGGTAAGCACGGCTTTATCCTCCGGAACATGTGCCAGTGTCTCCGGGAAATTGCAGCATACTTTTGTGGCTTTTGGAATCGCAATGCGGTTGGCGAGTCCCGGCGTGAGATCCGATTCATGGATGATCGCAGGAATATGGCAGCGGCTTGCTGCAAGCACAACCGGCACGGAGACAAAGCCTCCCTTTGAGAAAACGACATCCGGCTTTAACTTTTTCAAAAGACGGATGGATTGATGGTAACCTTTTAAAACTTTGAACGGATCCGAAAAATTTTTCGGATCAAAATAACGTCTGAGCTTTCCGGACGAGATGCCGTAATACGGTACCCCCTGCTCCTCGATCAGCCGTTTTTCGATTCCCTCATAGGAACCGATGTAGGATATTTCATAACCTTCCTTCTGCAGAGCTGGAAATAAAGCAATGTTCGGCGTTACATGCCCTGCAGTTCCCCCTCCGGTCATAACAATTTTCTTCATAGTAAGAATCCCTTTCCTAATGGTCTGCTTCCCTTATTTATAATACCCTTATGCATAAAAGTCAAGAAAAGACTTGGAGATCGGGCTTTGTGGCGGCAATGGAAAAAGGGTGCGGATGATGCCGGCATGGGATGTAAAAAGATTGTCGCAAATTGCGGCGAGATCACGGGGAAAGCCTCTTTTCAAATCCGTGCAGATTCCTTATAATATAGAAGAAATCGGGCAGGAAAAAGTCTGATCGGAAAGAGAGGTAATGGACATGCTCTGGCTGGAACATATTTCACCGGAACAGTTGCAGATGGGGATTGCAGTGTGCAGTCTGCTCACCGTGCTGCTTCTGATTGTCACATTACATAAGATAAACAGAATCCAGAGATATATACAGAAGAAGCAGACCGGCACCGACAGAATGGAGAGCGCAGAGTTTGGGAGCGCTTTTCCGGCGGAAGGTGTTTCGCAGTGTGAGGCGGCAGCCGAAGGAGCGAAAAAATACCCGGCGGACATGCTGATCGATGAGGTTATTGAAGAGGTATTTTCTTAAGAAAATCTTCATAAAACGAAAAACTGGCAAAATGCACAAAAAACGGCCGGAAGTCTTGTAAAACGGGGCTTCCGGCTGCCTCTTTCTATAGAAAAACAACGGCATAAAGCTGTGGAAAGCCCCGAAAACTTGACAAAAAACAGTACCTTTGTTATAATTCCTGCTGTAACAAATCTGTAACAATTGTAACAAAATATGAATAAAACAGCACAAAGGTGTAATACTATTTCAATAAACATGTGATTACACCGATGGAGGGTTCTATGAGTTTGAAGAAAAGAGCGATTGAGGGAATCGTGGTTGCCGGATCCCTGGTGATGATGAGCACAATCGCACAGGCTGCTGATCTTGACGGAGTACAGGTAAGGAACGCAGCGGTACAGGCAGAGACGGACTTCGCTACAGGGGGAACAGCAGGAGTTGTTGCCCGGTTAGATCAGTTAGAAGCAGAGGCATTTGGTGATATTGAAGCGGCGACAGCCGGTGTGAACCAGACAGGAAGACTTCTGGTCGCTACGGCGGAGGGAGCGGTTTCGGATACAGAAGCTGCGGAGACATTAGATGCACAGCTGCAGCAGGCCGAAGCAACAGAGGCACAGCAGGCAGATGCTGAGCAGAGCGTGACAGAGGCAGCGCAGAGCCAGGCAGATGGTGAGCAGACAGCGGATGCAGAGCAGACAGACGCCGGCGGGCAGCCGGAGGATGCACAGAGCACGGATGCAGATCAGATGTCTGCGGAAGAGCAGGAGTGGCAGAACCGCCTGATGGCAGATGTCGACGATTTCCTGTATATCAGGGAATCCGGAGACGAGAATGCAGCGATTGTCGGCAAATTATACAAGGGAGATGTGGCAGAGATCACTGAGGCTGGTGATACCTGGACACATGTGGAATCCGGAAACGTAGACGGATATGTGAAAAATTCCTACTGCGTGACGGGATCGGAAGCATATACCTATGCGAACGATACATTTGATACAGAGGTAGAGATCCAGACGAACGGACTCCGCATCAGAAGCAGCGCAGACCCGGATGCGTCCGTGCTGGCAGCGGTATCGACGGGAATGACTTTTCCGCTGGATGCAGATGCAGAGACCGTAGACGGATGGGTTGCGATCGATTACAAGGGAACCACCGGTTATGTGAGCGCAGAGTATGTGACGACGGAGCTTGCACTCGGTGAGGCTGTCACGATCGAGGAGGAGCAGGCAGCAGCTGCGAAGGCTGCGGCAGAAGCGGCAAAGTCCGCACAGGTGTCCAGCGCGGGTACCGTTCAGAATTCTGCAGTGGCCGCTTCGGTGGATGACGTGACACTGCTTGCCGCACTGATTCAGTGCGAGGCAGGAAACGAGTGCTACGAAGGACAGCTTGCAGTCGGTGCGGTTGTTATGAACCGTGTGAGATCCGGCAGATATGCGGGCAGCATTTACGGTGTAATATATCAGGCAGGACAGTTCCCGCCGGCAGGAAGAGGATCCGTTGCAAGTATTGCGGCAAACGGTCCGAAGTCCAGTTGTATTCAGGCGGCACAGGAAGCAATCAACGGTGCTGACAATACGGGCGGCGCTACCTGCTTTAGCAGAGCTTCCCGAGGACACGCGGGTGTGGTAATCGGAAACCACGTATTTTATTAAACAGGTATCATGGCAGAGCCGTGGGAAATGACAAGACATTTCCTACGGCTTTTCTTGTATTTTCAAATCAAATATAGTAATATGATATTTAACGGGGAAAATAGTGTTAGAGATCCGGACAGAAAATAATTGGAGGTTAGATAATGGGAGGATTATTAGTAGCTTTTTGATTTTGGTTATTCTGGTATTGGCAGTTGTGGTGTCCTGTATCAAGATCGTGCCGCAGGCGCATGCGTACATTGTGGAGCGTCTGGGCGGATATCTTGCGACATGGCCGGTAGGTCTTCACCTGCTGATACCGTTTATTGACCGCGTGGCGAAGAAGGTTACCCTGAAAGAGCAGGTGGTTGACTTCCCGCCGCAGCCGGTAATCACAAAGGATAATGTTACGATGCAGATTGATACGGTCGTTTATTTCCAGATCACAGATCCGAAGCTGTATGCATACGGTGTGGAGAACCCGCTGATGGCGATCGAGAACCTGACCGCAACGACACTGCGTAACATCATCGGTGATCTCGAGCTGGATGAGACACTGACATCCAGAGAGACGATCAACACGCAGATGAGAGCAACACTTGATGTGGCAACAGATCCTTGGGGCATCAAGGTAAACCGTGTAGAGCTTAAGAACATCATTCCGCCTGCAGCGATCCAGGATGCGATGGAGAAGCAGATGAAGGCAGAGCGTGAGCGAAGAGAAGCGATCCTTCGTGCAGAAGGTGAGAAGAAGTCTACCGTCCTCGTGGCAGAAGGTAAGAAAGAATCCGCAATTCTCGATGCAGAGGCAGAGAAGCAGGCGGCAATTCTTCGTGCAGAGGCGAAGAAGGAGGCAACCATCCGCGAGGCAGAAGGTCAGGCTGAGGCAATTCTTAAGATTCAGCAGGCAAACGCAGACGGTCTCCGCATGATCAAGGATGCGGCTCCGGATCAGGGCGTCATCCAGTTAAAGAGCCTTGAGGCATTTGCAAAGGCGGCAGACGGCAAGGCGACGAAGATCATCATTCCGTCTGAGATTCAGGGAATCGCAGGGCTGGCAAAATCTGTGACAGAAATAGCTCTGGAGAACAAATAGAACATCAGATAGATCAGATTGAAATAGGGGGCTGTCACGAGAGTGGCAGCCTGTTTATTCTGCAACTGGAAGCACTAAGCGACAAGGAGGAACGCAATCATGAACTTAAAAGGACGCAATTTCTTAAAACTGATGGATTACACACCGGAAGAGATTCTCTACCTGATTGATCTGGCAGCGGATCTTAAGAGCAAGAAGAAGCAGGGAATTCTGCATGACAGTCTGATCGGAAAAAATATCGCGCTGATTTTCGAGAAGACAAGCACCCGCACACGGTGTTCTTTTGAGGTGGCAGCACATGATCTCGGAATGCATGTGACTTACCTTGATCCATCCGGTTCGCAGATCGGCAAAAAAGAGAGCATTCCGGATACCGCGCGCGTGCTGGGACGCATGTTTGACGGTATCGAGTACCGCGGATACGGACAGGACATTGTGGAGGAACTGGCAAAATATGCAGGGGTTCCAGTGTGGAACGGTCTGACGAATGAGTTCCATCCGACGCAGATGCTTGCAGATATGCTGACGGTCCGGGAACACCTGGAACACTTAAAGGGTGTGAAGTTTGTATACATGGGCGACGCCCGCTACAATATGGGCAATTCCCTGATGGTGACCTGCGCAAAGCTCGGTATGGACTTTGTCGCATGTACTTCTAAGAAATATTTTCCGAACGAGGAGCTGGTGGATTACTGCAAAAAAGTGGCGGCCGGGACAGGAGCGTCGATCACGCTGACTGAGGATGTGGCAGAAGGCACGAAGGACGCGGACGTCATTTACACGGATGTCTGGGTATCGATGGGTGAGCCGGACGAAGTCTGGGCAGAGCGCCTGCGGGATCTGATGCCGTATCAGGTCAACAAGGCAGCCATGGCAAATGCCAAGCCAACGGCGATCTTCATGCACTGCCTGCCGGCATTTCATGACTTAAAGACCAAGATCGGTAAGGAAGTCTATGAAAAATTCGGTTACAGCGAGCTTGAGGTGACCGACGAAGTATTTGAGAGTGAGCAGTCGGTTGTATTTGACGAGGCAGAGAACCGCATGCACACGATTAAGGCAGTCATGCTTGCTACACTGGGAGAATAAGAGGGAACATCATGAAAGCAGAACTACTTTCCGTTTTAAGAGATGCCGACGATTACGTGTCCGGGCAGGATCTGTGTGAAAAGTTCGGCGTATCCCGGACGGCGGTCTGGAAGGGCATCAACCAGCTCAAGGAAGCCGGGTATGAGATCGAGGCGGTGCCGAACAAGGGATATAAGCTGTTGTCGGTGCCGGACACACTGAGCGAGGAAGAATTAAAAAGTATCCGCAAGACCGCGTGGGTCGGACAGGAGATTTTTTACTATCCGGTCATCGACTCCACCAATACCAGGGCGAAGCAGCTGGCGGAGGAAGATTACCCTACCGGAACGCTTGTGGTCGCCGGACAGCAGGATGCAGGCAGAGGCAGAAGAGGAAGAAGCTTTGAGTCCCCGCAGGGAGCCGGCATTTTTATGACGCTGATGTTAAAGCCGGAGTTGTCGCCCGTGAATGCGCCGATGCTGACGCTGGTGGCGGCGCTTGCGGTGTCTGCGGCGATCGTGAAGACGACAGGCAGACCGGCGGGCATCAAATGGCCGAATGACATTGTCATGAACGGGAAAAAAGTTTGCGGTATTCTGACGGAGATGAGCGCACAGATGGATTATGTTAATCACATTGTGATCGGCATTGGCATCAACGTTCACAATGAATCGTTCCCGGAGGAGATTGCCCCGGTGGCAACTTCGCTCTACATGGAGACCGGAGAACATTTTAACCGCGCGGCTCTGATTGAGGAAGTATGGGAACAGTTTGAACATTATTATGCAATTTTCATGGAGACCGAGGATCTGAGCGGTCTTGTGAAGGAGTACGATACGCATCTGATCAACCGGAACCAGATCGTGAAGGTGCTTGATCCGAAGGAACCGTTTGAGGGAAAAGCGATGGGCATCACGCCGCGGGGCGAGCTGATCGTGGATACCTGGGAGAGCAGAAGACTTGTATCTGCAGGAGAAGTCTCTGTGCGCGGTGTCTACGGATATGTGTAAGGGATACTGTGCAAACAGTGTCTGTGGAAACGGTTTGGAAAGGAATGTCTGAATGGAAGAAGTGGTACTGTGCGGTGCGAGCGCATACAATAAAAAATTTTATCTGAACGAGGACTTTAAAGGTCTTCCGGAGCAGATCAAGAATGAACTGAAGATCATGTGCGTGCTTTTCACGGAGGATGTGGGCGGTATTTTTCAGCTGGTGTTCAGCGAAACGGGCGAACTGGAATTCCGCACCTCCTGCGATGAAAATGATCTGCTGTACGACGAGATCGGCTGCGGACTTAAGATCCGTCAGTTACAGCAGACAAAACAGGAACTGCTGGAAGCGCTGCAGATGTATTATAAGGTTTTATATGTGGGAATATAGGGGGTACGGACGATGATAATGACGATTGATGTTGGAAACACAAATATTACCGTGGGAGTATTCCGGGGAGACGAGGTGGTATCGAATTTTCGTATCACGACGAAAATGCCCCGTACATCCGATGAATACGGGATGCTGTTGAGCAACCTGCTGGAGCAGAATTCGATTTCACATGACGATATTGAGGATGCGATTATCGCATCGGTTGTTCCGAATGTGATGCATTCCCTCGAGGGGGCGATTATCAAGTATTTTAGCATCCGCCCGATTATTGTGGAGCCGGGAACCAAGACCGGTATCCGTGTCGTGACTGAGAACCCGCGCCAGATCGGTGCGGACCGTATTGTGGATGCAGCGGCAGCGTATGAGCTGTATGGCGGACCGGTGCTTGTCCTTGATTTTGGCACGGCAACCACGTACGATCTGGTGGACAAGGACGGCGCGTTTGTATCCGGCGTTACAGCTCCAGGAATCCGCATTTCCGCAAAAGCATTGTGGGAAGATGCGGCGAAGCTTCCGGAGATTGAGATCCGCAAGCCGGCGAGCATCCTCGCGAAGGAGACGATCTCCTCCATGCAGGCAGGGCTTGTCTACGGGCAGATCGGACAGACGGAATACATCATCCGTCATATGATCGATGAGGCGAACATGGGCGAGGTCAAGGTCGTGGCAACCGGCGGACTGGGCAGAATTATTGCAAATGAGACCACAATGATCGATGTGTATGACCCGAACCTGACATTGAAGGGCATGAATCTCATCTATAAAAAGCAGAACCGTAAATCCGGGAAGATTAAATAAGTAGAAAATGAGGGTGGCAGCGTGGCAATAATCCGAACACTGCAGATAGGAAATGTAACCTTAGAAAATAATTTGATACTGGCACCAATGGCAGGCGTAAGCGACCTGCCATTTCGCTTGCTTTGCAGGGAACAGGGCGCGGGGCTGGTGTGCATGGAAATGGTGAGCGCCAAGGCGATTCTGTATAAGAACCGCAACACGGAGGAGCTTCTTACCATTGATCCAAAGGAGCACCCGGTATCGCTGCAGCTTTTCGGCTCCGATCCGGATATTATCAGTGAGATTGCGAAGCAGATTGAGGAGCGGCCGTTTGACATTCTGGATCTGAATATGGGCTGTCCGGTTCCGAAGGTCGTCAACAACGGGGACGGCTCCGCGCTCATGAAAAATCCGCGGCTTGCCGGGGAGATCATAGAGAAGACGGCGCGGGCGATCAAAAAACCGCTGACGGTGAAGATACGTAAGGGATTCGATGATGCACACGTCAATGCGGTCGAGCTGGCGCACATTGCGCAGGAGAGCGGTGCGGCGGCGGTCGCGGTGCACGGGCGCACCAGAGAGCAGTATTATGCCGGACATGCGGACTGGGACATTATCCGCCAGGTGAAGGAGGCGGTATCGATTCCCGTCATTGGAAACGGGGATATCCGGACGCCGGAGGATGTGGCAGCGATGGCAGAGCAGACCGGCTGCGACGGCTACATGATCGCGCGCGGAGCGGAGGGCAATCCCTGGATTTTCCGTCAGATCCTGCATTATTTTGATACGGGCGAGCACCTTGCCCGGCCGGATTTCTCGGAGGTGACGGAGATGCTTCTGCGCCATGCAAAGATGCAGATCGACTGCAAGGGAGACTATACGGGCATCCGTGAGATCCGCAAGCATGCGGCATGGTACACCGCGGGATACCGTAATTCGTCCAAGCTTCGAGGAAGGATCAACGAGGTGGAGAATTACGAGCAGCTCGAGGCATTATTCCGGGAAGTGGAGTCATATAATGAGAAAAACGGATATGAGGCATAGGAATGTCCTATTCCAATGAGTTTCTTAGAAATTTCCGACCGGTATTTCTGGCGATCTTAAAGGCGCAAAGCTTTCGCCCGGAGCGCGTGGAGCTTGTGGTGATTGACGAGGAGCAGAGCCATGTCTTTGAACCGGCGGATGTGCGCGATGTGCTCGAACAGATCGGAGACGATCTGAATTATCTTACGGTGTACACCGGACGCCCCGCATATTTTTCCGGGTTTGCAGAGAGAATGTATGAGGAGAACGGGCTGGTGGTGATGGTTTTTCCAAAAACCAGACTGTCTGCGTGGGAAGGACAGGCGGGGGTGAGAGAAACGTTTCTGACCCGGAAGGTAATCCTGGATTTTGAGTGGGAGGGAGCATACCGGACAGAGATGATCTGCGCCGCGGCAACCTACATTCCGATCCACAAAAAGCCCTGGAAACAGGGCGAAAATCTTGACATCATGGTGCCTATCGGTTATAATACTGTGATTGTTAAGAGCATGCATCACCAGAGAGAAAAGCTTGGACGTGACCGATTTGAAGAAGCTTTTTATGAAAATTGAACTGATAAAAATTACAAAGAAGGGTAGAGAGTAATGGACAAGAAAAACATTCTGACGTATGAAGGACTCAAAAAACTGGAGGACGAATTAGAGGATTTAAAGGTTGTCAAGAGAAAGGAAGTCTCCCAGAAGATCAAGGAAGCAAGAGAGCAGGGCGATCTGTCCGAGAATGCAGAGTACGATGCAGCGAAGGACGAGCAGAGAGATATTGAGGCACGTATTGAAGAGCTTGAGAAGATCCTCAAGAATGCTGAAGTATTTGTAGAGGAAGAGGCTGACTTAGATAAGGTAAGTATCGGATGTCAGGTAAAGATCTTAGACTGTGAATTCGACGAGGAGCTGACCTACAAGATCGTGGGTTCCACAGAGGCAAACAGCTTAAAGGGCAAGATTTCCAATGAGTCGCCGGTTGGTAAGGCGCTTCTTGGAAAGAAAATCGGCGATACCGTAACGGTAACGACACCGGCAGGAGAGTTCGAGTACAAGATACTTTCCATTCACAGATCATCAAACGAGTAGAGCATGACCGTCTGCGGACTCCGCTTCATGCGGACAGGCGGCGCAGGATAAATGGAGGAAAAGCATGGCAGAGCAGAATAATAACCAGCAGCAGGACGTCAACCAGCTGCTCAAGGTTCGTTATGATAAGTTACACGAACTGCAGGAGAACGGAAAGGACCCGTTCGTCATTACCAAGTATGACGTGACGAATCACAGCACGGATGTCAAGGAGCATTTTGAGGAGATGGAAGGCAAGGAGGTATCTCTTGCCGGACGTATGATGTTCAAACGTGTCATGGGTAAGGCATCTTTCTGCAATATTCAGGACTTAAAGGGACGTATCCAGATCTATGTAGCGCGCGACAGCATCGGCGAGGAGTCCTACGCGGATTTCAAAAAGTATGATGTCGGCGATATTTTAGGCGTGAAGGGTATCGTTTTTAAGACGAAAACAGGCGAGATTTCCATTCATGCAGCAGAGGTAACACTGCTTTCCAAGAGCTTACAGATTCTGCCGGAGAAGTTCCACGGACTGACGGATACCGATACCAGATATCGTCAGAGATATGTCGATCTCATCATGAATGAGGATGTGAAGGACACATTTGTGAAGCGTTCCAAGGTTATCAGCACGATCCGACGCTATCTGGACGGACAGGGCTTCATGGAGGTTGAGACCCCGATGCTCGTGTCGAATGCGGGCGGTGCGGCGGCAAGACCGTTTGAGACACATTTCAATGCGTTAGACGAGGACTTAAAGCTTCGTATTTCTCTGGAGCTTTACTTAAAGAGACTGATTGTCGGCGGCATGGAGCGTGTCTATGAGATTGGCCGCGTATTCCGTAATGAGGGTCTGGACACCAGACACAATCCGGAGTTCACACTCATGGAGCTGTATCAGGCATATACCGATTACCACGGCATGATGGATCTGACTGAGAACCTTTACCGCTATGTGGCAAAGGAAGTGACCGGTTCCGAGATGCTGACCTACGGGGAGCATACCATGGATCTCTCCAAGCCGTTTGAGCGCATTACCATGGTGGATGCGGTGAAGAAGTATGCAGGCGTCGATTTTAACGAGGTGAAGGATACCGCCGAGGCGAAGAAGCTTGCAGATGAGCATCACATCGAGTACGAGGAGCGTCACGAAAAGGGCGATATCTTAAATCTTTTCTTCGAGGAGTATGTCGAGGAGCACCTGATCCAGCCGACGTTCGTGATGGATCATCCGATCGAGATTTCTCCGCTCACGAAGAAGAAGCCGGAGAACCCGGACTATGTAGAGCGTTTTGAGTTCTTCATGAACGGCTGGGAGATGGCAAATGCTTACTCTGAGCTGAATGATCCGATCGACCAGCGCGCACGTTTCGCTGCCCAGGAGGAGGCTTTTGCGGCTGGTGATGAGGAAGCGAACCACACCGATGAGGATTTCTTAAATGCACTTTCCATCGGTATGCCGCCGACCGGAGGTATCGGATTCGGAATCGACCGTATGGTCATGATGATGACCAACAGCCCGGCGATCCGCGATGTACTGCTGTTCCCGACAATGAAATCCTTAGATGGTGTAAATAAGAAAAATGATGTAAATAA
>ERZ894194.1705-NODE-1705-length-10935-cov-6.597702_pt1 | contig 10935 bp, 10 predicted proteins | sample MGYA00380283_ERZ894194 | MGnify/ENA primary metagenome ERZ894194 (study PRJEB32331, sample SAMN06328448) | human gut metagenome | biome: human gut microbiome; feature: stool | host: Homo sapiens | collected 2013-02-13 ... | reverse complement strand
GCAATCACAGTGTGACGCACCCGTCGGCGGGAATCCCTTCGCTGACAGTGGAACAGCAGCAGGAAGAGGTCATGGGAAATCACCAGTATATCAAAGATACCTTTGGATATGAGATGAATCTGTTCCGCTATCCTGCGGGAAAGTTCAGTGAGCAGTCGCTCGCCGTTGTAAATAACTGCGGATACGAGAGCGTGTTCTGGAGTTTTGCCTATCTGGATTACGATGTGGACAACCAGCCGGATCAGGCGGAAAGCCTGCAGAAGATGAAAAATAAGATGCACCCGGGAGCCATCTATCTGCTGCATGCGGAGTCGGCAACAAATGCGGCGGTGCTGGGAGATCTGATCGATGCGGCGCAGACGCAGGGGTATTCGTTTGGAACGTTGTAATGCGTGGCGCGTGAAAAAAGGTTTACATAATGACGAAAAACGAGCTTTGGACGGGCTGTGTGACTGATTTTCGTGCGCTGGATGCGGGGAGGAAGAAAAGTTGGGGCTGGGAGCCTGATTTTCGTGCGCTGGACTTGGGAAGGAAGAAAAGCCGGGTCTGGGAGCCCATTTTCCATGCGCTAGACCCGAAAAATGGGAAAAGTCGGGTCCGAGAGCCCATTTTTCGCGCGCTGGACCCGAGCGAGAGAGAAAGAAGTTTACATAACACCGAAAAACAAGTCATGGTCGGGTCTGGGAGAAAGAAAATGCCGCGCCAGACCCGGGAAGGAAGAAAAGTCGGGTCCGAGAGCCCATTTTTCGCGCGCTGGATCCGAGCATGAGAGAAAGAAGTTTGCATAACGCCGAAAAACAAGCCATGGTTGGGTCTAAGAGAAAGAAAACGCCACGTTAGACCCGAAAAAGAAGAAAAGATCACGCCGCCTTGGGGTTGCAGAAACTGTTGTCTGTCCCAGAATTTACCGAAAACATCGTGTCAACCTCAGGATTTACCGAAAAAGCCTGAAGTTACAATATTGTTCTTGATCTGATCTTGCGGTATAATGAACTCTGACGAGTTCATATTGTGCGCAGAAAGCAGCGCAAAAAGATGATATAATAGACGCGTACATGATGATAGGTTTTCTTTAGAAGGGAACATGATATGGAAAAATTGCACAGGCAGAATTTGGTTATTGTCTGGTGCTCGATTATTGCACTTAGCCTTGTTTCTTTGATGGGATACGGATTTACCGTGCTTGCAATCCGTGGAATTGCAATTCTGGTAGTTGCGGGAATTATTTCTACGATCGGATGTTACCTTTCGATTGACGATGTGAAAAAAGTGCTGATTATCGTATTCCCGCCGGCGATCGGTACGCTGTTGTATTCGTGGGTATATGGTGGCAATTCGATTCCGTATCTGGCGAATTTTGTACTTTTAGCGATGACAACTTCCTATTTTATGGAGTCGGTTATCATCTATTTCGCAGTGCCGTTTGCCGTTATTTCGGTCGTATTCATGGCTTTCAGCCCCGAGACCATCGCGGGAATTGAATACACGATGGCGGGGGTCGTGACGCGTATATTTTTGTTTATCGTAACAGCGATCCTGCTTTATTTTGCGACGAAGCGCGGTGCGGGTGTTGTGAAGAAAACGGAAGAGACGCTTTCCATCGTTCAGAACAATGCGAAAGTCGCCAATACGATTTCAGCGAATCTGAACACCACGATCCACAAGAGTATGAGTTCAGTGCATGCGCTTGCGGACGGCAGCTCCAGCGTGAAATCGGCGGCATCGCAGATGGGGCAGGTGGTTGAGGATACTGCTAATGCAACTGTCAGCGTGATGGATAAAATTAATGCGGCAACAACGGAGATTAACCGGAACCATGAACTGGCAGTTTCTCTGGATCAGGGATTTCAGAAGGTGCAGAGTGCGGTAGAAAAAGGAAACAGAGCGATACAGACAGCAAAGAATTCCATTCTCTCCATGGAGGAGACCGTTGATTCCGCGCGCAAATCGACCGATTCGCTGCTTACCGAGATGAACCGGATCACATCGATTCTCGGAGAGATCAATTCCATTGCATCCCAGACGAATCTGTTGTCGTTAAATGCATCTATTGAGGCGGCGCGTGCGGGAGAACACGGAAGAGGATTTGCGGTGGTTGCAGATGAGATCCGCGCGCTGTCAGAGGAGAGTGCCAAGGCGGCGAACAACATTCAGGAGATTTTGACCTGGCTGACGGATACGACCGGGCAGATCTCAAAAGAAATCACGGCGGGCACCGATGCTGCTTCCGCGAGTGTGGAGCTGGTCGGCGGATTGATGGATTATTTTAGTAACATCAATGATGCGACGGATGAGGCGAGCCAGATTGTCGATGAAGAATATAAGATCATTGAACATGTGAAGGAACACTTTGGAAATATCCAGCAGGAGATCGAGACGCTGGTGGCAACCTCAGAGGAAAATTCTGCAACCATCCAGAATATCACGGACACAATCACGTCGCAGAATGATTCCATCCGCAGCATTTCGGCTGAAATCGATGAGATTTCATCATTATCGGCAGATCTGGAACAGCATTTTTGGGAAGATAACTAAGAAAAGGTCAAGGGAGACATGCAGGGGCGCAGTCTCCCTTTTTTACACCACGGAGAATAAGGATGAAATTGAGATTTCAAAAAGACGGTACTTTTAAAATCATGCAGATTACAGATATGCAGGAAATTCCCGCAATATCGAAAGACACGATCGCGCTGATGGAGCGGGTGGTTCTGGAGGAGCAGCCGGATCTTGTCGTCTACACTGGTGATCAGATCAAGGGCTATGGTGTGACTTACAAGGGAAAAGGAGAGGAGCTGGAGCGGGAGGTAGCACAGACGATTGGAAAATTATTAGAGCCGGTGACAAAGCGTGGCATTCCGTTTGCAGTGACATTTGGTAATCATGACTGCCAGGTCGGGATTTCCAATCAGGATCAGTTCTATCATATTTACAAAAGGCTTCCGAATTGCATCGGGGAGCAGGCAGAAGGGATTGACGGGGGAGGAACCTGTGCCATTCCCATCGAGGCATCCGACGGAAGCGGGCGGGATGTGTTTGAACTATATCTGTTTGACAGCGGAACGGATGCCAGGGAGGGCGGCTATGAGGCATTCGATCCGAAGATCATTGCGTGGTACCGCAAACAGCGGGAAGACCTTCGGGAGAAAAATGGAATGTATGTGCCGTCCATCGTATTTCAGCATATCCCGATGCGCGAATATTATGAGGTGTTAAAGCTTGTTGACCGTGGGGAAAAAGGTGCGGTGCGCGCTTATCGGACACATAAGAACGAATATTATAAGCTGGGAGAAACCTGCGGCGCCGGGGATATTTTTCTGGAACCGCCGTCGGTACCGGACGTCAATACCGGGGAATTTGAGGCGCTTTCGGAGTGCGGGGAAGTGCTTGCGGCATTTGTCGGACACGATCATAAAAACAACTTCGTGGGGCGTTACCGGAACATTGTGCTTGGATTTACACCGTCCGCGGGATTTAATGTCTACGGCAACCGTACGAAGCGCGGCGTGCGCTGTATTGTATTGAGCGAAAAAAAGCCGTGTGAATACCATACTTATACCAGAACGTATGAGGAACTGGTGGGGAAAAAAGTGTCACGCCCGGTATTTGACTATCTGACCAGCAAAGCACCTGCCACATTTGAGGCGGCGATTCCAATGATTTTAAAAGCGGTGTTGTTTCTGGTGCTGGTGATTGTGCTGGCTGTCTTGTTGTTGTAGAGGGATGGGAAAGCAGCCCGACAGAACAGAGGAAAACCGGGAAAAACCGGGAAAAACCGGGAAAGCAGCCCGCTAGAACAAGGGCAGCCCGGTAAGAAAAATACCGTGCAGAAAAGGAGAAAACAATGGGTGAGATACGACAGGAAAAAAGCGGATTTGCGGCATGGACCGACAGGCATGCGGAACTGTGGAAGTTTATGAAATTCCTGCTTGCGGGAGGCGGTTCCAACGTGGTTGAGCTGGCGGTACATATGCTGCTTTTAAACACAGTATTTGCTGCGCTTACGGCGGAACCGGTAACCGCGTATTTTCTCAACCTCATCGGTATTACATCGAAGGGATATCTGTATACTTATATGGTCTCAACGACCGTGGGTTATACGATTGCGTTTATATTGAACCGCAAGATCACCTTTAAGGCGGACGCCAATCCGGCGGTCAGCATGGTGCTCTATGCGGTCATGGTACTGTTCACGATTTTTGCAAACGGCTGGATCGGATCGGCGATGACAACCTGGGCGGGAGAAAACGGTCTGACAGGGAATCTGTGCGACATGGTAATCAAGGTGATCGGAATGCTGATCCCGATGCTCTGGACGTATCCGTGTAACCGATTTTTGATCCACCGGAAAAAGAAAAGATTGTGAATTGTTTCACAAAAAATACAACAAAAGATCTTGAACGGGAACAGACTTCATGATACGCTGAAACAGCATTGCAGTGAGATACGTTCTTGCTGTCTTGCCTTAACAAAAGTCTCTGACGTCAAAAGCAGTGCTTGCGGCGGAAGATATGGCGGTCATGAAAGAGTTTGCATCTGGTCTGCGTGTGCGGAGCAGATGCTGTAGATAGGATACCGGCGGGATATTCCATGCCCTGTAGGGCAGGTTCTGCCGTGTATCCCCAGCGAGTGCCGTATCTGAGAGGAGATTTCAGATACGGTTTTTTTATGTAATAGGAAACTTCGTTCCTATTACATAAAAAACTCTTCGGGGATCGCACTGCGGCGGAGACGAAAGATGTCGCAAGAGCGACCCGCCGCAGGCGGAGAATCCCGCAGGCAGGATTCTTTTTTATTAGGAGAAAATATGGAGACAAGAATTGCACTTATCGGTATCATTGTGGAGAGTACCGAGTCCGTGGAGCAGCTCAATCATCTGCTGCACGAATACGGGAGCCATATCATCGGCAGAATGGGAATCCCTTACCGGGAAAAAAATGTTCACATTATCAGCGTTGCCATCGATGCACCGCAGGATGTCATCAATGCATTGTCGGGAAAGATCGGACGGCTGGCGGGAATCACGGCAAAGACCGTCTATTCCAATGTATAAGCGTCTGCGGAATGGAGATTTATATGACACATGAAGAACAAATCATAGAGCGCCTGAAGGCGGAGCAGATGCTGTCGGTGGGTGAACTGGACTGTCTGCTTACAACAAAAGATACAGAGACAGTCGAGAAACTTAAGGCTGAGGCGAGAATGGCGGCACAGTCGGTATACGGAAAACAGATCTATATCCGCGGGCTGATCGAGTTCACCAACTACTGTAAAAATGACTGCTATTACTGCGGCATCCGCAGGGGCAATGCATGTGCCGAGCGCTACCGCCTCACAGAGGAGCAGATCCTCTTCTGCTGCGCGACAGGGTATGAACTTGGATTCCGCACCTTTGTCCTGCAGGGCGGAGAAGACCCCTATTTTACGGATGAGAAGATCTGCGGTCTGGTGTCTGCGATCAAGCGGGCATACCCGGACTGTGCAGTGACACTCTCGATCGGGGAAAAAGAAAGAGCGAGTTATCAGGCATATTTTGACGCCGGCGCAGACCGGTATCTGCTCAGGCATGAGACGGCGGATACGGTGCACTACGGAAAGCTGCACCCGGAGGAAATGTCCCTTAAAAACCGGATGCGCTGTCTGCAGGATCTAAAGGAGATCGGATATCAGACCGGCTGCGGCTTTATGGTGGGATCACCGTATCAGACCACGGAGACGCTGTATGAAGATCTGATGTTTATTAAGGAGCTCGGACCCGCCATGGTGGGAATCGGGCCGTTCATCCCGCAGAAGGACACGCCGTTTGGCGGGGAGACTGCGGGAACGCTGGAGATGACCCTGCGGCTGCTTTCCATCCTGCGGCTGATGAATCCGCATGTGCTGCTCCCGGCGACGACAGCGCTCGGCACGATCCACCCGCAGGGAAGGGAAATGGGAATTCTCTCCGGTGCCAACGTGGTGATGCCGAATCTCTCGCCGGTTTCTGTGCGGGAAAAATATAAGCTTTACGACAATAAGATCTGCACGGGGGATGAGGCGGCAGAATGTCGTTTCTGCATGCAGAGGCGGATGGAGAACATCGGCTATGAAGTGGTTATCGACCGCGGGGATTACCGACCTGCGGTTTAAAATAAAAACACTGACCGGGAAGCATGAACTAACCGGAAAGAAAGGAAAAATTATGTACAAGTATGACGCAAAATCATTAAAAGCAGAGGAATTTATCAACGATGAGGAGATCCGGGAGACGCTTGCCTATGCGGATGCGAACAAGGACAATGTGGAACTGATTGACGCGATCATCGCAAAAGCGAGAGAGCGCAAGGGTCTAAATCACAGAGAGGCATCGGTGTTGCTCGCCTGTCAGATCCCGGAAAAAATCGAGGAAGTCTATGCGCTGGCGCAGCAGATCAAGAAAGACTTTTACGGCAACCGTATCGTGCTGTTTGCACCGCTGTATCTTTCCAACTACTGTGTGAACGGCTGTGTATACTGCCCGTATCACCTGAAAAACAAGCACATAGCCAGAAAGAAGCTGACACAGGAGGAGATCGTGAAGGAAGTCACGGCACTTCAGGACATGGGGCACAAGCGTCTGGCAATCGAGGCCGGCGAAGATCCGGTGAACAATCCGATCGAATATATTCTGGAGTGTATTCAGACGATCTACAGTATCAAGCACAAAAACGGAGCCATCCGCCGTGTCAACGTCAATATTGCGGCGACGACGGTCGAGAACTACCGCAAGTTAAAAGAAGCCGGAATCGGAACCTACATCCTGTTTCAGGAGACCTACCACAAGGAGAGTTATGAGAACCTGCATCCGACCGGACCGAAGCATGATTACGCGTACCACACGGAGGCAATGGACCGTGCGATGGAGGGCGGCATCGATGATGTCGGACTGGGCGTGTTGTTCGGACTGGAGATGTACCGCTATGAATTTGCCGGACTTCTGATGCATGCGGAGCATCTGGAAGCCGTGCACGGCGTCGGACCGCACACGATCAGCGTGCCGCGTGTCAAACATGCCGATGACATTGATCCGACTGCTTTTGACAACGGTATCAGCGATGATATTTTTGCAAAGATCTGTGCGCTCATCCGCATCTCGGTGCCGTATACGGGAATGATCATCTCCACACGCGAGAGTCAGGCAGTGCGTGAGAAAGTGCTCCCGCTCGGCGTATCGCAGATCAGCGGTGCATCGAGAACGAGTGTCGGCGGTTATGCCGAGCCGGAGCCGGAGGAGGAGAATTCCGAGCAGTTTGACGTCAGCGATCAGCGTACCTTAGATGAGGTCGTGAACTGGCTGATGAAAATGGGCTATATTCCGAGCTTCTGCACCGCATGTTACCGCGAGGGTAGAACCGGTGACCGTTTTATGGCGCTCTGCAAAAATATGCAGATCTTAAACTGCTGTCATCCGAACGCGCTCATGACCTTAAAAGAATACCTCGAGGATTATGCGGGCGAGGAGACGAAAAAGATCGGTATGGAACTGATTGACCGTGAGCTTGAGAAGATTCCGAATCCGAAGGTAAAGCAGACCGCCTACGAGCACATTCATGATATTGCAGAGGGAAAGAGAGACTTCCGCTTCTGATAGCCGGAAGCGATGCTGGGATCGGGCAGCCGCTGGAAGCCGGATATGGATGTAATACGGACAAGGGGAAATTCGTATGCAGGAAGGGAAAAGAAAGTTATGGCAGTGACATTGAATGAGACGCCGGGCAGCAGCCGTCTGCACATAGGAATATTTGGAAAAACAAACAGCGGGAAATCCGCACTCATCAACGCTTTTACCGGACAGGAGGTATCCATTGTCGCCAATGTGGCGGGGACGACGACCGACCCGGTCTACAAGGCGATGGAAGTACATCCGCTCGGCCCGTGCATTATCATAGATACGGCAGGATTTGGTGACGAGAGCGAACTGGGCAAAAGCCGCATGGAAAAGACACGTCTCGCAGCGGAAAAGACGGATATTGCGCTGCTCCTTGTGGCGGGGAATGGTGACGCGGCGCTTGATGAGGAAGAAATGCACTGGTACTGCTTTTTGAAAGAGCACGGGACGCCGGTACTTTTCGTCGTGGGGAAAACGGACATCCGGTCGGACGCACAGGTGGATAAACTGGCAGCCGCCATCCGGGGGAAGACCGGTGAGGAGGCATATCCGGTCAGCGCCAAGACGGGAGAGGGCATGGAGGCATTAAAAGAAGCACTGATCCGTAAACTGCCGGAGAATTACGGCAGCCGCCTCATCACCGGGACACTGGTCGACCGGGAGGATCTGGTGCTTCTCGTGATGCCGCAGGACATCCAGGCACCCAGGGGAAGGCTGATTCTGCCGCAGGTGCAGACTTTGCGCGAACTTCTCGATAAGAAATGCCTGGTTATGAGTGTGACGACCGATCAGCTGATACCGGCGCTTGCGGTATTGAAAAAAGCACCGAAGCTTATCATTACGGATTCCCAGGTATTTGGCTATGTCTATGAAAACAAACCGGCGGAGAGCATGCTCACGTCCTTTTCCGTGCTGTTTGCAGCGTATAAGGGAGATCTGCCGTACTATGTGCAGGGGGCAGGGCATATCGAGTCGCTGAACGCCCATTCCAGGGTACTGATCGCGGAGTGCTGTACCCATGCGCCGCTGAAGGAGGACATCGGAAGAGAAAAGATTCCGCGGATGTTGAGAAAACGCTTCGGCGATTCGCTTGCGGTGGATATTGTGAGCGGGACGGACTTCCCAAAAGATCTCTCCGGCTACGATCTCATCATCCAGTGCGGTGCGTGCATGTTTAACCGCAAATATGTGATGTCGCGGATCGAGCGCGCCAGAGGGCAGGGCGTTCCGATGACGAACTATGGCGTGACGATCGCGCATCTGACGGGGATTCTCGATAAGATTTCCATGCCGGAGGCATAGGCAATGTTACTCTTTTTGGTGGAAAAAAATGAGGCGGCTCTGTATAATAGGAGAGGAGAAATAACAGGGAAGGGATACGGAGGAACACTATGAGATACACGACAACGGATGAACTGGAACATTTTTCTTTTGCAGAAGCCTACATTGCTGACGTGCAGCTGGCAGGCGGATTTTTCCATATGACACTATCAAACGTGACGATACTGCCGGAGAATTCCTGCAACAGGGATATCCGCGAGATGCGCGCGAACGATCTGGTGTTAAAGATCGAGGAGCCGGTGATCCGGTCCCTGGTGCGGGAGGGATACAAGGTCTACGATGCCAACGGCATACTGATGCGAACCTGCGAGGATGAGATGGTCAATGAGGCGGCGTGGAACGAGACGATCCGCTCCTTTGCGGACGGCACACTCTATGCGTTAAAGCGGGACGGGGAGAACTATATATTTGAGATCGATGCGCCCGATGAGGAGGAGTATGTGCTTGCGGTGTCCGGCACACACAATACGGCATCCTGGGACCGTTTCTTGAATAAGTAAGTGCCGGGAAGAAAAAGGCGTCAGAGAGGCAAACAGGCGCAGATGATGCGGCAGGGATCGGCTATTATCTGCGGCGGCAGCTTTTGCAGTTGCGAACCGCAGGAAGAAATGCTATAGTTTTAGATAGAAAAACAAACCCCACACAGGGGAAAGGAGATACCAATGTCTAGGATTATAACGATTGGACGAGAATTTGGCAGCGGCGGACGTGAGATCGGAAAGAGATTGTCCGATGAGCTGGGAATTGCTTATTACGATAATGAGATCATCAGTCAGATTGCAGACCGTACGAAGCTGGCGGAGGGCTATGTGCAGCATGTGATGGAGAACGGTCCGTCGACGTTGTATCCGATTACGATCGGGAGAAGCTTTTACATGGGAGTTGATCCAATCATGGAGCAGAATAATGCGATCTACCGTGAGCAGAGCCGCCTGATTCAGGAATTTGCGGAGAAGTCCGACTGTGTCATCGTCGGAAGAAGCGCCGATTATATTTTGCGCGAGAAGCATCCGTTCCGCCTGTTTGTCTATGCGGAGATGGAGCACAAGATGGAACGCTGCAAGAAGCGCGCGCCGGAGAGCGAGCACTTTACGGACAAGGAATTAAAGCGCCATATTTTAGACGTGGATAAGCGCAGGGCGCGTTACTATCAGTTCTTTACCGGACAGACCTGGGGAGACCGTCTCAACTATGATCTGTGTATCAATACTTCCAACTATGACATCAAGGAGCTGGTACATGCAATCGCACATCTGGTAGAAGCATAGAACAATCGAATGCATGGGAAAAACAGATTCCCCATATACTTTACAGATATTTGTGATGCAGGGTATATGGGGAATTTTTATGGCATTATTGCAGCATGCGGTGGCGGTGGCGCGGGAATATCTGTGGGGATTTCCCATGCTTGCGCTCTTATTCGGAACACATCTGTATTTCACATTTCACCTGGGCTTCATCCAGAAAAAAATCCCGTTGGGAATCCGGTTGTCACTGACCGGAACGAAGAATCAGGAAAAGGATCAGGTAACACCGTATTCGGCGCTGGCGACGGCACTTGCAGCGACGATCGGTACGGGTAACATTGTGGGAATTTCCACAGCCATTGCCATCGGCGGACCGGGAGCGGTATTCTGGTGCTGGCTGACCGGGGTATTTGGGATTGCGACCTGCTATGCGGAATGTTATCTCTCTATAAGATACCGGGTGCGCAGGACAGACAGTACGTTTGCCGGCGGACCGATGTATATTTTGGATCGGCGTCTGAAAAAAAGAAAACTGGCAGCGGCGTTTGCTGTATGTACGCTGCTGGCATCGTTTGGTATCGGAAGCAGCGTACAGTCATACTCCATACGCACGGCGCTCCAGCATCAGATTACCGTGTCGCCGCATCTGGTCGGAATGGCGGTCGGGGTGCTTGCAGGGATTATTATCATCGGGGGAAACAGCCAGATTGCAAAGGTGTGTAT
>ERZ894194.1678-NODE-1678-length-11121-cov-4.369149_pt1 | contig 11121 bp, 10 predicted proteins | sample MGYA00380283_ERZ894194 | MGnify/ENA primary metagenome ERZ894194 (study PRJEB32331, sample SAMN06328448) | human gut metagenome | biome: human gut microbiome; feature: stool | host: Homo sapiens | collected 2013-02-13 ... | reverse complement strand
ATATAGATACAAATTAATATTTATTTAGATATTAAAATGATATCTTTTTTATTTTAACTTAAAGTGAGGTAGAGAAATGAAAGGATTAAACAAAATAAAAAAATGCTGGAAACAGCTTATGTTAGTACTGGCGATGTTTTTAAGTATCAGTGCATCGACATTAACTCAGGCAAATGCCTTAAACGCTACATTGACCTGGGGACAGGAAATCCGTTATCCAAGCTGGCTTGGAAACTGGTCTACAAAAATGTGCTATATAAACGGCAGTTTAGCGTATTGTTTAGAAGCATCAAAAGAAACTCCCCCACAAGGGCAGTATGCACCTTATGTTATAAAAAACAATGATGCTTTATTGAAAGTGTTATATTATGGATTTGGCGGACCTGGCGATGTATTTAGAGACGACCAAGTTACAAATGATACTACTAAATATCTTTATACGCACATTATGGCTAGTTATGCATATTCAGGTGATTTATATGGTGGCAATGATTGGGATGACTTAGAAGCACATGGTGTTGGTTTAAAAGCGAGATACGATCAGATTCAGTCTATGCCTGTACCAACAAAAACATTTAATCTAACAAATAATAATGTTCAAGCTTATTTTGAAGAAGGAGTACAGAGAACAGAAAATATAACATTAAATACATCATCAGAGGTAACTATTAGTATTCCACTACAAAACGGGGTAGAGCTTCATAATGTAACAAAGGGAACAGTAAATACTGGAACAGTTTCGATTAACGGTGGTGATACTTTTTATTTGTCAGCACCGTTACAAAAAATGGATGATTATAGTAGCGGGGAATTGGCAGGTAATAATCTTACAATGTTTGCGCCTTTAGCAATTTCTGCAGGTGGAAACTATCAAACTGAAGGAACAATATCGGTTACTACTGATCCTCGTACATTGAGTTTAAAAGTAAAGTGGATGGATGTAGGTGATTTTGAATTAAGAAAAACAAATGATACAGGAAAATTGATTAACGGTTCAGAATTCTCATTAAAACATACTACACTTGATTTTGAAAAAAAACTTGTAGTCAAAGATGGCAAATTATCAATGAGCGGTATGCCTGTTGGAGAATATCTGCTCACTGAAACAAAAGTACCTGATGGTCATGCGGTTCTTCAAAAGACTTTTCAGGTAACAATTAATAAAGATCAGACAACAGAACAGATCGTTGTCAATAAATTAAGACCTACAGGTACGTTAGAGATAAATAAGTCTTTAGAAACTTCTAATGAAAATGCAGTAAATAAAGCTGATTATGATTTAACAAAAGTACAATTCAAGATTACTGCAAACCAAGATATTTATGATAGTGTTTCTTTAGAAAAATTATATTCTAAAGGAGATGCAGTCACTACTGGTTCGGGTAAAGGAAGCAATGATGATACAGTAAAACTGCTAACTGGTACTGAACTGGGAAATGGTATCTACACACCTGATAAAGACGGTAAATTAGAGTTAAGCGGTCTTCCTATGGGAACATATGCAGTTGAGGAAGTGAACAGTCCTGAAGGTTTTGTTCTTGATGGCGGTGCTAAAAAAGTACAATTCCAACAGACTGATTTTGTAACTCTGACATACTTTAATGAATTAAATATAAATAATGAATTAACAAAAACAGTTTTCAGCAAGGTAACTGCTGATGGCGACAATCTTTACGGTGTTCCAATGGAAATCGTAGATGCCAAAACTGGTGAACAAGTTTATAACTGGATCACAGATGATAATGATCTAGAAATCGACGGATTGACAACTGGTGATTATATCTGGCGTGAGGTAAATGCTCCAGAAGGTTATGTTTTAGCAAAACCTATCGAGTTCACTGTCAAAGATGGAGATATCCAAGATATTGAAATGAAGAATTTCAGTGTTGAGTTTGCGAAAAACGGAAACGATGGCAACAAACTTTTAAAAGGAGGAGAATTCCAGGTAACAAGTACTAAAACTAAACAGGTCCTTGATAAATGGACAAGTGGTGAACATATTTTCGATATAACTGAGGATATGAAAACTAAACTTACATCAGGTGAAGTTGTTAGTGATATGTTTATTAACATTGAAGATGATTCAAGTACATATTACAGAATTTCTAAGAATGCAGATAGAGATGATTATAGACTTTTAATGCAGGCAAATGGTGAAACTAAATATTATAACATCGATATCAACGGTGATGAAACAACGCATATGATCAGAGGTACAGCTGAAGATCAGGAATATGTTATTACAGAGCTTAAGAGTCCTGATGGATATGCAACAGCCGAGCCGGTTACATTTAAAACAGATGAAGATAAAAATTTAACTGTTGAAATGATTGATGAGATTACCCGGGTTGAAGTATCTAAACAGGATATTACAACAAATAAAGAGCTTCCGGGAGCGACACTGGTTGTTAAAGATAAGGACGGAAATGTTATTGATGAATGGGTGTCAACATCTGAACCTCATATTATCAGAAGCTTAACTGTTGGTAAAACATATACGTTATCTGAGACTATCGCTCCAGACGGATACAAGATTGCACAGTCTATTGATTTTAAAATTAAAGACACAGGTGAAGTGCAGAATGTAGTTATGTATGATGAACTTTTACCATCGTCAGGAGGAGTAAATACATCAGATAATACCAGTACAGGTGCTATGGCCGCCTTAGTGTCAGTAAGTACGTTAGGTATGGTGTCATACGGAATGTACGAATTCTTCAGAAAAAGATATAATCAGTGATCATAGTAAAAAGGCTCGGAAGAATTTCCTGAGCCTTTTATTTTAAAATGTACCAGTGACTGGTACAAAAATGGAGGTAACATTATGGATGATATTCTGAATAAAGATGAAAAGTTTCGATATATGCTGCTTGACAGGATGCGCACTGACTGTGAGTACTATCTTGGCAACGGGGGTAGAAATGCAAGGGATCTCTGGGCAGGCGATGAACAGCTGCAAATTGAATATATGGTAGCTCTTTATAACAGTTTTGACGAAGATTCGAAACCACAGTGGCTTACCCTTGATGAAATCTATGAATTTAAAGAACTTATGTGTGATAACTCATATAAGTGATTTTGGGAGAATCGGCAATTAAAGTGCTGATTCTCTTATTTTATAACATGTACCAGTGACTGGTACAAAAAAATGGAGGTAAAAGCAGTATGGATGATTTAACTAATGAACAGAAATTAATTCTTGATGAATGCCGGATACTTTTAAAGGAGCACAGGCAGCTGTGTGAAGAGTCTGAAAGGACAGGGATAAATAATGACAATGAAACAGATGAGCTTTACAGCAGATACTGGCATCTCATTCATGATAATTTTGATCTGGAGTTACTGAAAAAAACTGAAAGAAGAGCCGGTCATGGCAGTTTCATGGAACCTGAATACATTGATACTCTGATCGAGGTAATAAAAGAACAGCCTAAAAAGATATGCACGTACAGGGGATATGAACTTATAAGAGGCATAGACTGCTGGGGAAATATATCATATGCCCCGTATAAAAACGGAAGTCAGTATGGTGATGTGCTTGACGGGTATGACGATGAATCTGCTGTGGCAGCATTTATCAAGGCAATTGATGATGATCCAGGTGATCCGGATTTTATGCTATGACAGACATTGTAAAAAGAAATATGATTTTTTCGGCTGTATGCCTTCTGCTGCTTTCAGGGGTTTTTGGAATCTGGTATTACACAGAACAGAAGAGTGAGGCATATAGGAATATATACCTTGAATTTAAAAAAACTGAAGATGAGTATGAGCTGGGTGTGAAAATAGATCCGGTCAGCTTTATTAAAAAAACCAACGTTGATGATATCGAATTTCCCCTCATTGAGGCGACAACTGTTGGAGAGCATACATATATCTATATTGCAAAAGACGGCTGGGGAAACAGGAAAGAATTTGTTTTGAAATTAAAATTTGCTGATCCAACTAAACCTGTACTTACTCTTACAGCGGACTATGTGGAAATAACAGAGGGTGACAGTATAGATTTTAATTCTTTTGTAAAGGAAGCGTACGATGAAGCAGAAGGTTCTCTGGAGGTTAAAATCGATGCTCCTGAAGAGCTTAAACCTGGAGAATATGAGGTCATCTATACTGTCAGTGACAGACATAAAAATAAGGCAGAGGCTGTTTTGAAACTGAAAGTTAATGCAAAAACACCTGAAAACAGTCAGGATTCATCACAAAGGGATGATATCCGGACAAAAAAAGAAGAATCAAAAAGCAGTACGAAGAAAGAAAATAAGAAAGATGAGACAGCGAATAATCCCGGTCAGCCGGTTCCATCAGTACTGCCGCCATCAAAAATATTTCTGTTTAGTGAATACGGCTCAATTGCAGCGGCTGAAAGAAATGCAAAAAGCTATGGACAGAATAACTGTCCGTCCGGTCATACATGGTACTGCAGTCCTTACAGCGACTCGTCAGGAACTGCAGCAGGATATATCGTTACATTTAAATAAAATGTACCAGTCACTGGTACGTTTTGGAAAGGAGATTATGATGGTGAAAAATGAATATTTAAGACTGTTTGGCGGGTTTAAAAAATCTTATCCCCGCTCATATGAAAGAAGGATAGCAGATTATCTAAACCGCTTTGAAAGGACAGTGCTGTCCAACAGTCTTGTGCAGATAAATATTCTTGTATGCTTTAGAGAAGGAGATGATGACATGCAGGAAATGTTTCCTGAAATATATGAAATATATGATGAGACGTGCTTTAGAAAGCTGAATGATTCTGACATAACCGCAATCTGTAAAAGCTATGTAAATAAAGTTAGAGAGATTGGAGGTGAATTTATCGATGCTGTTAAAAAAGTTTCTTAAAAACAGGGCAGACGATGAAAAAGAAGAGGAGGTATCTCTTGAAGAGCTGCAGGAAAGAAAAATAAGGCTGGTCAGATCTATAAAGCGAAAAGCGATGATCAAAAGGATACTGGTGATCCTGGTACTGTTTTTTGGAGTTGCAGGAGGGTATAAGGCGCTGTTTGATACAGGAGAAGAAAACAGTTATACCGAACTGAAAGATCAGGCGTTTGTAAGTGCGTATATTACAGACTATTACAGCTATCCAAGAAGCGATGAAACAAAGGAGCGTTTAAAGAATTTTACGCTTTCAGATGATGCGTACAGTTATGAATATGCTAGTGATGTAGAATCGGTTGATGTCAGATCCGTAATCATCTATAACATTGTAAAGCTCGACAGTATAAATCAGATCTACAGCTACTATATAAAATGCACTTATGATGTAAAGGTCAAAGACAGCGAGACTGCTGTTAATACTATGTTTAATAAAATCACAGTTGGTAAAAACGGTGATAAATACAAGGTCATACGACCGGTTACAAATATTAAGAATGAAGTTCAAGCTGTAAAAGACAAAGATGTCCTGGATTCATACGGCTACGATCCTGACAAGGGGTCTGAATCTGTGGATGAGGAAACAAAGAGTGATGTTAAAAACACAATTGAACTGTTTTTAAAAACGTACAATGATGATATCACACAGGCAAGGCTGTTGTTTTTAGAGCCGGACAGACTGCTGCCGCTCGATGACAACACTTCACTGGAGCTTAACGGTATGAGCGATGTTACAAAGAGTGAAGACACATACTATGTAAACTGTACGCTTAAACAGACGGTTTCAGAAATGCAGATGATTTTAAAATATCATTTTGAGATCGATATAGAAAAAAACAAAGTCAAAGTTATGGAGGTATATTAATTAATGAATCTTTTAAATACAGAATTTGGTCGATTTTTATGGAGAGTATTTATCATTGTTATCTTTTTGGGAATTATGTTCCTTATTATTAAAAGTGCAATGGCATCATGGAAACGTACGGAAAAGGTACTTAGCATGATGGATGAAGTTATAGAGGGACTTGTAGTACTTGTTATTTTCTGCGTGATAATGGCAAATGATGCCTCTACTGTTATCGGATGGGTAACCACACCGCTTATGTGGATAATCAATCTGATTAAAACGTTCTTCCGTGAAGTACTTGGGATACCGTTATAATGGCCAGATCAGCATACAACTATACACTTGCTGAAACACACAAAGGTAAAGTATATATACCTTATGTCGGGATAGAGGTAAAAGGATATACGACACTTTTTTCCGCGGTTCTGGGTTTTTTTACAGTAACGGCGGTTATAGGATTTCCTTTGTCCTTTATTTTTGGAAGTGTTAGTTACTTTATAGCCGCAGCTTTAGCAGTGTGTGCGGTTGTTACCGCTGTGATATACAGCAATGAGATAAACAATGAGACAGGAAGAACAAAGCTGAAGGAATTTTATTATCTGAACATAAAAAAATACAGGTATGTATATGATTCTAAGGGCATTAAACGTTATATAAGACCTAAGACGAAAGGAGCTGTTTATGTAAATGTATGTAGGAATAGTACACGGATACGATAATATTTTATATCACGAAGATGTAGTCAGTTATTATTACCGGATCAGGCCGATTAATTCTCTGTTTGCCTCAGAAAGCCAGTGTGCTACGTTGATCGATGACATGGTCAAGGTCATACAGGATGTCAATATGCCGGGTGGAATTATCATCAAGCCTACAAAAATAGACAATAATAAGATATATAAGGCTTATACAGATAATTTTAAAGATCACGGAAATCCGGCACTGATGCATCTGGCAAAGGATTACATTAAATCGTTAAAGGAAATTCTGTCTTCAGCAGTAAGGTACCGTTATGAAATATATTTTGTTTTCTGTGACGGCAGGGATGAAATAAAGAAGAAGATTCCCTTAAAACTTTTTCGAAGTGAAAACCGGCCTCTGTCAAAGCAGGAACTGGAGCTGTACAAAACAGTAGAAAAAGAGATCCTGAAAAAGCTCAAAAAGACAGTGCCTGCTCAAAGAATGGACAGTAATGATGTAACAGCACTCAATAATTATACTGCTGTCCCCGTTGATGAAGTAATAGCTGATTATTATGTAGAGGAAAATCCTTCTGAGATCAAATATACTTATAAACAGGCAGGATCATCAGTGTGGAAAACTCTGTACAGTCGTACACACGCAGTATCGAGTTTTCAGACGCTCAAAGCTGATAATGGCGACAGAGCTGATGATGTGATCAACAGTTTACAGCTTGAATCTTATCCGTCGGATCTTTTTATTAAGTTTGATCTTGAACAGACTTCAGAGTTCAAGAAAAATATGAAAGTTAAAAAAGAGAAAATAAAAAAGGATCAGAAGAGATATGATTCACTGGCAGATGCAAAAGACAGGGAAATGTCAAAGGCAGAGCTTATTGCAAAAGCAGGAGAAGAAGTTGATCCCGCTATTGAAGGGTCTAAGATAAAGTTTCAGATGTTTATAAGGCTCAGAGCTAATCAGATCGATATGCTTAATAAAAGAAGTGAATTTTTAAGAGCAAAGTTTGAGTCGAAAAGAATACTCCTTACAAATGAAATAGGGGCGCAGATATCTATGGCCAATAATCTTTTTCCATACAGAATCAGTTTTTCTAATTATATCAATACGACTGATCTAAGATTTTTTGCAAGATATAATTTTTTAGGAGGTCTGTATATCGGCGACGAAGAAGAAGGAATGATCATAAGCTATACGGTACCGGGAGGAATACCAATCTTTCACGATATTTCAAAACCGCTGCTTGGAAAAACAAAAACAAGTGCTCCGGCTATTGTCTTTGTCGGTGAAACTGGTGCAGGCAAGACACAGCTGGCAGATTTAGAGGCTTTCCAGAATATGATTTTCAAAGGAATGAAGGTACTGACAGTGGATCCAAAAGGGGATCGCGAGAAAAAAATCAAGCTTCTTGGCGATAACGCTGCTCACTTAAAAATCGGCTCTAAAGACTGCTCGTCCGGTATGTTTGATCCGTACCTGATGAACCAGAATGACGACAGAGAAGCACTTGGCCAGGCGATGAGAGATATAGACAGTATGCTCAATGTACTGGGACTAAGTATTGATACAAACTTCCGTGCAATAGAAAAAGCGCATTATGATATGCTTAAAGATTATGAAAACAGGATAATACACCAAAAGACACTTACATATCTTATTTCAGAAAAACTTGTCAAATATGATAAAACAACAGCTGAACAGGTTATGACACTTGCGAATGATTCGACCATGCGGCTGTTTTTTGCAACTCAGGAAAGCAGATATGACAGTGCATTCAATCTTACAAAGCCGTACAATCTTATAACCTTTGAAAAGATGCCGTCAACTGCCGGTGAAAAAATGGAAAACGATCCAAACAGGCTTGATAATGCAATCTTTGCGATGCTGTTTTCCAGAGTACAGGGGATAATTGACGGTTTTATGAAACGTTTTTCAAAACAGGAAACAATAGTTGTGTTTGATGAATATAAAGTGTATCAGAAAACCCCCGGCGGGGAAGAAGTGGTCGATAATGTAGTACGTCAGGCCAGAACACTTCAGACACATCCGTTTTTAATAACTCAGGAGCTGTCATCAATAAGTGATGCGATTTTAAATAATGTCGGTGAGATTTTTGTAGGCAGTCTGAAATCATCTAAAGAAATTGAATTTATTTTAGAGGAAATGAAATTATCAAATCATCCAGCAGTTAGAGGAGCGTTGATTGATCATACTCAGGATGAAGGGGTTACTGAGGAAAAGAAATATAATTTCTTAATGCAGGATTACAACAACCGCAAGTGTCTGACCAAAAACAAGATACCCCGGTGTTTTGCAGAGATATTCAGGACACTTAAAGATGAAGAAGAATCTAATCAGGAACAACTGGATACGGATGATAAAAATGTACCAGTCACTGGTACATTTTTAAATAAGAAAGAAACGGGAGGCCTGTATGATGATTAGAAAGTTAAATCTTAGAACGATAATACTTATTCTTGCGGTGTTTTTTACTGTCACGGCAACAGTAAATATTAAACCGGTTGTGGCAGAACCCCCAGATGAAACAACGACAGAGGAGCTTGATGAAGGGCGTGAAACAGAAAGTGACGATGTCAGGTTAAATACATCAAATTTTTATTCATCAGCGATTATGTCGATTGATACGACTACCAGGGAAAAAGAGGCAGATATGGATTATGTTAAGAATTTTTCCAACAGCATGATAACTGCTCTTTCATATGATCTGTCTTTAGTAGATCCTGATACGATCCTGATGCATGCATTAGGGATCGTTATAAATATTATTGAATCTATCGGCGGGTTAATGTCGCTGATGGTTCTAATTGCTTATAATCTTGCAAGCAGCAGTTTCTGGAAAACAACAGTAGCAACAATTTTTAATACTTTTGATAAGGCGATTTTTGACTGGTCGGATACAAGCAGCTGGTTTTATAAGATAATTGTACTCTTTGGGCTCGTCGCAGTAATAAAAAAACTGTTAGGATCTATGAAACGGGTGCTTACATATAAAACGATAATTTCCACAGTTATACAGGTGGTTGTTTCATGCATAGTGATAATTACGATTGCTCAAAGCGGAAGAAATGTAGTCAGTTATGTCGATACACTTGTGAATCAGTCTATTTCAACGAGTTTTAACCTTGTCGATGATCAGTATGAAAGTTCCGATCTGCCTGTTGAAATAAATGTAAAAAGCATGATATTTGATATACTGCAGAAGCAGGGGTTCACGCTGAGACATTTCGGGGTAACCAGTGCGGATCAGATTCCAAGTGAATATAAAGGAACATATAAAGGAAAGGACTGGACGGCAGTTAAAACCGGCGAGGAAAGGCTTCAGGATCTGCTTGACAATCCTTCTACAGAAAATGCAAGAATTGAAAGACAGAAGAACGGTAATGATCAGATCGGATACAGCGGGGCACAGTGCCTGATTATTTTAGGCGAGTCATTTATTTTTCTTGTTCACAGACTTCTTACAGCTCTGGTAATCGGAGGAGCGTGTGTGCTCCTGTTTGGTTTTTCTCTGGCCAAAGAGGTCAGTCTTAATGTTTCGGTTTACGGACTGGTATTTATGCTGTTTAAAAATGAAATGCGGGTAGCAAGTTCATGGTTTATGGCAAGGATGAAGTGGACAATCATGTTTATTTTTGTGACACTTGCCTTTAATATGTTTCTGTCATTTATGATAATATTTATTAATGGTATCGTGGCAAAGTCGCTTCTGTTTCTGCTTATTTTTGATATCGTAGCAGTGTACGCTATGTGGTATCTGCTTAATCACTGGCAGGAAATCTGGCAGAAGATAACCAATGATCTTGGCATTTCATCTGACTCGACGATTATTGATGCCGGCAAAGCTATTTTAAACGGTGACATCGCACCGGGAGATGTCTACAGCAACCATAAAGAACGGATTGCAAAAGAAAAGGCTGAAAGAGAAGCGGCGAGTGATTCAACAGATGAGGACATGGATACTTACAGTGAAGATTCAGTTTCAAGTGTAAAGGAAAATGACGAACTTGCAGATAAGGAAAGTTCAGACGATGAAAGTGATGAAGGAAATGAAGGCTCAGCTGAAGATGAGGATACTGATGTGTTTGATGTGGATAAGGAGTTTGACGGCATAGATGCTGAAAATGAAGAAGATGCTCCTGACAGTGACGAGTCATCACCTGGAAACAGGAATGAGCTGAGCGAGACTGATGATAAAAACGGTTTGAATCATGAAGGTGAAACAGATGATGAAAAAAGCTCAATCTCATCTACAGATAATAGTGATCTGAATGATTCCTGCGATAGAGAAGATGATGTTCTGGATGGTGAAAGTGATGAAGTATCCAGGGATGAGGAATATAGAAAATTACCGGAAGAAGATAGAGTGTCGAACAGTACAGATGCATCAGATGAGACTGCTGAACATGATGAAAAGGTTACAGAAGAGCAGAAAGATGAGATTGACAGTTTTTTAAATGAACTGATCGAGGAAGATGATGAAACCTAGAAAAGTGATATTCGGTATTTTTCTTGCACCTATGGTTGTGTCGGTTTTAATAGTAATTATATTTATTTTTATGCTTGTTGACGGTAATTCATCAAGCGGGAACGGAGATATTACGGTTTCAGGACTTCCTCAGTGTATTAAAGAGGAAATGGTGATTGCAAGTCTGCAGTGCCAGGAGAAATATAAG
>ERZ894194.1672-NODE-1672-length-11162-cov-6.778248_pt1 | contig 11162 bp, 9 predicted proteins | sample MGYA00380283_ERZ894194 | MGnify/ENA primary metagenome ERZ894194 (study PRJEB32331, sample SAMN06328448) | human gut metagenome | biome: human gut microbiome; feature: stool | host: Homo sapiens | collected 2013-02-13 ... | reverse complement strand
GCCCTGAGTCGTATCGAGCTGGACTTGGACGATGGCGTGAAGGTCAACTACGAGAAAATCCAGACCGCCAGCGACGGAAAGAAATACCCTGTTCTGGCAAAAATTTAAGTGCTGGGTGCGCTCCCCCACAGATTCAGAAGGAGTAACACAGAATGGCAGAAATGAACATCAAACAAATCATAGACCGGCTCAATGCTGAGTTTACGGGAGACACCCGCAAGCTGGTCTTCTGGTACGATGACAACGGCGAGTTCGTGGAAGATATGCAGACTGTGACGCTGGACAACGCCAAGGTCTACTTCTTGCAGCCGGACAATCAGTTTGCCACCAAGCTCTTTCTGGAGCGGCAGGACACCACGACCAACTATCTTGTCTATGCCCCTTTTCCGAAGCCGGATGTGCGGGACAACCATCTGGAGGACACCATGCTGTACTCCAAGCGGTTCTTCGCAGACCGCGCCTCGCTGCTCTCAGTGGACTTGGGGATCGATGAGAAGTACAAGCCCATCATTGAGAAGCACATCAAGTTCTTTGCCAGCAAGGAGCGGACGCAGCGGTTCTATGATCTGGAGATCGAGAACTTCAACGAGGAAAACATCATCATCGGCCTTCTGTCGGCCATCTGCCGCACCCGGACTTGTTCCTTCGAGGAAGTCATCCGGGTTATGCTGACCGACAGCACACTGGAAGACAACAAATTCCTGCTGGAGACCGAGAAATACGGGCTTCTGGGCGACTTCTGGAAGCTGTGCGAGCAGCACTTCGGCTATGCGGATGTGAAACCCACGCTGGAAAAGCTGGTTGTGACCATGTTCGTCACCTATACGGCCAAGTATGTCCCTTCCGAGCTGCCCAAGCCGTGGAAGGCGTTTTCCTCCTACAAGGCGGGCAACATCATCGCCTTCATGGACAACCTGATGAACAATATCCTGTACCGCAGCCGGTACGATGAGCTGTCTGCCCATGTTGCGGCGGGATTGAATGCACAGGCTGTTTTCTCCGACTATCCGCCGGAGGATTTGGTGAACTGCGATACCTTTGCTGTCATTGACCAGATCCTCATCAAATGGCTTGTGGAGCGGCTGATGGCTGAGGACACCGGTGCAAAGTTGGACGAGTTGACCATCCCACAGCTCTGTGAGAAGCGAAGCAAGATGCACTTTGGGGAAAAAGCCGGAAGCCGGTATCAGATGCTCAGCAGTGCATACCAGATGATTCAGGCCGGAAACTACCACTGCCCGGACAGCTTCAAAGACATCCTGCGGCAGTATCAGGAGACCGACTCTGGGCTTGACTACGAGTACCGCCGCTTCTACACCGCCTACGACCAGATCGAGGACACCACAGCCTTTGAGCCGCTGCGCGACCTCGTGGAGAATATCTACACCAACGAGTATCTGGAGACGCTGCTGCCCAAGTGGAACAGCGCCATGCAGGAGCCGGATGCCTTCACGCAGCTGCCCTTGCAGCGGGACTTCTATGCCCGGAATATCAAGAACGCCAAGGAGCGCACCGTGGTGATCATCTCGGATGCCATGCGCTATGAAGTGGGCAAGGAACTGTTCCGCAGAATGCAGGACGATCCTAAGTGTTCGGCAAAGCTGGAGGTACAGCTGAGTGTGCTGCCCTCCTACACCCGCCTTGGCATGGCTGCATTGCTCCCGCACACCGAGCTGACCATGACCGACGACTTCAAGGTGTTGGTGGACGGTCTGCCCTGCGACAACCTCTCAGAGCGGGAAACCATTCTGCAAAAATACAACAGCGATGCGGCCTGTGTGCAGTTTGACAGCATCAAGTCGCTGAAAGTCGCGGAGCTGCGGAGTGTCTTCACCGGCAAACAGGTGGTCTATGTCTACCACAATCAGATCGACGCACGAGGCGACAAGCCGAACACCGAGGATGAGGTCTTTGTTGCTTGCAGAGAGGCGGTCTCGGAGATCATCGACCTGATCCGGCGCATCTCCACCAGTGCCAATACATACCGCTTCATCGTCACAGCGGATCACGGCTTTATCTATAAGCGGGATAAGGTGGCCGAGAGCGACAAGATCGACGGCATCAAGAGCAAGACCGCCTTTATCAACCGCCGCTTTGTAGTTGCATCGGAACCGGTTTCCGGGGACGGCATTGCCAGCATGAGCATGGGAACGATCCTGCGCAGCGCAGACACCAAATGGGTATCGTTCCCCATCAGCGACGATGTATTCAAGGTGGCCGGTGGCGGTCAGAACTATGTCCACGGCGGCTCTTCGCCGCAGGAAATGTTAGTGCCGGTGCTTGACATCAAGATGGAGCGCGGACACATGGAGACGCGAAATGCTGGAATTGCACTGGTAAGCATGGTGCGCAAGATCACCAACAAGATCACCATTCTGGATTTCATTCAGTCTGAGCCGGTCAGCGATGTGGTGAAGCCCGCGACCTACCGGCTGTTCTTCCTCTCCGAAGACAACGAGCGCATTTCCAACGAGAACAGCTACATCGCAGATAGCCGGGATCAGGATGCGCAGAAGCGCATTTTCCGCATGAAGTTCCAATTCAAGGACAAAAAGTACGACAAGGACAAGCAGTATTTCTTTGTCGTATGCGACGATGCAACAGGGCTTGAAGTGTTCCGTCACCCTGTCATCATGGATTTGGCGTTTGCCGATGATTACGGGTTTTGAGAAAAGAGCATGACAGGGGGCGGTATCAATGGCTGATTTTATGGAGACCGAAGATAAACGGTCTGTTATCAAAGAAAAGCTGCGGCAGCAGTTCGATGGAAAAATCGTCCGCAAGGACTTGACCAAGAAAATCAAAGAGGGCGCAAATGTCCCGGTCTATGTGTTGGAGTTCCTTCTGGGACAGTATTGCAGCTCCGATGATCCGGAAGTCGTTGAGGACGGGGTAAACAATGTCAAGCGCATTCTGGCGGACAACTTCGTCCGACCGGATGAGGCGCAGAAGATCCTCTCCATACTCCGGCAGCGTGGCAGTTACACCGTGATTGACAAGATCACGGTCAACCTAAACATCAAGCGGGACTACTACGAGGCCGAGTTTTCCAATCTCGGCCTGAAAGACATCCCCATTGATGAAGAGTATCCTGCCAAGTTTGACCGGCTGCTCTGCGGCGGTATCTGGTGCATTGTGCAGCTGGATTACGAGTACATGGAAGAAGACCGGAACGGAACGCCGATCCGCATCCGCAAGCTCACGCCCATTCAGATGCCCCATGTGGACATCGCGGAACTGAAACAAGGCCGGAAGGCGTTCACGCAGGACGAGTGGATGGATGTGCTGCTGCGCTCCATAGGCATGGAGCCGGATACGCTTTCCAACCGGGAGAAGTGGCTGCTCATCATCCGTATGCTGCCGCTTGTGGAGAACAACTTCAACCTCTGCGAGCTGGGGCCACGAAGCACCGGCAAATCCCACCTCTACAAAGAGATCTCTCCCAACAGTATTCTGGTCTCCGGCGGACAGACCACCGTCGCCAATCTCTTTTACAATATGGGACGCAAAACCGTAGGTCTGGTTGGACTTTGGGACTGCGTGGCCTTTGATGAGGTGGCCGGTATCAAGTTCAAGGACAAAGATGGCGTTCAGATCATGAAGGACTATATGGCCTCCGGTTCCTTTGCCCGTGGCAAGGAAGAAAAAGCGGCCAGTGCTTCGATGGTCTTTGTGGGCAACATCAACCAGAGCGTGGATGTGCTGCTCAAGACCTCCAGCCTGTTTGACCCCTTCCCGCCGGAGATGGGAACCGATACGGCCTTCCTTGACCGCATCCACTGCTATCTCCCCGGCTGGGAGATTCCGAAATTCCGGCCAGAACATTTCACGGATGACTACGGCTTTATCACAGATTATCTGGCCGAGTTTATCCGCGAGCTGCGCAAGGAACAATACGGAGATGCCCTTGATAAGTATTTCCGCTTAGGCTCTAACCTCAATCAGCGAGACACCATAGCGGTGAGACGAATGGTGGATGGACTGGTCAAGCTGGTCTATCCTGACGGCGAGTTCACAAAGGAGCAGCTGGAAGAGATCCTAAAGCTTGCACTGGAAATGCGCCGCCGCGTCAAAGAGCAGCTGAAAAAGCTGGGCGGCATGGAGTTCTACGATGTGAACTTCTCCTACATTGACAAGGACAGCTTCGAGGAAACCTATGTGTCGGTACCGGAACAGGGCGGCGGCAAGCTGATCCCGGAGGGGATGTGCAACCCCGGCCAGGTCTATACCGTATCACAGGGAAAATCCGGGATGATTGGCGTATTCCGTCTGGAGTCGCAGATGCTTCCCGGCAACGGAAAGTTCGAGCGCACCGGTCTTGGCTCAGACCGGGAGGTGAAGGAAGCGACGAATACTGCCTTCAACTTCCTCAAAGCCAACGCAGGACACATCAGCGGGACGATCAGCACCACGACGAAGGATTACATCGTCAACTATCAGGATTTGCAGGGAATTGGCATGACTGCGAAGCTTGCTCTTCCCACCTTGATTGCGCTGGCTTCTATTGCACTGAATAAGCCCACCGTGAGCAGTCTGGCGGTCATGGGCGAGATCAGCATTGCGGGTACGATGATGAAGGTGGATGAGCTGGCAAATGCGCTGCAAGTCTGTCTTGACAGCGGCGCAAAGAAGGTGCTGTTGCCTATCACCTCGGCAGCAGATTTGGGATCGGTGCCGTCTGATCTGATCGGCTGCTTCAATTTGATTTTCTATCAGAGCGCCGAGGATGCTGTATTCAAAGCACTGGGCGTGGAATGAACCCAGCGGATGAAGGGAGCGGATATGGATGGACTGGGACACCTACTACGAAAAGTTCTATGATTGGGCGACAAGCACCCAAATCCGTAAGATGTCCTCTCTGACTTCTTTTGGCGCGTCCTCTGAGGTTACAGAGGTGGCGCAGGAATACATGGATGAGGCAGCTGCATCCCGGCTCATTAAGAAGGCCGTGGCTTATGGCGTTCAGTTCACGCCGGAAGAGATATACGACCTCTCAGGCTGCTGCAATCAAGAAGCAATGAATGTCCTTTTGGACGCTGCGAAATGCCACTTTAGCCAAGAGCAGTTAGAAGACCTGTGGGGTACTGTGGATGACGAGGTTCTGGAGCGAGTCGCTGCACGAAACCGTGTAAAGTTGTTTGATGACGGAAGCGAAGATGATGCACTGGACAGCGCTATTTACGACGAGCTGACCCCAGCTGCTCCTAAAATCGGCTTCTTTACAAAACTGTTCGCGGGGATCGGCATCGCTGGCGCACTTTCATCCTCCCATTCTGAACATCCGGGACACTGCACCGGCGATTGTGCGAACTGCCCTCCACACTATGGCTATCGCTATGGTCGATGGTATTACGGGCATGGTCATCAGCATGGCTGTGAATTTGGGGGCAACAAAGGAGACGGGAGCTTGTGAAATAACTGGCAACAGGGTGTAAGCAGAGGCATACGGAGGTATATGGTTTGAGTTTATATTTCGGTTTCAATTCTCCCGAAGATCGAGCAAAAAGACGGAAGGCCGATTTACAAGCGATTGGCACAACTGTCACGGATTTTTTCTGGGATGTCGCTCCTGCGCATGGATTTGAAATGCGGGAAGGTCAGCAAGATATGTCCTGCGAAATTGTAGATGCGCTTATCCATAATCAGCACTTTGCAGTTGAGGCCGGTGTTGGGATTGGAAAATCCTTTGGCTACTTGGTGCCTATCCTTCTTTACAACAAAAAGCTAAAAAAGCCGGTGATTGTTGCCACCTCTACGATTGCCCTGCAAGAGCAGCTGTGGAAAGACATACACGATGTTATGCCTCTTCTAAACACGAAACCAGAGGTCATTCTGGCGAAAGGTCAGACGCACTATCTTTGCCATAAGCGAGCAAATGAATACCTAAATATGGAGGATGCGATCATCCCGAAAGAGCTTGCAGACGGGATTGAACAGGGCTTTCAGGAGCGCAAACAATTTCCGAGTTCCATACCGCAAAACATCTGGGACAAGGTAAATATCCAGCGATTCAGCATGAGAAATTGCGGTTCCTGCGAGAAGAAGTGCCTCTATTACGCTATCCGCTCCAAGCTAAAATACATAGATGGAATTGTGCTTTGCAATCAGGACTTTCTAACTGCGCACCTTCGCCAACTGCGGCGCGGACAGGATGGCTTGATCAATCGGGAGGCTGATTTGATTGTCGTAGATGAGGCGCATAACTTAGAGGAAAAGGTGCGCAGTGCAACGACAGAGCGTGTTAATCAGGGCAAAATTCTTGGGCTTATTAAAAGTGCAACCAATGAAGTGAGATCCGCAGACCGTCAGAATGTATACCGGGAAACAAACGAGGCACAAAGGGCAATCCACGCATTCTTTGATTCCCTCAAGGCGCAGATGCAGCAGCAGATCAATGATGCGCAGCAGGATATGCGTTATGCAGATCGCTTCTTCTTTGATGGCAACACAGAATCAGTCAACCTGCTGAAAACCATGTGCAGCACAATCAAGAGTGCAGCTCTCAGCATTCAGCTCTATGCCAGCTTTGATTATAATAGCCGATCAACAGCTGCGTCGGATGAACTGGATGAACTAAGTGAAAGCCTTGCAGAGATGATGGAGGATCTGGATGACTACCTTCTTTGGATTGAACGCAAAGGAGGTCAGGCCGAGCTTGTCTACTGCCCGAAGAATACCAAAGAGATTACTAACAGTCTTTATTTTAGCGGAGATGCCCGGACAATTCTCACATCAGCCACGCTGACGAACGCCACCGAGGGAAGTCTTGAGGAACAGTATGCCTATTTTATCAGCAACACGGGATTTCCGACTGACGGACAAGGCTGCTTATCCGAGCCAAAGCCCTCCCCTTATCCCTACGACGAGCATTCTATGATTTACTACTGTGACGATCTGCCTCACCCAACCAAGGAGCATGAGGCATTCATCGCACAGGGCGTTGAGCGGCTGCTTGAAGTCCTCGACATCTCCAGTGGCAAAGCCTTGGTTCTCTTTACCGCGAAGACCGACATGGAAGAGGTCTATTCCATCCTGAGTCAGAAGGAATTGCCGTATAAAATCCTGATGCAGCAACCCGGCTCATCTCAGGATCAAGTCCTCAATGAGTTCAAGGATGACACAAACTCGGTGCTGCTGGGAACCGGTGCATACTGGGAAGGTATCAGCATCGAAGGGAAAAGCCTTTCCAATGTAGTTATTTTCCGTCTTCCATTTCCTGTCCCTGACCCCATCATCAATTATAAAGCTTCTATTGCAAAGAATGCGTTGATGGATGTCAATGTACCGGAAATGGTTATCAAGCTTAAACAAGGAATTGGCCGGTTGATTCGCAATTTCACGGACACAGGGATTGTCTGTATTATAGACCGAAGATTGCGGGATGATCCGGCAGAGCCATACCACGACATTGCTTGGTCATCTCTGCCCATCAAAAATCGGACAAAGAGCCTTGATGAACTCAGGCGATTCTATGAGAGCCTTCCGACTGCACATAACGAAACAGAGAGGTAAATTCACATGGAAGTCCAAGAGGCTGTTGGTGCTACTATTTCCAATGAAGATAAAATCATGTACAAAGATAGCACCTACGAGCTGGTTTCCAAGGTGGCCTATCTGATCGGTGTTCCCCGGCATATCTTTGAAAATGAGCATGAAGCACCTCAAATGGAGGTCTATGAACGGCTGGAAGCGGACAAGGCTGCTCGTATTATCCGACATCTTTGCATCATCCGAACGGCCATTGAGCGAAACTTCCGGCATATCAACGGGGCAATGCGGACGGATTATCGAACCATCCTCTCCATGCCGGAGTATGTGCCGGATGACAGTATGCGTCAACTGAGTGCGGACGGGATAAACTTTGTCAAGAAAACCAGCACGAAGCTTGCGCACCACATTATTGAGATCAACCGGCTGATTTCAGACCGCATCAACAACTGCAAGAAGCTGTTTCCGCTCTGGATCAACTGGGACTATATCAAAGACCTCTTTATTATGCCAAACGGCTTGAAGGAGGAAGGAACCAAACAGGCGGCAAACCTCTACTACGCCAACCGTTCCTATTATCCTTATCAGGTCTATATCAACTGGGTGCCGCAGGATGAAGGCAATATACTCTACAACGACAAGAAATTTGCAGTGCTGCTATACCGATGGCACAACGATTATTTCCGTGAGTTCAGTAAGGTCTCCGATGTCAGCAGCTATGTCAAAGGCAGTATCTACGAATATATCGAGGGCAGCGAAAAGGCGGTAGTAGTGGTCGATTGCGAAAATTCAGATCCGTACAAGCTGTGTGCCGTCCTGAAAAACCTCGACTATCAATACACGCAGAAAATTTCCAGCATTATTCTCTTCGATGATGTTCACACGGCTTCCGCATGGCGTATCCTTGAAGATTTCACCAAGATACCGGTGGAGCATATCCTGATTGAGCGTGTCAAAGAGAGCAAATCCCTTGTGGACATCAAGCTGACAGCACGAGCCTGTCAGGAGCATTATATCAACAAGGTGGATTCCTTTATCATTGTTTCCAGCGACTCCGACTACTGGGGACTGATTTCCTCGCTGCCGGACGCTCGCTTCCTCATGATGATAGAGCATGAAAAGAGCGGACCGGATTTGAAGGCCGCGCTGGTCAATACCGGCATCTTCTACTGCTACATAGATGACTTCTATTCTGGAAATGCCGAGGAATTGAAATTTGGCGCACTCATCAAGGAGATGTACCGCTATATCGACAGCACAGTCCATCTCAATGTCAACGATATGTTCACAGCCGCCTTGAAAGCGACCCGCATTGAGATGAGCGAAGCGGAAAAGAAGCAGTTCATGGCGCAGCACATCAAAACCATGCAGATGTCTATTGCACCGGACGGCGAAGTGGTTTTGTCGTTCAAGCACAAATGAGATGCAATTAAAAAGCAAAGCTCCCTTGCATACCCGCAGGGAGCCTTGTCTTAGTGAATCAGCCCGGTTCCGTTCTCCAACACCATTGCTATCTGTAAGACAAACTCTTCCGGTGTTGGCCTGTCTCCCTTGAAGGTCATCATGTCCCACAAGGGCTGTGCTTCCTTGCCGTGGTGATCATAAGCATCATCAATCGCCAGCTGCATTTCGTGCAGTACATCCTCCGGTGTCGTTCCATTCTCACGGGCAATTTCCGCAAGAATCTCTTCAAAATTTTTCATTGCTTTTCCTCCATCTTTAGATTTTGTTCTCGTTCTTTAGCGCAAGTATAGCACCGATAGAATGTCGAAAAAGCAAGAATCCTGACAGAGAAAAGAAAAAAGCGCGGAAGAGCAAATTGCTCTTCCACGCTCATCTATCTAACAACGCAGAGATCACTTTCAAAACCCGCATCTTCTCATCCCGTGGTAGATCCTCGATGGCGGCAGAAAGCTCAGAAGCCACGCCGCTTGACGCATGATCAACCACATCTACCAGCAACTCATCCGCAGATACACCAAGCGCATTTGCGATTGCAGCGAAAGTGTCTATCCGTGGTATCTTAGTGCCTCGTTCGATGACGCTGATATGTGCCGGACTGATGTCAATGAGAGCGGCAAGATCTTCTTGCGTCATATTCTTTCTCTCTCTTGCAGTTTTAATCCGTTGTCCAACTGCCTTTACATCCATCGTATCACCCCCTTCTTTAGAACCTGATTTTGCTCTAAAGATAGTATAAAGGGGATGCTACGATCCATACAGAAGCCAAAGAACGAAAGCTAATTCTAAAGAAAGATTTTGAGCAAAAAAAGAAAGCCTCAGCTGACACCCGACATCCGGGCATCAGCTGAGGCTTTGGTGATCATGTAACGGTCAGGAAAGATGTGTCGAAAAACGGCATTTTTCCCGCCTGTATCAGCTGGTTATGGACGGACAGGAAAACATACAGGGCAGTCCTTTCTCGCGGCTCAGAGAGGCTGAAAAGCGGATTTTTCAACCTTTATCCTTACAGTAAATCTCTTCCGCTCGCTTCGAGCTGTAATGGGGACAGCTCATGACCACAACGCGGAAACTCTGCTTGCAGTCATGGATACAGCGGCAGCACAGGTCATTGTATTTGCGCCGACCATCCGCATCCAAGAAGAATGCCCACTCCTGCTTCCACTTGTTGCTCCGGCTCATAAGTCACGCTCCGGCTTGCGCTCTTTCTGGGGGGTAGGCTTCTCCTTCGGAGGGTCACTTTTTGCCGCTTTGAGCCTGTCCATGATGGAGGACTTGCCACCCTTTTCAGAAGCCTTGTCCTCCTTCGCTCCATTGTTGATGATTCCGTCAATCATCCCGTAGTCATCCTCGGTGGACATCTCCGCAGCCTTGAGCGGATTCTCCCGCTCGTGGAAATCAGCCCATTCCGCCTTCGTCACACCGAAGAGTCCACCCTTTGCCGCATGATCCTTGAGTTCGCTGGCATTCAGCACCCGTCCCTCAGTGTTGTCCCCATAGAGGCGGAAGACGGTGCAATGTTTCATCACCTCAGCGGCGGCTTCTTCCCGCATGGGCAGCATCCCGCCCCATGCGTAGCCGTACTCCTTCATCTCATCCACAGAGATGCCGGGATCGGGCATCTTATCAACCGGCATAACCTCCTGATGCAGCAGATCCATCGTCTGCTCATCGAAGCCATTGTAGACATCCTCCACGGTCAGCCTTCCGCGCTCATCCACGATGAGGCAAGCGGCCTCGTCTCCAAAGCTGTCATGCTCCATCAGGTAGAAGGTGTGGCCGTCAATTTCCCGGTGATCAATGGTGTGCCATGTTCCTACATGGCCGGAGACTGCAAGGCCGGTGGTATCCATATTGACTTCGAAGTCCTTCTGCTCCTTGACCGCCTGTTGCCGCTGCTCTTCCGAGAGCATGGGGATGGCAACAATCCGGTCGCCAAGCTTGGCGAACTGTTCCGGCTGTTCAAAGAGCTGCGCATACTTCTGGGCAAGGGCGCTGTCCAAGGAGCCAAAGCTGTCCTCGGTCAAGCCCACAACGGCAAAAGTGCCAACAACAATGTCGTAGATTTCCCCGGCGTCGTCCCGCAGGGCGCGGTTGAGGGGGAGACCCATCAGCTTGCCTTCCTCATTGCAAACGTTATGTGGTGAACAACATAATATCTGTAATGTGTAGTTAGTTGTTATGTGTAGCATTATTTAATCTCCTTTCTAATC
>ERZ894194.1670-NODE-1670-length-11176-cov-7.344214_pt1 | contig 11176 bp, 10 predicted proteins | sample MGYA00380283_ERZ894194 | MGnify/ENA primary metagenome ERZ894194 (study PRJEB32331, sample SAMN06328448) | human gut metagenome | biome: human gut microbiome; feature: stool | host: Homo sapiens | collected 2013-02-13 ... | reverse complement strand
GGTTCTTGGTGGTATCCTTCTCCAGAGTGGCCAGGATGCGCTCATCCTCGCCGAAGAAGTTCAGGATCTCCTCATCAGAGGAAAGGCCCAGCGCACGGCACAGCACGGTGACGGGCAGCTTGCGGTTCTTATCGATACGGACATAGAACACGTTGGAGGCATCGGTCTCGTACTCCAGCCATGCACCGCGGTTGGGGTTCATGGTTGCGCTGTACAGGTCGTTGCCCACCTTATCTTTGGCATCTCCGTAGAATACGCCGGGAGAACGGACCAGCTGGCTGACGATGGCACGCTCAGCACCGTTGATCACAAAGGTGCCCGCATCGGTCATCAGCGGGAAGTCGCCCATGAAAATTTCCTGGTCCTTGACCTCGCCGGTCTCCTTGTTCAGCAGACGGGCAGTCACGCGCAGGGGGGCAGCGTAGGTCACGTCGCGCTCCTTGCACTCCTTGATGCTGTACTTGGGCTCCTTATCCAGACGGAAGTCCACGAAGCTCAGCGCCAGGTTACCGGTGTAGTCCTCAATGGTGCCGATGTCGTGGAAGACCTCTTTCAGGCCCTCGTCCAGGAACCACTGGTAAGAGTTCTTCTGGACCTCGATCAGGTTCGGCATACTGATGACTTCGTCGATGTGGGAGAAGCTCATGCGCTCGGTTTTGCCGAGCTTTACGGGCTTGACTTTCATCATAAAATCAACCACTCCTTACTTTTATACTCTACGGATATTGCGTTATACGGGTCAGATTTGAGCACACACACATAAATCGACCCGTATCCTCCAAGGAAGTTCGTCGCTTTTCACAAACTTTTCGGTCAACACCGTCCAGCCGCTTTCAGCGCAGCTCCCTTTTTGGCGCACTAGGCCATTATGTGATACTAATGCAGTATACACCTCAAAAGCCTTGCTGTCAAGCCATTTTTCGCATTTTGGCCCAATATTTTTGTCAAGCCCGCGATTTCATGGTACGCACGGGCGCGTGTAAACTTTGCGCATTTTGGCTCTTGATTTTTGAGTTTTGCACGTTCTCACCAAAAACACCCTTGTGCATTTTGTACACCTTGGCTCTTGATGCGCACTCTCCCCTGCCCATGCAAAAAGCACCGCAGCTGCCTGCGGTGCCCTTACATGCTCATTCTTCCAGATAATCCCGCAGGCGCTTTGCGCGGCTGGGATGGCGGAGCTTGCGCAGAGCCTTGGCCTCGATCTGCCGGATGCGTTCCCGGGTCAGCTCGATCTCCGGGTCCGGGATGGGAATAGCGGAGAGAAGCGCCTGGGTATAGGGGTGCAGGGGCTTGTCATAGAGCCGCTCCGACTCGGTCAGCTCCACCAGCGTCCCCAGGTACATGACCGCGATGCGGTCAGAAATGTACTCCACCACGGACAGGTTATGGGTAATGAAGATGTAGGTCAGTTTCAGCTCTTCCTTGAGCCTCATCAGCAGATTGAGAACCTGGGCCTGGATGGACACATCCAGGGCGCTGACCGGTTCATCGCACACCAGCAGTCTGGGATTCAGGGAAAGGGCCCTGGCAATACCTATGCGCTGCCTCTGTCCGCCGGAGAATTCATGAGGATATCTGTTCGCATGCTCAGAGTTCAGTCCAACCTTCTCCAGCATGGAAATGATCATATCATGACGTTCCTTCTTATTGGCAGCCAGCTTATGAATATCTATGGCTTCCCCTACGATATCTCCTACGGTCATTCTGGGATCCAGACTTGCATAAGGATCCTGGAATACCATCTGCATCTTCTGACGGTAAGGCAGCATATCTACCTTTACTTTATTTTCAACGTCCAGGATCACCTTGCCGTCAAATGTGATCTTGCCGCCGGTGGGCTCATATAATCGTAAGATAGAACGTCCGGTGGTGGTCTTACCACAGCCGCTCTCTCCTACCAGTCCGAGAGTCTCACCTTTATTCACAAAAAAGCTGACATCATCCACGGCCTTCACGAACTTACGGTTTTTACCCATGCCGCCTGCGGGGAAGTATTGCTTCAAATGTTCAACCTGAAGTAACTTATCACTCATTGGTATTTCCTCCCTCCATCTCAGCTTTCTGGTTCATAAAGCAGTGTGCATAATGCGTCTCGCTAAAATCCGTCTTGGGCGGATTCTCTCTCAGGCAGATCTTCATGCAGTTCTTGCAGCGGGGTGCGAATGCACATCCCTCGGGAGGATTCAAAAGATCCACCGGATTACCCTCGATGGGGATCAGCTTCTCATGCTTCGTGCTGTCCAGACGGGGGATACTCTCCAGAAGGCCCTTGGTATATTCATGCTTCGGATGGTAGAAGATCTCGTCACAGGTACCGGTCTCCACGATACGGCCGGCATACATGACTGCAATACGGTCACACATGCTCGCCACGATACCCAGGTCATGGGTGATCATGATGATCGCCATGCCCAGCTTGTCCTTCAGCTCCATCATCAGCTCCAAGATCTGCGCCTGAATGGTAACGTCCAGTGCGGTAGTAGGCTCATCGGCGATCAGAAGCTTCGGTTCACATGCCAGCGCAATTGCGATCATGACACGCTGTCTCATACCACCGGACAGCTCGTGGGGATACTGCTTCATACGTTTCTCCGGTTCATTGATACCTACCAGAGACAAAAGCTCCACTGCTCTTGCATATGCCTTTTTCTTATCCGCATCGGTATGCAGACGGATTACTTCCATGATCTGATTACCAATGGTATATACGGGATTTAAGCTGGTCAGAGGATCCTGGAAAATAATGGAGACCTCTTTACCACGCATTTTGGAAAAATCTTTTTCGGTCATTTTCTCCACTTCGTGTCCATTGAAGTGAAGTTCTCCGCCGATCAGCTTACCGGGATAAGCGGTCAGTCCCATCAGACTGTATGCGGTTACGGATTTACCGGAACCACTCTCTCCTACGATGCCCAGTACTTCCCCTTCCTTCAGGTGAATGGAGACATCGTTCAGTGCCTTTACTTCTCCGGCAGGAGTAAAGAAAGAGAGACGTTCATGCTGTATATCTACCAGATAATTGTTATCCATCTTCACTACTCCTTCCATTAATTCTTAAGCTTCGGGTCAAATGCGTCACGAAGTCCGTCACCAAACAGGTTAAAGCTTAAGATGATCAGACTGATCAGCAGACAGGGTGCAAACAGCAGGTACGGGAATGTGATCATTCCGTTAATGGCATCACTTGCAAGGCTTCCCAGGGAAGGCAGGGGAACTGCCACACCCATGCCTAAGAAGCTCAGATAGCTCTCGGTAAAAATAGAGGAAGGGATCTGCAGTGTGGTGGTAACGATCAGCGTACCGATACAGTTGGTCAGCAGATGCTTTTTAATGATACGGCCATCCTTGGCTCCCAGAGCCTTGGCTGCCATGACATAATCATTTTCCTTCAGGGTCAGGATCTGGCTTCGTACCATACGTGCCATTCCTACCCAGTACAGCAATGCGAATACGATGAAGATACTGATCAGGTTAGATCCTACGATCTGCATCCATCCGAACCCGGGAAGCTGTGCCAGATTCGCCAGAGGGTCCTTTAACGCAAAGGACAGCAGCACGATCAGCAGAAAATCCGGTATCGTATAGATAATATCCACAATACGCATGATGATCAGATCCACCCATCCACCGAAGAATGCAGATATGGAACCGATCAGGGAACCGATCACAAAAATAATGGCAGTAGCGATCAGACCAACCAGCAGGGAGATACGGCTTCCCATCATAACACGGATGGCATAATCACGGCCCATTTTATCGGTACCGAGCACATGGGGGAATACCTTCTCTCCCGCATCCATACGCTCTATCTCTTTCTCGGAATACTGCATGGGGTGCAGATTCTCGCTTCCTTTGATCTGTGTCTTGTAATCATAGGGATAAAATGCCGGCACGATAAAGGAAAAGATCATAACTACAATAATAACGAAGAGGCTGACCATTGCAACCTTATTTTTACGAAGTCTGCGGAAGCCATCCTGCCAGAAGCCCACGCTCTCACGCATGATGACCTGGCTCTGCTTCTCTTCTTCGTTCGCCGGCATAAAATCTTCCGGTTTATATTTTACATGAAAGCTCATAGCATTCGGTTCTTTCATCGGTATCTTCCTTCCTGTTAATCTTACTTCAACTTGATCCTGGGGTCGACGAGCTTATATACGATATCCACCAGCACATTCATGACAACCATCAGTGTTGCGAGGAAAATGGTGGTACCCATGATCATGGTGTAGTCACGGTTAATGATCGAGCTGACAAATTCATTGCCCAGACCGGGGATCGTGAAAATCTTCTCTACTACGAAGCTTCCTGTCATAGTATAAGCCATCATAGGACCTACATAGGTGATAACGGGGAGCAGTGCATTTCTCAGTGCATGCTTGAACAGACGGAAGAAAGGTTTTACTCCCTTCGCCGTAGCGGTTCTCATATAATCCTGTCCCAGAACATCCAGCATGGAAGAACGCATCAGTCTCATAATATAAGCAGTGGGGTACAATGCCAGTGCGATCACGGGCATCACATAATGCTTCCAGGTGCCGATTCCGTAAGTGGGCAGTATCTTTACCTTACTTCCCAGGAAATACAGAAGCAGAGTACATATAACGAAGCTTGGTACCGCAATACCACAAGTGGAGATCACGGAGATCACGCTGTCCAGCGTCTTGCCACGATGGGTAGCTGCCAGACATCCCAGTGGGATACCTACCAACAGCGCTACGATAACGGAAAGTCCACCTACTCTTGCAGATACAGGGAACTTGGATACTATAATAGAAGTAACGGTTCTTCCTCTCTGCTTCAGACTCTCTCCGAAATCACCGTGCAAAGCATCTTTCATATACGTCAGATACTGCTGGGACAAAGGCTTGTCCAGTCCATATTTTGCCTCCAGGGCTGCCTGTGCAGCGGGGCTTACTGCCTTCTCCGAGAGGAACGGACCACCGGGGACCATGTTCATCAGGAAAAAGGTGAGTGTTGCTACTGTAAAAATCGTGATCAGCGCCAGACCGATACGTTTTGCAATATATTTAAGCATCTCTTCAACTCCTTGCTTTTCTTTTGCCTACGGACATTCATAAAATACACTTTTCGTATTTGTATGCAAGTATACACGTACGTAAAATGTACTTTACTTTTCCGACAACGACTTTTGTTATATTACAACACTTTTTCAAGGCTGTCAACTGAATTACATATGAAGCATCTGCCAGTTTCCGTGTTTTTCTTATTCCTGATTTATCTCCACCGTGTTCGTGTGCTACGCACATTTGTCTGTATATTTATGAAAAAGTTTTTCATTAAAAATAGTCTCTGTTTTTCAATTCCTGTATATAGTGTATATTTTCCAGTATATGATGTATATTTACACATTATATTTTTGTTCTTTTTTCTTTCTCCCATGTATGTCTCTATAGTTTTCCTCAAAAAAAAGAAGAATTTCCGGTGCAGAAAATTCTTCTTTTTTATACATTTTTTATTTTTTGTAGTTTTCATTTTGTTGCGCAGTCACTCAGATTTTGCAAAACGGCTCCATATATGCCGCGGCATCCTTTAACTCCTCTTCAATGGCAAGCAGCCGGTTGTACTTCGCCACACGATCGCTGCGGCAGGGTGCTCCGGTCTTGATCTGTCCGGCATTCAGTGCCACCGCTATATCTGCTATGGTGGTATCCTCCGTCTCGCCGGATCTGTGGGAAATCACTGCCTTATAGCCGTTCTTGTGTGCCATCTCCACCGCTTCGAAGGCTTCAGACAGCGTTCCGATCTGATTGACCTTTACTAAAATGGCATTACCACAATGAAGTTTGATCCCGGCATCCAGCCGTTTTGTATTTGTGACAAACAAGTCATCTCCCACTAACTGGATTTTCTCTCCCAGCCGTTTCGTCAGCTCCTGCCAACCGTCCCAGTCATTTTCATCCAGTCCGTCCTCAATAGAGATAATGGGATAGTTCTCCACAAGCCGTTCATAATACGAGATCATTTCTCCGGTATCCCGCAGGACTTCCTCTCCCTTCAGCTTACTCTCTCCCGGGAAATGGTACATTCCCGTTTTTTCATTATATAGTTCACTGCTGGCGGCATCCATGGCGATCTTGATATCCTGCCCCGGCACATATCCGGAAGCATTGATCGCCTCCACGAGGAAATCCAGCACGCTCTCCGCATCCGGCAGGTCCGGTGCGAAACCACCCTCGTCCCCGACTCCGGTAGACAAGCCTTTCTCCTCCAGCAGTTTTTTCAGATTATGATAAATTTCCGCACAGATCCGTAACCCTTCCGCAAAGTTTTCCGCCTGTACGGGCATGATCATGAACTCCTGGAAATCCACGGTGTTCGCCGCATGCTTTCCGCCGTTTAAGATATTCATCATGGGTACCGGCAGAAGTCTCGGAGAGATTCCTCCAAAGTAACGGTACAACGGAAGGCCCAGTGCCTCCGCAGCTGCTCTTGCCACCGCCATGGACACTGCCAGCATGGCATTAGCGCCTAAATTACTTTTATTATCTGTGCCATCCGTCTCCCGCAGGATCCGGTCGATACGGATCTGCTCCAATGCATTCTCTCCCACCAAAACACTTGCAATCTTTTCATCCACGTTTTTCACGGCATGCTGCACACCCAGACCGAAATATCTGATCTCACCGTCCCTGAGTTCCACGGCTTCGAACTGTCCGGTGCTGGCTCCGGAAGGCACTGCCGCAATACCTTTTGTGCATCTGCCGGTCTCTTTGTCCTTCACAGTAACAATCGCTGCCACCGTGGGATTTCCTCTCGAATCCAGGATCTCCCTTCCATGTACTTCGACGATCTCCAGATATTTTTCCATAAAAAACCTCCTTACAGGCATCCTTAACTTACTTTTTCTTAGGTAAGTATGTCCCATAAGAAGGTTATTATTCAGATCTGCTATGCGTTAATACGCTTTTCCGGCAAGGATCTCACAGTAATCCTTATAATTTTTCTCAAGCAGTGCCGGAGTATCCAGTCCATAGGGACACTTGGATTTACATCTGCCACAATGCAGGCACTCTTCAATCTTACGCATCTTCGCCTGCATCTCGTCTGTCAGCTGTGCGGCGGAAGGTGCTCTGCGGATCATCAGACTCATGCGGGCACAGTTGTTGATCTCGATTCCCGCGGGGCATGGCATGCAGTAGCCGCAGCCTCTGCAGAATTCTCCCTGCAGTTCTTCTCTGTCATGATCGATCACCGCCTGCAATGCGGGTGTCAATGCAGGCGGATTATCTATATAGGACAGAAATTCATCCAGTTCGCTCTCCCGCTGCACTCCCCAGATCGGAAGTACATTATCAAACTGTGCCAGATATGCATATGCCGCTGCTGAATTATTGATCAGTCCGCCGGACAGTGCTTTCATGGCGATAAATCCCATGCCTGCTTTTTTACAATCCTGTACCAGCTCCAGATCCTTGTCCGTTGCCAGATAGCAGAAGGGAAACTGCAGAGTCTCATACAGTCCGCTTTCGATGGCTTCATGCGCAACATTCAGGCGATGGTTCGTGATGCCGATATGGCGGATCATGCCTTTGTCCTTTGCTTCCAGCATAGCCTCATACAATCCTGTGCCATCTCCCGGCTTCGGGCAGAATGCCGGGTTATGGAACTGATAAATGTCGATATAGTCTGTTTTTAATTTTTCCAGGGAAGTATGCAGCTCCTTCCAGAAGCCTTCTGTTGTGGTGGCTCCTGTCTTGGTAGCGATATATATTTTGTCCCGCATACCCTCAAAGGCAGCGCCCACTTTCTCTTCACTGTCGGTATAGTATCTGGCAGTGTCATAAAAGTTCACGCCTGCCGCATAGGCTTTGCGAAGCAGTCCAATGGCTGCTTCCTTGGAGATCCGCTGGATGGGCAGCGCTCCGAAGGAGTTCTTCTCTACGGTGATTCCGGTGCTGCCCAGAGTTACCAGATTTTTCTTCTGTTCCATATAATATAATTCTTCCTCCTGCTAATAAGAAGATATCATGTAAAAATCAGTTACAAAATCCTCAGGCACCGTGCAAAGTGCCTGAGGAATCTTCATCTGCTTTTATGGTTTCTGCGATCTTACCGAAAATATTCCGGTGATTACTTTTTAATTAACAGAGACTTTCCTGTCATTTCTGCTGGCTGCTCCATACCCATCACGTTGATCAGGGTAGGTACGATATCTGCCAGGCATCCGCCCTCTTTCAGCGTATAAGCAGGATCGTAGTTTACCAGGATGAACGGAACCGGATTGGTGGTATGTGCGGTATGAGGCTGACCGGTGGTGTAATCGATCATCTGCTCTGCATTACCGTGGTCTGCACAGATGAACAGAACGCCGTCTACATCCTTCACTGCCTGTACTGCCTTGCCTACGCACTCATCTACGGTCTCAATCGCCTTGATGGCTGCGGAGATCACACCGGTATGACCTACCATATCGGGGTTCGCGAAGTTGATCACGATCACATCGTATTTTTCAGAGCGGATCGCATCAAGCAGTTTCTCGCAAACCTGAGGAGCACTCATCTCCGGCTTCAGATCATAGGTCGCCACATCCTTGGGAGAATTTACCAGGATACGATCCTCTCCCTCGTTGGGCTGCTCTACGCCGCCGTTGAAGAAGAAGGTTACATGTGCATACTTCTCAGTCTCGGCGATACGTGCCTGCTTCATGTCATGGGCTGCCAGCCACTCACCGAAGGTATTGGTAATGGCGATCTTGTGGAATGCCACTTCTTTATTAGGAATGGTAGGATCGTAATCGGAGAAGCATACAAAAGTAATATCCTTTCTCACACGGTCAAATCCCTTGAAGTCATCATCACAGAAGGCTCTGGTGATCTCTCTTGCACGGTCGGGACGGAAGTTGAAGAAAATTACGGAATCCTTGTCCTGCACCAGTCCGACTGCCTTGCCATCTTCTACAACAACAGTAGGTTTTACAAACTCATCGGTCTCTTCTCTGTCGTAAGACTCCTGGATACCACAGATACCGCAGGCAGCGGTCAGACCTTTGCCCTCGGTCATGGCGTCGTAAGCCAGCTGTACACGGTCATAATTGTTATCACGATCCATAGCATAATAACGGCCCATTACAGAAGCGATCTTACCTACACCGATTTTCTTCATTTCTTCATTTAACTGCTCTGCATAGCTCTTACCGCTGGCGGGAGGGGTATCACGTCCATCTAAGAAGCAGTGAACATATACTTTTTCCAGGCCCTGCTGCTTCGCCAGCTCCAGCAGGCCGTACAGATGGGTAATGTGGCTGTGTACGCCACCGTCGGATAACAGACCCATCAGATGCAGGGCGCTGTTGTTCTTCTTACAATTATCAATGGCTTTTAACAGAGCTTCATTCTTAAAAAAGTCGCCGTCCTGGATCTCCTTGGTGATACGGGTCAGCTCCTGATATACGATACGGCCGGCGCCCATATTCATATGACCTACCTCAGAGTTACCCATCTGACCTTCGGGAAGACCTACTGCCATACCGCTGGCATTACCATGTACAAAAGGATACTCCTTCATCAGGGAGTCCATTACAGGGGTATTGGCCTGTGCTACGGCATTGCCCTCTACCTTATCATTCAATCCATAACCATCCAGGATCATTAATACAACCGGTTTCTTTCTCATCGATCGTTCCTCCATTTTTACTTTTGATTATTATAAATTACCAGTACGGCTCCGGAAAATGGTCTGCGTCCCGGATCCGTTCTGAAAGCTTACATTACGTCCACCGAGATTATACACTGAAAACGACGGATGCGCAATAGTAACCGCTGATTTCTTGATCTGCATCTTTGGGCGTTTTTTCTGCAAATCATTTTTCTGCAAATCATCCGGATTTACTTGTATTTTTCCTGCATATGCGCTACAATATCCCTTAAACTCTCATTTGGGAAAAGGGGATATCTTATGGTTACATTATTGGCAAAATTATTTATCAGGGATCATGAAAACGTCACGGATTCCGGCGTTCGCCAGGCATATGGAATGCTCTGCGGTATCGTCGGGATTTTTTTCAACCTGATCCTGTTCACTACCAAGGCTCTGGCAGGCTTTTTCAGTCATTCCATCGCCATCACGGCGGATGCATTCAACAACCTGTCGGATGCAGCATCCTCCATCATTACGCTGGCAGGTTTCAAAATGGCGGGACAGAAGCCGGACTCTGACCATCCCTTCGGACACGGACGGATCGAATATATCTCCGGGCTGTTAGTCTCTATTTTAATCGTGCTCATGGGCTTCGAACTGGTAAAAAGCTCTGTAAGTAAGATTTTCCATCCGGAAGTTCCTGACTACTCCCCTGTCATTATCGGCATCCTGGTATTTTCGATCCTGGTAAAGTGCTATATGGCTCTATATAACCGCAGCATCGGTTCCCGGATCGGTTCTGTGGCAATGAAGGCTACCGCCATTGACAGTTTGAGCGATATGATAGCAACCACCGTGGTTCTCATCGGCACTATCGTCTCCGCCGCCTCGGGCATCATTATCGACGGTTACTGTGGTGTGCTGGTGGGTATGTTCATCCTGTACTCCGGATTTGTCGCAGCCAAAGACACGATCAGTCCCCTGCTTGGGCAGCCCCCCGAGCCTGAACTGGTACAGCAGATTAACGACATCGTTCTCTCTTATGATGATGTCACCGGGATTCACGATCTGATCGTGCATAATTACGGCCCCGGAAGGACTCTGATCTCTCTGCATGCGGAGGTTCCTGCCGACGGTAATATTCTGACCCTGCACGATACGATCGATACCATAGAGCATGAACTGCGCAGCAAATTAAACTGTAACGCTGTGATCCACATGGATCCCGTCAGCACCAATGACCCCGAGACACTGTCCCTGAAAGCAGAGGTAAAAGCTTATCTGGATCAGATCGATCCAAAACTCAGCATGCATGATTTCCGCATCGTCAAGGGACTGACCCACACGAACCTCATTTTTGACATCGTAGTCCCCTATGATTATCCCGTTTCCGATCAGGATGTGGTTGACTCCGTCACGAAACGGATCCAGATGAACCACCCGGATTTCTACGCAGTGATTGATGTGGATAAGGCAGTGGTACAATAAAGTTTGTATTAAAAACGCCTTTTTTTGCATAAAAATACAAAAACAGGAGATTTTGGCCTTTTATAAGAGCTTATTTTCGCTAAAA
>ERZ894194.1667-NODE-1667-length-11217-cov-5.515678_pt1 | contig 11217 bp, 9 predicted proteins | sample MGYA00380283_ERZ894194 | MGnify/ENA primary metagenome ERZ894194 (study PRJEB32331, sample SAMN06328448) | human gut metagenome | biome: human gut microbiome; feature: stool | host: Homo sapiens | collected 2013-02-13 ... | reverse complement strand
CTCCAACGCCGTATCAAAGAACTGCGGCAGCACAATGAAATTCACCGCAATGTCCTCATATTCCGCACGTTCTATCTCATGCGAAGCGCCGCGCCCCAAAAACAACAGCTCGCCCGCATGTACGGTGATGGGCTCGCCGCCGTTGATGCGGTGCATCGTCTTCCCGGAGCACATGTACATGATTTCAATATAGCTGTGCGCATGTCTGGGGAACGGTGCAAACCGCGTGTGTGCGCGCACGGAGATGAGCCTCCCGCGCTCCAAAAGCTTCTCGCTGTCCACCGTAAACACCGCCCGCGCCGTGTACGCCGCCTTGTCCACCGCGCCGCCGTCCAAAATGCGCTGTTCCTCCGGCGTGATGACCCGTAGCCTGCGCATGAGTTCCTCGGTCATTTAGAGGATCAGCTCGCTTTCGTAGTATTTTTCCTGAAAATCGAGAATTTTCAGGATTTCCTCCGCCGTGTAAACGCCGGTCTTTTCCGCCGCCACCCACTTGTCTTCCACGTCGTTAAAGCGATGCACCACCGCGATCACCACGCCGTCAAAGGTTTTAAGCGGCTCCGTTGGACCCAAAATGTACACGTCCTGCTCGGCGTTATCCCCCGCCATCACGCCCGGCACATAGCCGTAGTTCACGGGGTAGATCATCTCCGGATAGCGCGGGTGCGCAGAGCCAAGCGGCCTGTCCGTCACGCAGTGCACGGGCTTTCCGAGCACATTTTTGTAATCCTCCCGCGTCCTGTGCAGCGCATTTAGGCGCGCATCTTCTTTTTCCTGCCACGCTTCGCGGGTAAGCTTCTCTCCGTCCACCGTAATCTCTTTCACGCCGTTGTTTTCAAAAATCATCGCCGCAGCGCTTTCCACCGCTTCCGTACGCTCGATGGAAAATTCACCGAAGTCCGTCACGACTTCCACCGTATCACCCTTTTCGGTGCAGATCACCGTGCCGTATTCGTTTTTATATTTCTTGTGCACCGCGCGCCAGCCGTTCGCCGAAGGCATCATCAAAAGCATCGGTGTCTTTTTCTCCTTAAAAATCATGCGTTTTCCTCGCTAAAATTCAAGATGAGCTCCACCGGGCAATGATCGCTGCCCATCACGTCGGAGAGGATTTTGCTGTCCGCCAAATTCTTTTTCAGCTCCTCCGTGATGAGGAAATAGTCAATGCGCCAGCCCGCGTTCTTTTCCCGGGCGTGGAAGCGGTAGCTCCACCAGCTGTACTTCACCTCGTCCGGGTGAACCGCGCGGAAGGTGTCGGTAAAGCCCGCCGCCAGCAGCTCGGTCATCTTGGCCCGCTCCTGGTCCGTGAAGCCCGCGCTCATCCGGTTGGTCTTCGCATTCTTGATGTCGATCTCGGTGTGGGCCACGTTCAGGTCACCGCAGAGGATGACCGGCTTTTTCGCGTCCAGCTCCAGCAGGTAGGCCCGGAACGCATCTTCCCAGGTCATGCGGTAGTCCAGCCGCTTCAGGCCGTCCTGGCTGTTGGGCGTGTAGCAGTTGACCAGATAGAACCCGGGATATTCCAGCGTCAGCACCCGGCCCTCGTGGTCGTGCTCCTCCCTGCCGATGCCGGTGGTCACGGCCAGCGGGGCCGTTTTGCACCAGCAGGCCGTGCCGGAGTAGCCCTTTTTCTCGGCGGAGTAGGTGTACTCGGTGTAGCCCTCGGGGGCAAAATCAGCCTGCCCCGGCTGCATCTTGGTCTCCTGCACCGAGAAGATGTCGGCATCCAGCGCCGCAAAGCTTGCGGCAAAATCGTGGGTCAGGCAGGCCCGCAGGCCGTTGACGTTCCAGCTGATCAGTTTCATATCCTGTTCCTTTCTTATGCCTGATATTTTGTTTTCCATGCGCCGCTCTTCATGCGCGCCACAAAGCAGATGACACGGCAGACCCAGTCAATGACCATGGCGATCCAGACACCCACAGCGCCCCAGCCCATCCTGACACAGAGCAGGTAGCTGAATCCCAGCCGCCAGATGGCCATGCTGAGCACAGAGACCACCATGGTAAATTTCACATCGTTGGCCGCGCGCAGGGCGTTGGGCAGAACAAAGGAGGCCGGCCACAGGAACAGACCGCTGCCTGCGTGGATCTGCACCAGCAGGATGGCCAGCGCCATGGTCTCGCCGGAGAGGGCGTAGATGCCCACCAGCGGCTTGAGGAAGAGCAGGATGCCGCCGTTGAAGATCCCCATAGAGATGTAGGCCCAGAGCAGCAGCTTGCGGGTGTAGAAAACGGTCTGCTCATTGTCCCCTGCGCCAACGCAGCGGCCCACCACCGTGATCATGGCCAGACCAATGGCCTGCCCCGGGATGCAGCCCATACCGTCCAGATTGTTTGCCACGGCATTGGCGGCGATCTGCACGGTGCCGAAGGTGGAGATCATGCTCACCACCAGAATGCGGCCCGCCTGGAACAGGCTGTTCTCAAAGGCGGACGGGATGCCAATGCCCAGGATGCGCTTTGCCATCCGGCCATCCAGCCGGAACGTTTTGGGCACGGTGAGCATGTGGCCCTTCTGGTAGCAGCGGTTCAGGATGAGCACCGCCGCCACAGCACGGGAGAGGACGCTGGGCCAGGCAACGCCGTCCACGCCCATGCCCAGCACAAAGATGCAGACCGCATTGCCCACGATGTTGATGATGTTCATCAGGATGCTGATCTGCATGGAGATTTTGGAGTTGCCCATGCTGCGGAAGAGCGCCGCACCGGCATTGTACATGGCCAGGAACGGGTAGCTGACCGCCGTGATGCGCAGGTAGAGCACACCGGCCTCCAGTACGTCGGCATCGATGCTGCCATAGCACAGCCGGATCATGGGACGGGCCAGCACAAAGCAGAACATCCCCACACCCACGCCCAGCAGAGCGCTGAGCAGGATCAGCTGACCCGAGCTTGCGTTGGCGTGCTTCTGCTCCTTTGCACCCAGATACTGGCTGACCACCACCGCGCCGCCGGTGGCCAGCGCCGCAAACAGCACGATGATGAGGTTGTTGATCATATCCACCAGGCTGACACCCGAGATGGCGGCTTCGCCGCAGCGGGAGACCATCATGGTATCGGCCATGCCCACCGTCACGGCCAGCAGCTGCTCCACCAGCAGCGGCCCCACCAGCCTGAGCAGGTCACGCTGGCTGAACAGCGGGGCCCGCCCGCCAAAGCACGAGGCCTTGTTTTGTACGATCGTATGTTTCATTCTATCCCTCACTTCTTCCCACACCTTTTTTGCCCTTCCGGGCCGCAGAGCGTTCTTTTCTCATAGATGTATCCATCATAACACAGCCGCATCCCGTTGTAAAGAATCAGCTTCTGCAATTCTGCACCCACGCCCCGGCCCGTGCTTGTTTCATCACTTTGCCAAACACATCTCCCCCGTTTTTGTGCGTTGTGACAAAATTACTTTTTTTGCTCGAACAAAAGAACTTTTTTCAAAAAAGCTCTTGTATTTTTCTGTGAAAAGTGTTATCTTGTATCCAACGGGAGCGCCAGTTGGATACAAAGCGAAACGACGCGCTTTCCTTTCCGGCACTCCTGTTGTTCATCCTTCTATTATTATGCTATTTTCTTCATTTACCTTCTTATCATTTACCCTGTCCTGAAAAGGACAAACAAAAAACGCTTCCCCACCTGCACGGGGGAGCGTTTTTTGTTTGTCTGCCGCCCACCATAGAAAAGCGCCCTGCACCTTTCACGGTACAGGGCGCTTTGCGTTTCAGTTTTACAGCGCTGCAACAGCGGCCTTGAGCTCATCCACGCGGTCGGTGTTCTCCCACTTCACGCCCAGATCCTCACGGCCCATGTGGCCGTAGGCGGCCAGCTTGCGGTAGATGGGCTTCCGCAGGCCGAGGTCACGGATGATGGCGGCGGGGGTCAGGTCAAAGACCTTCTCCACTGCCTGCTCGATCTTCTCATCGGCCACGGTGCCGGTGCCAAAGGTATCCACCATGATGGACACAGGCTTTGCCACGCCGATGGCGTAGGCCACCTGCACCTCACACTGCTTGGCCAGACCGGCAGCCACGATGTTCTTGGCCACCCAGCGGGTTGCGTAAGCGGCACTGCGGTCCACCTTGCTGGGGTCCTTGCCGGAGAATGCGCCGCCGCCGTGGCGGGCGTAGCCGCCGTAGGTGTCAACGATGATCTTGCGGCCGGTCAGGCCGCTGTCACCCTGCGGGCCGCCCACAACAAAGCGGCCGGTGGGGTTGATGTAGTACTTGGTGTTCTCATCCAGCAGCTCGGCAGGGATGGTGGCCTTGATGACCTTCTCCATGATATCGGCCCGGAGCTGCTCCATGGTCACGTTCTCACTGTGCTGGCTGGAGATGACGACTGCATCCACGCGGATGGGCTTGTTGTTCTCGTCGTACTCCACGGTGACCTGGCTCTTACCGTCCGGGCGCAGGTAATCCAGCTCGCCGCTCTTGCGCACCTCGGTCAGCTTCTTGGCCAGCTTGTGAGCCAGGCTGATGGGCATGGGCATCAGCTCAGGGGTCTCATCGCAGGCATAGCCGAACATCATGCCCTGGTCACCGGCACCGCCGACCTGGTCGTTGGTGCCCAGTGCGATATCGGGGCTCTGGCCGTCGATGTTGGAGATAACGGCACAGGTGTCAGCGTCAAAGCCGTACTTTGCACGGGTGTAACCGATGTCAGAGATGACCTCGCGGACGATCTTCTGGAAATCGACATAGCAGCTGGTGGTGATCTCGCCCATAATGTGGACCAGACCGGTGGAAGCGCAGGTCTCGCAGGCCACGCGGGCATCGGGGTCGTGGGTCAGGATCTCGTCCAGGATAGCATCGGAGATCTGGTCGCAGATCTTGTCAGGATGTCCCTCGGTGACGGACTCAGAAGTAAACAGGTGTCTTGCCATAAATTTTGTCCTCCATGTGTGTGGTGAATCTTGCACAGCTTCATACACGTCCATCAAGTTTGCGCAAACAAAAACGCTCAGAACCGAAGCTCTGAGCGTTTGCACTCTTATCTTTCGGTTTCCCGCAGGATTTGGCACCTTATGCTTTCGCACAGGTTGTCGGGCTTCACAGGGCCTGTCCCCTCAGCCGCTCTTGATAAGTCGGTATTCAGTTGTTCTCCGAGAGATATCTTATCATCTCTTCGTCAGATTGTCAAGAAGAGTATCACTCTTTTTAGACATCTCAACGAAATTGATTAGGATTTCCCCCAGAAGTACCGGGAGTTTCCCGAAGCTCTCTTAGTAACCCTTGGCCTGTTCGCCGTTCAGCAGCTTGACCGCACGGGAGGTGCCCAGACGGTCTGCGCCCAGAGCGAGGAACTTTTCCATATCCTCCACGGTGGAGATGCCGCCGGCAGCCTTGACCTTGCAGCGGCCATGCACGCCCTTGACCATCAGCTCCACATCGTGGAAGGTAGCGCCTGCGGTGGAGAAACCGGTGCTGGTCTTGATGTAGTCAGCGCCTGCCTCGCAGACGATGTCGCACATCTTTTCCTTTTCCTCGTCGGTCAGCAGGCAGGTCTCAATAATGACCTTGAGCACCTTGTCGCCCACAGCCTGCTTGACGGCACGGATGTCCTCACGGACAGCATCGTACTCTTTGTTCTTCAGGCGGCCGATGTTGATGACCATGTCCACCTCGGCAGCGCCGTTCTCAATGGCAGTCTTTGCCTCAAAGGCCTTGCTGGCGGTATCCATGGCACCCAGAGGGAAGCCCACCACGCAGCACACCGGGATGCGGCCCGCCATATACTCGACTGCCTGCTTTACATAGCAGGTGTTGATGCAGACGGATGCGGTGTGGTTGGCAATAGCCTCATCACAGATGGTCTGGATCTGGGGCCAGGTGGCCTCAGGCTTCAGCAGGGTATGATCGACATGGGAGAGGATTTCTTCACGGGTCATATTATTTTCCTCCATCAATTCTTGCTGGCACGGCGGACCTTTGCCATGCCCACAGCGCTCAGGGCAATTGCCGTTACGGATGCGGTGGCACCAATGATGCCCAGAACAAGACCGGAAACCAGGAATGCAAAACCTTTCAGACCACGTTTCATAATACCGTACCTCCATTGTTTTGTTACTTAAAACTCCCTCAGTCACCTTCGGTGACAGCTCCCTCTGAGAGGGAGCCTTGTCGGCAAATGCAAGGCAATGCCTCCCTCCCAGAGGGAGGTGGCTGCACCGTAGGTGCAGACAGAGGGAGTTACTTTTTCTTAAAGATGATCAGCTTGCTGAACACATAGTTCAGCACCACAACGATCACATTCGAGAACACCTTGACGCACAGCCCCCACAGCTCCTGTGCATTATAGCAGCTGGTAACGAAGATTGCCGTGGGGCCGTCTGCACCGCCGATGACGGCAATAGCGGCAGAACCATCCGTGACCCCCGCCGGTGTGCCTGCATAGGAGGCTGCCATCTGTATGGCCGTATCCGGGCCAAGCCAGTGGGCCACCACGCCCAGCACCCCCTGCATCAGCTCGTCCATCAGCGCTGCGCCCTGGACCGCCAGCAGATTGCCCAGCACCAGCATAATTGCAGTGTCCAGCAGCATTGTACCCAGACGGCAGGTGACAAATGCACCAAACTCCTTTGCCATCGCCCTGCCTCTGGTCTTGCTGTTGAACACAAAGGCCCGGTTGGTGGCGTAGGCAAACAGGATGCAGAGGATGTTGTCCAGCACATTGCCCCAGCTGTTGGCGGCGGTGTAGCCGAACAGCCTGTTGAACAGGGCGTACAGCAGGATATTCAGCAGGGTGGTCAGCACGCCGAAGATCAGGTAGGAGATGACCTCCCAGTGCTTTTTAAAAATTTTTATCATGGCTTTGTTAACAAAAACAGCCCCGCCGCCGTTACCCGGCAACGGGGCTGCAGTCGCATTGTGTCTGAAACTCAGCGAACCACGGACTGATTACTCAGCGTCGTCGTTCAGCAGAGCCTTCATGGACAGGCTGATGCGCTTCTTGTCGAAGTCAACATCCAGCAGCTTCACATCGACCATATCGCCGACCTTCAGTGCGTCGGAGACCTTCTCAACGCGGTCATTGCTGATCTCGCTGATGTGGACCAGACCGTCAACACCCGGCAGGATGCGGACGAATGCACCGAACTTGGTCAGGGACACGACCGGAGCATGGAAGGTGCTGCCGATGGGGTAGTTGTTCTTCAGCTGCTCCCAGGGGTTGTCCTCAGCCTTCTTGTAGCCCAGAGAGACCTTGTGGTTCTCGGTGTCGATGTCCTTCACATACACTTCGATGGTGTCACCAACGGAGACAACCTCGGAGGGATGCTTGATGCGGTTCCAGCTCAGCTCGCTGATGTGGCACAGGCCGTCCACACCGCCGATATCGACGAATGCACCGTAAGAGGTCAGGCTCTTGACAACGCCGGTGTAGGTCTTGCCCACCTCGACATTTGCCCAGAACTCCTCACGCTTTGCCTTGTTCTGCTCAGCGGTGACCTTGTTGATGCTGCCGACGATCTTGCGGCCGGAGCACTCGGTAACAACCAGCTGGACATGCTGGCCAACCAGAGCAGTGTAGTCCTCGTCACGGCGCATCGTGGCCTGAGAACGGGGAACGAACACCTTAACACCCTTGACGTTGACGACAACGCCGCCCTTGTTGAACTCGGTGACATCGCCCTCGACGACCTCGCCGGATTCAGCAGCCTTGGCGATCTCTTCCATGCCCTTGCGAGATGCGAGCTTCTTGCGGGAGAGCTGGATAACGCCGTCCTGGTCCATAACCTTCTCGACGATGAGGTCCAGCTCATCGCCAACCTTCACCAGGTCTTCGACCTTGGCGGAGGAATCATCGGTCAGCTCGCTCAGCTTGACAAAGCCGGTCTGCTTGGCTCCGATATCCACCTGGATCTCGTTGGCAGAGATGCTGGTCACGATTCCTTTCACAATACTGCCTGCATGAACACGCTTCTCCTCGGATGCGTTCAGCATCTCCTCGAAGCTCATGCTGTCATTGATTTCTGCGCTCATACTGTTAAGTACCTCCTCAATAATAGACGATGGCGTTGAAGCCCCTGCTGTTACGCCCGCCGTTTTTACATCTGCAAACCATTCCGGCCGAAGTTCGCTCGCTGTCTCGACCGTCACGGCTTTCGTATGCTTTGCGGCGACCTGTACCAGCTTTTGGGTATTGGAAGAATGATGACCGCCAATGACAACAATGATGTCGCATTGTTGGCTGAGGTCTTCCGCTTCCTGTTGCCTCGCCCACGTCGCATTACATATTGTATCAAAAATTCGGGCGTTTGTATAGGCTTTTTTGAGAAACTCCGAACTTTCTTGCCATTTTGTTACCTGAAATGTGGTCTGTGCAACCGCAAAAATGGGCTTTTGGGGGTCAGAAGGGCCTTTCCAGGCCTTCAGCTCGTCCAGATCGCTGAACACAAATACCTCTCCCCGGGTATGGCCCACGATGCCCTGCACCTCTGGGTGGGCAGCATCACCGGCCACCAGAAGCACCGCACCCTCGGCCTCGGCCCGGGCGGCAATGCTCTGGATCTTCTTCACAAAGGGGCAGGTGGCATCGTGGTAAACAAGGCCGCGCTGCTCCAAAGTATCATAGATGGTGCGGGGCACGCCGTGGCTGCGGATGATGACCTCGTACCCGGTGGGGATATCGTCCACGGTATCGGCCACCAGCGCACCGCGCCTTTCCATATCGGTCACTGCCTGCGGATTATGGATCAGCGGGCCCAGCGTTGCCACCTTATGGCCCTCGTTCAGCAGATTGTAGGTCAGCTCCACCGCGCGGTTCACGCCAAAGCAGAAGCCAGCGGTCTTGGCAAGACGAATTTCCATAGCGTTTCTCCTTTTCTAAACCTCTCAGCCTCGCATTCGCTCGGCAGCTCCCCTAACAGGGGAGCCAAGTTTACGCTGTTGTTTTCTTGCCTCCCCTACCAGGGGAGGTATCACCGAAGGTGACGGAGAGGTTCTCACTTCAGCTGTTCCCAGGCATCCAGCAGTGCCTGCTTATTGGCCCGGAGCACCTTCATATCCCGGCGGCTCTCCATGGCGAACTGGGCGGCGGGCATCGGCTCGCCGTAGATGACGTTCACCCGGCAGAATAGCCGCATCTTCCCGTCCGGCGTATCGTAGCGGATGCGCACCGGCACCACATCCACCCCGGCCTGCGCCGCAATGACGAACAGGCCGCTCTTGGGCGGCAGGAGCCTGCCCTCTTTTTCGCGGGTGCCCTCCGGGAAGATGAGCAAAGTCTCCCCCGCCCGGCAGGCCTCCACGGTCCGGTCAATGATCTCCAGCTCCTCCTTGGTGCCGCGCACGCAGAGCGCGCCGCAGCAGCGGAAGAACCAGGTGAGCAGGGCGTTGATCTCGAACAGCTCCTTTTTGGCAAAAACGAGCATCCGCCTGCCCCAGAACCGGCTGATGACGATGAACACCGGGTCAATGGCTGAAACGTGGTTGGGGGCAATGATGCAGCCTTTGGTCTGCACCTTGCGCAGGTTCTCGCGGCCAACGGTATGGACCCGGAAGCCGATGTGGAACACCAGCCAGGCCAGCGGCAGCAGTATGTAATATAGTACCATTTAATTAACCTTTTCTGCAATAATCTTTTTCATCGCCGCAAGGCTCTGCTCAAAGTCGAGGTCAGAGGTATCCAGCAGCACTGCATCCTCGGCCTGCTTCAGGGGGGCGGCGGCACGGTGGGTGTCCTGATAGTCCCGCTGCTTCACATCAGCCAGCACATCCTCAAAGGCAACTTCCATGCCCTTCTGCTGGTATTCCAGCCAGCGCCGTCTGGCCCGGGCTTCGGGAGCAGCGGTCAGGAAGATCTTGACCGTGGCATCCGGCAGCACCACAGTGCCGATATCCCGGCCATCCATCAGGACGTTCTGGGTCTTGGTCATGCCGCGCTGCAGCTCCAGCAGGAAGGCGCGGACTTCCGGGTTGGCACCCACGGCAGAGGCGGCCATACCAGCCTCTTCCGTGCGGATGGCGGTGCTCACGTCCTCACCGTTCAGATAGATATGCTGCTCCCCGTCAATGCAGTCCACCCGCAGGCCGACCTCCGGCAGCAGGGTGTTGACCGCCGCATTGTCCTTCGGGTCCACGCCCTTGCGCAGGGCATACAGGCCGATGGTGCGGAACATGGCACCGGTATCAACATAGATGTAGCCCATCTCTGCGGCCAGCCGCCGCGCCAGAGTGGATTTGCCTGCCCCCGCAGGGCCGTCGATTGCAACTGAAACCATTTTGGATTCTCCTTTATTTATATATAATAAGTATTTTATCATCGGTCAAGCTCTGCTCTGTCCAACCTCTCAGAGGTTATTTGCAAAGCTCTGCGCCGTACAGAAAGCGATCTGCAGGTTGTAGCCGCCGGTATAGGCATCCACATCCAGCACCTCACCTGCAAAGTAAAGGCCCAGCGCCTTCTTGCTCTGCATGGTCCTGGGGTCCACCTCCCGCACGGACACGCCGCCGGAAGTGATGACCGCATGGGCCAGGTCACCCCGGGCATCGATGGGCACGTTCCAGTGCTTCATCAGGCGCACCAGCTCCCGCTTCTGCTCCCGGGTGATCTGGTTGGCCTTTGTGGCGGGATCAATGCCCCAGCGTGCCACCATGACCGGCTGCATACTGGCAGGCAGCAGCTTGACCAGCGCCCCCTGGGCGGCATGGTTGGCCAGCAGGGCAAAATCCCGGGTGATGCGGTCATAGAGCTGCTCCTCGCTCAGGGCGGGCTTCAGGTCGATCTCGGCGTGGTACTTGTGCTTTTTCATGTCGCCCAGATGGCTGGACGCGCTCAGGGTCAGCGGGCCGCTGATGCCAAAGTGAGTGAACAGCATCTCGCCCTGCTCCTCAAAAATGCCCTTGCCGTCCTCAAAAAGGGTCAGGGTCACATTTTTCAGGGCAAGCCCCATCATCTTTTTGCAGTCCGGGTCATGGCTGACCAGACTGACCAGACTGGGCACCGGCTCCACAAGGGTGTGCCCGGCCTGCTGGGCCAGCCGGTAGCCGTCACCGGTGGAGCCGGTGGTGGGGTAGCTCACACCGCCGGTGGCCACCAGCACGGCATCGGCCCGGTATTCTTTCCCGGAAGTCCCCCGCACACCGACACAGCGCAGAGCAGGCCCGGCTTTTTTCTTTTTGGGATGGCGCGGATTTTCCGGCACGGCAGGAGCGGTTTCCGGCTCCGGGGGCAGTTCTTCCAGAAGCAGCTTTTTTGCCCCGTCATAGACGATCTCCGCGTCCTGTGCGT
>ERZ894194.1658-NODE-1658-length-11265-cov-26.029527_pt1 | contig 11265 bp, 12 predicted proteins | sample MGYA00380283_ERZ894194 | MGnify/ENA primary metagenome ERZ894194 (study PRJEB32331, sample SAMN06328448) | human gut metagenome | biome: human gut microbiome; feature: stool | host: Homo sapiens | collected 2013-02-13 ... | reverse complement strand
CTATTGGAGCACTCTGCCATTGGTCGGTGAAGCCGGGGAATCTCAGAGGGGGGACTTGAGTTCGAGATTTTTCTTTAATTAGCTTGAATTTTTAAAATTTAAGATTATGCAACAAGAAAAAATCACTATCAATGAGATTACCTCTCTATGGCAACGCGACAAGCGACAGTATGTCAAAACTTCCACCCACGCAGCTTATATGCTGATTGCGGAGTCGCATCTGCGCCCTGCCTTCGGCACTATGACAAGCATATCGGAAGCAGCTGTTCAGGACTTCGTGATTGAAAAGCTGGCGTCAGGACTGAGTCAGAAGTATGTCAAGGACATGCTGATAGTGCTGAGGATGATAGTCAGATATGGCGAAAAACATTACGGTCTGCCACACAATGAGTGGGAGATACATTATCCTACGGCAAGTGAACGTGTCTGTATCCCGGTTTTATCAGTCGCTGATCACCGAAAGATACTTGCCCACATCCGTGACAACTTCAACTTCCGCGGATTGGGCATATATATAGCCCTGACTACAGGGCTACGCATAGGCGAGATATGCGGACTGAAATGGAGCGATATAGACCTCGTTGAAGATGTGTTGACTGTGCGACGCACCGTCGGTCGTATCTATATGATTGATGATGACGGATGCCGCCACACGGAGCTGTCAATCAGCACCCCCAAAACTGTCAAGGCTATGCGTGAAATCCCGCTGAACCGCCGTCTGCTCGCCATACTGCGCCCCCTGAAAAAAATAGTCAATCCTGACTTTTATGTGATCAGCAATGAACCCAAGCCAATCGAACCGCGCACATACCGCAACTTCTATCATGAATTTCTAACCAGTATGGGTATCCAACCCATAAAATTCCACGGACTCCGCCACAGTTTCGCCACACGTTGCATCGAAAGCAACTGTGACTATAAAACTGTAAGCGAGATACTGGGTCACACAAACATCTCTACAACTCTCAATCTTTACGTGCATCCAGGCAAGGAGCAAAAGAAAAAATGTATCGATAAGATGCTACGTTGCTTGTAGCACTCCGATGTCTAATCTGACTCAAGGACGTGGAGTATTGAAACTTCAACATATGATGCTGCGTTTGCACAACACTTCGCGTCCCAATGCTGTGGACCTAAACGTTAGATGCTCATGTATTCAAGACCTCCGGCGGAGGTCAACATATTAGCCCATGGTCATACCATCCCCTTCCAATCAATGCCTCCATAGGAGGCACACAACCAACGCAGGAGATGTGCGCCACCTACAGCGGCGGAAATCGGAGGCGTGACAATAACATGGGTCATACAAACTTACGGTTTGTATGACCCATGCCTAATATGTGCGACCCCGCTGGGGTCGATATTGGATTACCTCTGCTTAAGTAATCGCATTGCTTCGCTTCGCGTCCCTACACTCAAGGGATAATCTACTGTAATGTAGCTTTACTTGATAATGATGCGACAATAATTGATCAAATTTGTTGCGTCAAGCATTTTCAGGTATGTATATGACGTCGTTTTGGTGGGGATGGGTGGTATGTCGGGGATTTTTGCTACATTTGTGGGTTGAAATTTAGACTGTTTGATGAACGATAACGATATACTTGATCTGGAGGCTGTCGGGCGGCTTAAGGGGCTGGTGGAGAAGGCGCGGAAGATCGTGCTTACCTGCCATGTGAGCCCTGACGGCGATGCGATGGGGTCGACCCTTGGGTTGGCGCGAGTGCTCCAGCTGATGGGTAAGCATCCTATTGTGATTACTCCTGACCGTCCGCCCAAATCTCTGGCTTTCCTGCCCGGATATGATGAAGTGGTGCCGGCGAGCTACAAACCTACGGCAGCAGCCAATCTGCTCCACTCTGCCGACCTGATATTCTGTCTTGATTACAACGCATCGAAGCGCGTTGACAAGATGGAGGAGCAATTGCTCTCGGCTACCGCAACCAAGGTGATGATAGACCACCATCTGGATCCCGAGGGCTTCTGCGACCTTACAATCTCCATGCCGCATATCAGCAGCACATGTGCATTACTTTATCTGGTAATAGAAGCGGCTGGTTGGCTTGAATGGCTCGATGTGCAGGCTGCTTCATGTCTCTACACGGGTATGATGACCGACACCGGTAATTTCTCGTATAACTCCAATGATCCGAGACTTTATCTCATTGTAGCCGAGCTGGTCAGAAGAGGTGTCGACAAGGATGCTATCTACAACATGGCTTGCAACACATTCAGCGAGTCATGTCTACGGCTTAACGGCTATGCCCTGTCGGAGAAAATGCAGATATTGCGCGACCACAAGGCTGCCTTGATCACCCTGTCGCTTGACGAGCTGCAACGCTTCGGCTATGTCAAAGGCGACACCGAGGGGCTTGTCAACAAACCGTTGGCTATCCCTGGCGTGGCATATTCATGCTTTATGCGCGAGGATGAGCCAGGATTCGTCAAGGTATCCATGCGTTCCAAAGGGGCATTCCCTGTCAACCGTGTATGCGAGGATTATTTCCACGGCGGAGGTCACAAGAACGCTGCGGGGGGCGAACTGTATATGAGTCTTGACGAGGCGGTGACACTTTTTATGAATACTCTCACATCTAACGACAAATATCTTTGATGAAAATTACGAATATGATGCGCAAATATGCCATGGCGGCTGCTCTGGTCATATCATCATCGGCTCTGCTGACACTGACATCATGCAGCGACAGCGAAAGCTACTCAGACCTGCTGAATGACGAAAATCAAGACGTGAACCGCTTTCTCGCCGATCAGCTCGTAGTGGGCGAATGGCCAGGTGCCGGTAACTATGAATACGGCGAAGATGCCCCTTATTATCAGATTGACGAGGACGGAGCACTGTTTATGAAGGTGCTTGTGCCTGGCGATCCAGATGACATGGCAGAATATAATGACCAGATATATTTCCGCTTTGACCGTGCACCGTTGCGCGAATATACTTCATGGGATAATCTCGTATGGTCAGGCAATGCGACCACCCTGCCCATGGGAGCAGCATCATTCCGCTTTGACAACTATTCTCTGAGTTCAACAAGCCAATATGGCGAAGGTATACAGGCACCTCTGAAATATCTGGGAGTAGGCTGTCAGGTATATCTCGTGGTGAAATCAACCGTGGGTATCCAAGCCAATAACGAAAACGCATCGGTCATCCCGTTTCTCTACCGCATATCCTACAACAGGAGTCCTCTGACCGACTAAGGCGATACAGAATCTATCGGGCGGAGGTGTTGAATAATTTCCAAAATTTATGCTAAAATCAGTAGGGACATGCCATGGCATGTCTGTGGTGGTTTGAATCACACTATATAATAGCTGACATGCCATGGCATGTCCCTACAGGTTGAGCAAGTTCCAGTTTTTGCAACACCCTACTACAAAATATCTGAGCATCTAACAACAAAACTGCAATATGTCACTTATAAAGTCAATATCCGGCATACGAGGCACCATCGGCGGACAGCCGGGCGAGGGTCTCTCCCCTATCGATATAGTGAAATTCACGGCTGCTTACGCCACATTTATCCGTAACAACACGACACGTGACACAAACGTCATAGTAGTAGGTCGCGATGCGCGTCTGTCAGGGCGCATGGTCAACGACCTCGTGATAGGCACACTGACCGGCATGGGCTTTGATGTGGTTAATATCGGTCCGGCATCCACTCCTACCACCGAGATTGCCATTGTGGAAGAGCAGGCATGCGGAGGCATCATCATCACCGCCAGCCACAACCCCATACAGTGGAACGCGCTCAAGCTCCTCAACCAGGACGGGGAGTTTCTCAACGATGCCCAAGGCAAGGAAGTGCTCCGCATCGCCGATGAGCAGTCGTTCACATTTTCCGAAGTCATGGATCTCGGTCATGAATACACCGTCAACAATTACAATCAGCGTCATATCCGCAAAGTGCTTGATCTGAAACTCGTAGACCGCGATGCCATCGCTAAAGCCAACTTCACCGTGGCAGTCGATGCGGTCAATTCGGTAGGCGGTGTGGTTATCCCCCAGTTACTTCGTGCTCTCGGTGTGAAGAATATCGTGGAGCTTAACTGCGAGCCGACAGGACGGTTTGCACACACTCCCGAACCTGTACCTGCCAATCTCACCGAGATTGCCGGACTTATGCGCAAGGGCGGCATAGATGTCGGTTTCGTTGTAGACCCCGATGTGGATCGCCTTGCCATCGTAATGGAAAATGGCGAGATGTTTGTCGAAGAGTACACACTCGTGTCTGTAGCAGACTATGTACTGAGCCATACCCCCGGCTCCACAGTCAGCAATCTCAGTTCGTCACGCGCCCTGCGCGATGTCACCAACGCTCATGGATGCACTTACAATGCCGCTGCCGTAGGCGAAGTCAATGTGACTACCAAGATGAAAGAGACCGGAGCTGTCATAGGCGGCGAGGGCAACGGCGGTGTCATCTATCCCGAAGCGCACTATGGACGTGATGCCTTGGTAGGCGTAGCCCTTTTCCTGACCTTGCTGGCAAAAAGCGGCAAGAAGGTCAGCGAACTGAAAGCCACATATCCTGCCTATGAGATCGTCAAGGACAAAGTGACACTGACCCCTGACATAGATGTAGATGCAGTGCTTGATGCAGTCAAGGCAGAGTACAACGGCGAACAGATCATCGATATCGACGGTGTGAAGATAGATTTTGCCGACAGCTGGGTACACCTTCGCAAGAGCAATACCGAGCCGATAATCCGCGTAATCGCCGAAGCATCGACCGCCGAAGCCGCCAAGGCTCTCACAGAGAAACTGATCGGAGTCATCAACCGCATCTCTGCCAAGTGACCATGACATTATCATATATGCGAAATTGTACGGTAGCCATAGCCATGTCGGTTATGGCACCGTCATTATATGCACAGACCGATTCCATCCAGTCTGACACTCTCTGCGTGCCGCATCCGGCGCTTGTGAAAATTTCAGTCGGGACATTCAGAGGCGCGCCTGCCCAGTCGGCTGAATTGGAAACTCAGATGCTCATGGGGACTCCTGTACAGGTCGATACCATCATCGGCGAATGGAACCGCGTAGCGCTGCCCGAGGAGGGCGGCAACGTGTGGGTCAACGAAAGTGCACTCCAACTGCTCACACCAGAGCAGTTGGACGCATGGAAGCAGTCAGAACGCTACATGGTCATCTGGACGATGCCCGTCTATATGACCACTGACCCAAAGGAGCCGCATCCAGGAAATATTGTTACCGACCTCGTGTTTGGCGATGTTTTGGAGGCAGTGAGATGTGATAAAAACTGCAAAAAGCATGTCAAATCGGATTACACCAAGGTCAAAACTCCCGGTGGACGTGTGGGATATGTCGAGAGCAAATATATGATACCGCTGACTGACTGGATAAGCCGTGAACCTGATGTCGACAGCATCCTTGCATATGCCGAGGTAATGATGGGTACACCCTATCTGTGGGGAGGCACATCATCAAAAATGGTGGATTGCAGCGGTTTTACATCAATCTGCTATATGGTAGGTGGCGGTATCCGTCTGCCACGCAACAGCCGTCAACAAGCCACGACAGGCATAGATGTGGATTTCACCGACCTGACCAATATACAGCGCGGAGACCTGATATTTTTCACCAATCCAGAGACAGGAAATATCAACCATGTGGGTATGGCGATGGGTGACAATAAAATCATCCATGCCTCGGGAGAAGTCAAGGTCAACAGCCTCGATCCTGCCGCTCCCGACTACATCAACCGCCCTATCAAATGCGTGCGCCGAGTACTTGGGCATCTCGGAGGGAAGGCTCAGAAATATGCCGACCTCCCAGTGTATTTCAATAGATAAAAACACTTCTGCGCCATGCGTTTAGCTGCCATCAACACCACAGCATCCCCTTTCCACGCGCCAGCATCACTGATGCTTGACGTGGTGAGGGGATTTGTGGATGCATCTGAAGGCAATCGCGCCATGGTGCTTTATGGTCGCGATACACATGAGCCAATGCCGGGTGTGACATTTGAGAGGACGAGCAGTCAGCAATCAGTAGTCAACCACTACCTTTGGTCACGCACCATGGACCGCCAAGGTCTGATGTCACGACGAGCCACAGTACAGATGGTCGAACGGCTGAAAGAGTTCCGCCCTGACATAGTGCATCTGCACAACCTCCATGGTCATTATCTGCATTACCCCACTCTCTTTAGTGCGCTTGAACGGCTTGATATCCCTGTAGTCATCACTCTCCATGACCTGTGGCTGCTGACCGGACGCTGCTGTTTCCCGGATGAATGCCAGCGATGGACTCAGACATGCCGCCATTGTCCCGACCGCAGCAAATATCCATCAACTCTCCTATCCCACTGTAAAATCAACCATCTGCTGAAAAGTGACTGCGTCAACCATCTGGCCAATGTCACACTGGTAGTGCCATCAGAATGGGCAGTACGTCACGTGCGTCAGTCCAGGCTGAATCTATGCCCAAGCATAGTCATACCTAACGGTGTCAATCAAGACATATTCCGCCACCTTAATTCTGTCGCCAAAACAGATGGCATAACAACCATACTCGCAGTGGCTAACAAATGGGAAGCCAGGAAACGCCCCGACATAATCATCGGTATAGCGGAGAGGCTTAAAGACAACGAGCGACTTGTAATAGCCGGAGATACTAAAGGTCAGTTTCCATCGGATTTGAAAAACTCCACATACATCTCCACTATTCGCAACTACGATGACCTTGTGAGATTATATAACGAAGCAGACTGCACCATAAGCGCATCAACCAATGAAACCTATGGCATGACCATTGCCGAATCCATGGCATGCGGAGTTCCTGTTATAGTTCCAGCAAAGAGTGCCATGGCAGAGTATGTCAAGTGTGCTGACGGTATCACTGTTGCAAAACCTACGGCTGATGATTTCATACACGCAATCAGATATGACATGGGAGTACATCGGGATTTCTCACCAAAAGCACCGTATGACCGCCAGGATGCAGTCAATCGGTATATGGAATTGTTTAACCGCCTGATAGACGAGTCACGATGCTGCGCCAACTGACCGATGAAGACATCTCATGGCTTGATGACAACCGACATGCCGACATCAATGCCCTATGGTTAAAGCACCGTGATGATGAGGAAATGGCATTTCTCATCACTCAGCTGCAATGCCGACAGAAGTTGAAGGGGAAACTTAATGATTCTTTTATTGATGACCGCTTCGTCTATCCCAATACTTTGGCAGTCGAGCAATGTTCGGGCAGCAGCATGGCATCATTTCATGCTTCATTGGTAAATCCTGATGACAAAGTGCTTGACATGACCATGGGCTTAGGCATAGATGCCATGACTATATCCCGGAAATGCCGCAAAATCACGATGCTTGATCTCAAGTCAGACAATGTGGAAGCTGCCAGGCTTAATATCTCTCGGCTGTCACTAAGAAATGCAAAAGCAATATGCGGTGACAGCGTGGCTTATCTGACTGACAGTAATGACGAGTATGATGTCATCTTCATCGATCCTGCACGTCGCGGTGCGAACGGCAAACGGCTGTATGCTCTCGCCGATTGCGAGCCGGATGTGACTGTTCTCTTGCCTCTTGCAGCCAGCAAAGCCAAGCGGATGATTGTCAAAGCATCGCCCATGCTCGACATAGACAAGACCGTCAGTGAGCTCGCGCCATACCATGCCGACATAATAGTGTGCGGCACTCCGACTGAATGCAAGGAGGTCATAGCCGACATAAGGTTTGACAGTCAGCAATGCTCCGACTACAATATCAGCTGTGTCATACCAGGAAAAGGGCGTATGGACTTCACTGCCGACGAGGAACGCAATGCGGTTGCATCATATATGGTACCACAACAAGGGATGGCATTATTTGAGCCATATCCCACTGTGCTTAAATCAGGATGCTTCAACCTGTTTTCACAACGCTACGGCATGCACAAAATCTCTCCGTCAACACATCTCTATCTCTCTGCTCAGCCATTGGCGGAGATGGGAATCGGCGGCTGGTGGCATATAAAGGATGTGATGCCATTTGACAAGAGGAGCATCAAGGAAATCGCAAAGATATATCCGTCATTGAGTATAGCCACCCGAAATTTCCCTATGGATGCTGACGCATTGCGCCGTCGGCTCAAAGTCACTGAAAACAGCGGCAAACTAAAACTCTGGGGCACTACCGATGCCGATGGCAAGAAATGCCTGATTATCGGTGAACGGATATAGACATAAAAATTCCTGCAATGCTGCTCGAGGGAGCGTATTGCAGGAATATTCCGTGAAATTACTGTGGGGATGGATTACTTCACGAGCTGGATGAGAAGATCCTTTTCATCCTCGGCTGAAGGCTGGAAAGAGATTTTGCCTTCGCGTGCGAGCCATCCGAGAGCAGCATAAAGTTCTTTGTCCTTGAGTTTGGTCATTTTCTTGATCTGCTTGGTAGAGAGAGTGTCAGCCTCTGCTACTGCGCCCCAAACGAGGCCGGCCATCTGGCCGATGGTGTCAATGTTCATTGCCATAATATATGATATTTAATAGGGGTTATGCGTTTTTAATAATTTTAACTAATGCAAAGTTAGTGAAACTTTTCAAATATCCATTTTATTCGTATAACAAATTTTAATACAAAATGTTTACGGAAGAAAATATTTTGAATTTTTTCATGTGATTTAAGAAATATATGTGGAAAAGCGCATAATATTTTAAATATTAGGTTAAATAATTGTCAATTTAAAAAAAATATATACTTTTGCACCATAAAGTTAAATTCATTCAATGTAAAAGTATGAGTAAAGAAATTTTAATACGTCCTCTTACAGAGCAAGAGATGATAGAAATCACAGGAGGTGGTTTTTTCAGCAATATAATTGCTTGGTTTAAAAAGCACATCTTAAGACGCAAAGAAGATGAACACAGTTGGGAATCTGGATGTAATGGTGCCTATACTGGCACTAATTATTATGGTGTCGGTTTTGATATTTGACCCTCAAATCAATTGAAGTGATGGGTTAGGGACATTCTACATATCTCCCTGACCCATCCTTTAATATATAGCATTGATGAAATATGGCATTTTAACAAGCTGAATACCAAATGTATAAATCTTTTTTAAAAAAAATATTATATAGTTCTATCTGTTCAGTTGCCATCATCTTTTTGCTTAGACTGCATGCTTATGGGCAAATACCTACAAACCAACTGAATCAGAAATTGGGAGAAGATACTACAGGCAAACCTCTTGTGTATTCTAATGATTCCCTGATTATCAATGGGGGAAAATCCTATTATGGTTTGCTACAACATTACAATGATAGCGTCAAGAGTCTGCCAACGCATCGTATTAATCAGAAAGATTACCATGTGAAATACGACCCCTTTAATGAGTTATTTAAAGGCCCCTGGATTGGAGATTTTCTCAAAAATATAATTTATTAGAAATGGAAAGAAAAAATTTGTTGATCTTGATAATACATGTCATATGTGTATTCTCCCTTTTTTCTCAATCAAAACTAATCCATAAAGATGGATTTTTATACACAGAAATTAACTTATTCAATAACAAGATTGCAAGCAAAACTACTTCTTTAATTGATACAGGATGCTCGTTATGTCTGATTGATTCGACCTATGCTGTGACTGCATTGAATTTAAGCCAAGATGCTTTAACATCCATACCTATTAATAAAGATCATAAGTCTATGCATTCATTTGATTTGGATTCACTCATAATATGTGGCCAAACTATTAACAACGTTAAATGCGTGTACGTCGACCTAAAGACCCTTTTCGGAAGATACGCTCCCAATTTTATCATAGGAGCTAACGTATTAAAAAATCATGTATGGAGATTTGATTATGCCAAAGGAGTCATAGAAATAGACTCAAAAAAAAACAACGATGCCTTAATTAAATTGAAATGGAAAAGTCATAATGATTACAAAGATGTTGCGTTTGACTATATTGTATTGGATGGTATCATTGATGGAAATAAATCACGGTTTATATTCGATACTGGAAGTAAGTATAATAAATTAGCCACCAATATAAATCTGAACCCGTCCAAAATAATTGAAAAAGAAACTGCCAATATATACACACCTCTTTTCATTCAAGAGACATTCATGTACGAGAATATTCCTATTAAATTAGACAAATATACATTCTCATTAAACTTCATTCATAATAATAATAATTTCAATATATTAAATTTAGATTTCATTGGTGAACACTCATTCATCCTTGATTATCCAAAACGACAAATAAAAATAATTGAGTGAATATCCCCAGTGATACTATTACTTCACCAACATAATATTTATGCAAAAACAATGGAAAATCAAACAGCATGATGCGACCGATTGTGGCGCTGCATGTATTGCATCAATATGTCGTTACTATGGTTTGGATTATTCAATAGCATTTATACGTCAAAAAGCAGGGACACGAAGAAATGGGACCAATGTAAAAGGCATGATTGATGCTTTACAATATCTTGGATTTCGCGTGGCTGGACTGATGGCAACGTTAGAAGGACTTGAAAACTGTTCTGTTCCCATAATTGCACATATAGTTTTACCAGGAAATTGGGGACATTATATCGTCATATACGCAATAACAGAAGATGGTGTCATATATATGGATCCAATATATGGAGAATTCATTAATGTGAGCAAAGAAGATTTCGTAAAAAAATGGAGTGGCGTGATAATAACAGTTGATTTATCAAACGTTTCAAAAGAAAAACATCATATTAACAAATATAGAATCCATCCAAGCTTTGTCATATTGATTAAAGAATATAAGACCAGAATTTTAAAAGCCATTGCCCTCACCCTTCTTGCCACTTTATTAGGGTTCTCCATGGCTGCATATATTGGTTTGCTGGTCACTGATGTCTCATCTCAAAAGGCCAACTATATTTCTTGGTTTAGCATAGGTATGTGTGCTATTATCTTTGTTCAAGTGGGAATAAGCATAATCCGGGATATTTTCATTTCTCGCTTGAGCCAATCAATAGATGAGCAGCTAATACTTACCTATTATAAACATATTCTGAAACTACCTCAGTCATTCTTCGATTCCATGGATTCTGGAGAAATAGCTTCACGTATGGAGGATGTTTCAAAGATACGTGTTTTCATTAGCCATACAATGATTGATATTATAATTAATAGTAGCACCGTCATAATAGCATTAACGTTAATGGGCTCTGTAACGAATTGTATGGGTATTAGTGAATAGAATCGCCGAAAACGACTAA
>ERZ894194.1638-NODE-1638-length-11443-cov-8.560414_pt1 | contig 11443 bp, 8 predicted proteins | sample MGYA00380283_ERZ894194 | MGnify/ENA primary metagenome ERZ894194 (study PRJEB32331, sample SAMN06328448) | human gut metagenome | biome: human gut microbiome; feature: stool | host: Homo sapiens | collected 2013-02-13 ... | reverse complement strand
ATAATTTTACGACATACGCCACTCCCGTTTTTATACGGTTGCCCATCAGCCATGTGCCGCCGTGGAGTCGGTATGGATATTATCGTATGTTATGGCTTTCAGGTCCACATAGGAAAGACCGGTGAAGCACATGAAGAGAAACATGTCTCGCATGGCACGCTGGCGTTTGTATTTCAGCTCCACGTGGATGATTCTCTGTAATTCCTCTTCAGTAAGAAAAGACCTTTTCTTGTATTCCGGCTTGCACTCGAAGGATGTGAAAGGATGGACTCGCAACCAACCCTTTTCCTGCGCGATGTACATCGGCCATTTCAGGGTATTGACACGGTTGAAAGCGGTGGCATTCGCATTGCCTGCCGTGCCGAGCATCCATGTGTAATAGTCCTCAATGAACGACTTTTCAAGCTCGTCAATAGCTATATCCTCGATGTTCTTTTTGGTTTTCATGAAAAGCAAAAGACTCTTGTAGTCGGCAACCAGTCCACGGTAAGTGCTTTCCGCCTTTCCTTTGCCTATCTTTTCTTTATACGATTCAATCTGTTCTCTGAAGAGTACCATAAGAGTATGGCATTCCTTTGAGAAACCTGCATAGCGGTTATATACTTTCTTGGCCGTAACAAAACTGTCATGATCGCAAATGTACTGATGTATCTTTAGGAAAGGCATGGGCGGAGGCTTGCAACACGCCCTATGCGTATTATAAAATGACTACAGCGGAAGGAGGTATTTGTGTACCATTGATTGTTTCTGGTCTGGATGTACAGCGAGGCAAGATAGATACCAGCAACTTGATGCATGTCACTGATTTGTTTCCTACAGTACTGGATTATGTCGGGATTTCCAGACCGGATGTGTACAGGGGCAAGAAGCTTGCACCACTTTATGGAAAATCTCTCCGTGCTACTTTCTCATCAGAAACACCGTCACGCACGGATAACGAGGCCATCTGTTTTGAAATGGCAGAAAGCAAGGCAGTCATAAAGGGACAGTGGAAAGCGACCCTTCTACTTCCTCCTTATGGGGACGGTATGCACTGGAAGCTGTATGATATAAGTCGTGATTATTCCGAGAAAAAAGATTTGTCTCATCAATATACCGACAAACTGAAGGAGTTAGTTTCCGATTGGGAACGTTATGCTACATCTGTAGGATATATTTCATCAGATGGTACACATATTATCGAAGAAATCGGGGCAGAAGATTTTTATGAAATCCCTCTCCATGACGGACATTCTCAAGGTAACTAAAAGAAAATAGTCATTTTTTCCGTACATAAATAAACCACAGATGATTGTGCCAAGAAGAGAAATACCTTATTAATGTGTATTTCTCTTCTTTCTTTTTAATGTCTCTGTGTTTTGTTACAGATAATGTATATAATTAAAGAACAGAAAAAATATGATCTCTATAGAAGTTTTTTCTTCCGGGATGTTGTTCAAGTAAACAATGCGGATGAAATCATCACGGACAAACTGGCTCTCTGTTCCGGAAGTATATGCTGCCTGTGACGTTTCTGATATGGCGTATAAGCAGATTGTCATATCCATGGGGAGAAGGGGCAAAAGCTGCTTAGTCCGCTTTTACTGACCGGATCAGAGTCGTAAGCATGTAGTGTGACCGTGTAATTAAAGAAGAAGGCAGATGCTCTTAATTTATAGGGCATCCGTCTTTATTCTTTCAGGTGCTGATATGTGCTTTGCAACCAAGTTGTATGAGATATGTTCTACCTTTGCAGTGTGAAAGAAAAATATATCTCAGTATGAAAACAATACATTCTAATCCGTTTCAACAACTACATGCAGCAGAATCCTGCTGCCAAGCCCAGTATGTATCCCCATCTGTATCTTCACCTCATGCCGACTCTTGCTGTGCCCATCATCATGCCGATGGAGTGTCCGGTAAATGGAGCTCTCTTGTTTCGGGGATGTTGTTGTTGGCAGGTATCGTGATGAGCTATATCCAGCTAAGTTGGTTTCAGGGTACAATCCAGTCTGTGTGGTATCTGCTTGCCTTTATGCCTGTAGGTTTGCCGGTGTTGCATGCTGCTTGGCACAGCATGCGTGACAAGGATTTTTTCAATGAGTTCACTTTGATGCTCATTGCTTCAATCGGAGCTTTCTGTATCGGTGAATACCCCGAAGCTGTAGCTGTAATGTTACTCTATACAGTAGGGGAGATGTTGCAGCATGGAGCTGTGGAACGTGCTACTAAGAATATTGGAGAACTGCTGGATGTCCGTCCGGAACGTGCCCAGGTATTCCGGAATGGAGCTTTTATCGAAGTGGCACCCAAGGAGGTGCAGGTAGGTGAGCGCATCGAGGTGAAACCGGGAGAAAGAATACCGTTGGACGGTACATTGATAAACGAATCGGCACTGTTTGATACTTCGGCTTTGACAGGTGAAAGTATGCCTCGTTCTATTGAGGTAAACGGTGAGGTGCTGGCAGGCATGATTGCCTTTAACCAGAAGGTTGATTTAGAAGTGAAACGTCCTTACGAGCAGAGTGCATTAGCTCGTATTCTCTCTTTGGTTCAGGAAGCATCCGCACGGAAAGCTCCGACAGAACTGTTCATACGGCGTTTTGCCCGGATTTATACGCCTTTGGTGCTATTCCTTTCGGCACTGGTAGTTATAATACCTGCAGTGGTGGAATGGTTAGCTCCTTCTTTCGATTATGTATTTGCCGACTGGCTTTATCGTGCACTGGTTTTCTTGGTGATTTCCTGTCCTTGTGCCTTGATCATCAGTATTCCTTTGGGATATTATGGTGGAATCGGTGCTGCTTCCCGTGCGGGTATCCTTTTTAAAGGAGGTAATTATCTGAATGCTATCACAAAATTAGACAGCATTGCTTTTGATAAAACCGGAACATTGACTACCGGGCAGTTTGAAGTAGCATCTGTCCAAGCTGCTACCTTGAAGAAAGAGGAATTGCTTGCAATCATCGGAACGGCTGAACAGAAGAGTACTCACCCTATTGCACAAGCCATTCAGCAGTATGTGCGGGGGCAGCATATTTCCTTACATTCGGCCTTATCCATGCAGGAAATAGCTGGATATGGTGTGGAAACCATTATTGATGGAAAAAATGTACTGGTAGGGAATCCACGACTACTTTTGATGCGGAAGACGGTAGTACCATCTAAGGTACTTGAATCTGAAATGACGGTTGTCGTATGTGCTATAGACGGAGTATATGCCGGAGCTGTATGGTTGGCTGACAAATTGAAAGAGGATGCGGTACAAGCTATCCGGCATCTAAAGGAATTAGGCGTAAAAGATATCCATCTGCTATCAGGCGACAAGCAATCATTAGTGGAAAAAGTGGCTCGCGAACTGGAAATTCCGCAGGCACATGGTGACTTGCTACCTGAAGACAAAGCTACCTATATTCAGAAGTTGTCATTTCATGCTACTCGTACTGTAGCTTTTGTAGGCGATGGCATGAACGATGCACCTGTATTGGCTCTTAGCAATGTAGGTATTGCCATGGGTGGTCTAGGGTCGGATGCAGCCATTGAAAGTGCTGATGTGGTAATTCAAACAGACCAACCATCGAAGGTGGCTACAGCCATTGAAATAGGACGTGCCACACAATGTATAGTATGGCAGAATATCATTGGGGCTATCAGCATGAAAGTTATCATTTTGTTGGCAGGGGTCTTGGGATACGCTTCATTATGGGGAGCTGTTTTTGCTGATGTAGGAGTGGCTTTATTAGCTGTGTTGAATTCAATCCGTATTTTGGCTAAAAAATTTAAATAAGATGAAGAAAGCAAAGTATCAATGGCATCCCATTCCGGGCATGCCTTTGACAGAAGTTGATAAAAAAGTGATGTATTGGGAAAAAAAGGCAGACTGGTTCCCTCACGAAAACTCATTAAATTGCCGGAACAAATTGAAGGAATAAGGAAAAGTGGACTGTTGAATACAGCTGTATTGGATTGTGTGGAGGAAAATATTCGGGAAGGTATCAGTACCGCAGAAATAGACCGTTTGGTGTATGAATATACCATGGATCACCAGGGTATTCCTGCAACATTGGGGTATCACGGTTTTCCGAATAGCTGTTGTATTTCGGTTAATGAAGTGGTGTGCCACGGCATTCCTAATGAGAATCAGGTGCTCCATGAAGGTGATATTGTAAACGTAGACTGTACAACGATAGTTAACGGTTTTTATGCAGACGCTTCACGGATGTTTATTATTGGGAAAACCTCTTCAGAAAAAGAAAAGCTGGTACGTGTTACTGAAGAGTGTCTGAAAAAGGGAGTGCAAGCCGCTCAGGCGTTTACTTTTTTGGGTGATGTAGGTCATGTAATAGAGTGCCATGCCAAGCGCAATGGCTTTTCTGTAGTTCGTGATTTTTGCGGTCATGGTGTAGGAATACAGTTCCACGAGGAGCCGGAAGTGTTGCATTATGGTAGAAAGAGCTCAGGTATGCTATTGGTTCCTGGTATGACATTAACCATAGAGCCGATGCTTAATATGGGTACTTGGAAAGTCGTGATGGATCAATCAGACGGATGGACTGTTTATACAGAAGACCGCCTGCCGTCTGCACAATGGGAGTATACCATTTTAATCACAGAGTCAGAGCCCGAAATTTTAGCCCACTGACAACAATGATGATAAAGAAAGAGTAACTCCATAAGAATTACTATAAGGAGTCTCTTTCTATATTAAACTCAATATTTACACCTATGTGGTATTGTCTTTCTCCTAATTTGTCAATACCTTTCGTTGTTGACATTGGCATTCAGGACATACCCCTTTTATGGTATAATTGATGTTTTCGATTGCATAGCCATTGGGAAGGCTGATTATTGGGATTTTATGCTCTTTCATACAGAATGTTCTGTTGCAAGCTTCACAATGGAAATGTACATGTTGCTCTTCTATAGGACAATGTTCCACCGTACTTCTGCAAATCTCATATTTGGTTGATCCGCTTCCATCTTCAAATGAATGAATGGCATGACGTTTCAGGAGTACAGCCAATGAACGGGAAATGGTAGACTTGTCCAATGTGTCAAGCATAGTCTCAAGTTCAAGCAGAGAAACAGGATATTCCAGTTCGGATAATTTACGTAGAGTTAGGATTCTTGCCGGGGTCGGACGTAGTCCCCTGTCCAGCAGTCTGTCTTCACATTGCTTTATTGACATGGATATGAATTTTTAAAGTTCAACAATCAGTAAAGCTATCAAGTGGAAAAGGCGGTATTTTATACCGCCTTTTCCATGCAGTATTCTTTATCTGTTTTAGCACTGCAAAAATACATTTTTTTATTTGCAATCTTGTTGCAAATATGTTTAGAAATAACATTAATTATTGAATTACAGTTTTTTATCGAAACAACAAAAAAACATGCAACAAGATTGCAAATAATCCGCTCTAACTTTGCCGATAAAAGATAAAAATCAAACATTAAAATATTGATATGAAACTTTCTGATTTAAAAAGGGATGACAAAGGAATCATTACGAAAGTACTCGGTAGAGGGCCTTTCAGAAAGCGCATTATCGAGATGGGATTTGTACAGGGACAAGAAGTGGAGGCTGTCCGGAGTGCGCCTTTGGGCGATCCTGTCTATTACAAGGTGATGGGCTATAATGTTTCTCTTAGCAAAAGTGATGCAGAGCTGGTGGAAGTTGTAAGCATGAATGAATATCAACACGAATATGGTACAATAACAGACACGGAGTCACAGGTTAATACACTTACTACTCTGTCACACGAAGATTTTATTCGATTTGCTAAAGACAGAGGGAAAACTATCAATATCGCACTGGTCGGTAATCCGAATTGTGGAAAAACATCTATGTTCAATTTTGCATCTGGAGCGTATGAGCATGTAGGCAATTACAGTGGAGTCACGGTAGATGCCAAAGAAGAGGTGTTCACCCAGGACGAATATACATTTAAAATCATAGATCTTCCGGGAACTTATTCCTTGTCCACCTATATTCTGGAAGAACTATATGTCCGTAAATACTTGAAAGAGGACTAGCCAGACATTGTTGTCAATGTGATTGACACATCGAATCTTGAACGGAATCTATATCTTACCAGCAAGTTGATTGACATGGATACCCACATGGTCATTGCCGTGAACATGTATGATGAACTTGAGAAGAAAGGCGACAGGTTCGACTATGTATCTCTGGCACGGATGATAGGTGTACCGATTATACCCACTATCGGTAAAACCGGTTTCGGCATAGACAGCTTGCTGAAAAAAATCATAGAAGTGTATGAGGCAAAGAACCGCTGACGCGCCATATACACATAAACTATGGCAATACGCTGGAAACGGAAATTGATAGAATGCATAAGGAATTGAAAATCTACGGGAACGTAGCCGAGCGTTTTTCCAAACGTTTCCTTGCCATCAAACTATTGGAAAAGGATGTGGAGATAGAAAGAATGGTCAAGAGATGGGGGAATTATTCCCGGCTGATGGCAGTGAGGGAAAAGGCTATAAACACCATTCAAGATTTGTTGCAGACTGATTCGGAAACCGCTTTCACAGATGTCCGTTATGGCTTTATATCAGGAGCACTCCGGGAGACTTATCATGAAAATCCCATGCATAAAAAAGACAAAACAAAGTTGATTGACCATATTGCCACCAGCAAGTTGCTTGGTTTTTCTCTGTTCATTTTCTTCCTATGGCTCATGTTCGAAGCCACTTTTGTCATCGGAGAATATCCTAAAGGATGGATCGACTCCTGGATGAGCTGGATGGAACAACTGGTACAGGAGAATTTTGCTCCCGGTCCGTTGGCGGATTTGCTGACTAACGGAATTATAAACAGTGTGGGCGGTATCATTGTGTTCCTGCCGCAAATTCTGATTCTGTACTTTTTCATATTACTGATGGAGGATTTCGGATATATGGTACGGACAGCATTTATTATGGACAAATTGATGCACAAAATGGGCTTGCATGGCAAGTCGTTCATTCTGCTGATTATGGGATTCGGATGCAACGTATTGGCTGTAATGGCTACCCGTACCATAGAAAGCCGGAGTAGCCGCATGATAACCATGCTGGCTGTCCCTCTGATGAGTTGCAGTGCCCGTCTGCCTCTCTATGTATTAATATGCAGAACTTTTTTTGCGGAATATGCGGGAACCATGCTTTTAGTCTTATGCCTTACAGGTATTACAGCTGCGGTATGCATGGCCAGATTGTTCAGAAAGTTTTTATTCAAGAACGAGGATGTTCCTTTTGTAATGAAACTGCCTCCTTACCGGATGCCTACTACACGCGCCATCTGTATACATATGTGGGAAAAAGCCAAACAGTATCTGCATAAAAGGGGAAGTGTCATTCTTGTAGCTTCTGTCATCGTATGGTTTCTTGGATATTATCCCCATCATTCTGAAAAGCTTGATGCCCTCGACAAAGAAATCAGCCGGATAGAACAGACAGAAAAAGACTTTTCAACAAAAGAACAGAAGATAAAGGAATTGACTGCCTTCCGAAACTTGAAACAACAGGAAAATTCCTATATCGGCAGAATAGGTCATTTTATAAGTCCGGTGATGAAACTGTTAGGATTTTAAAAAAAAACACCTTATTTTATTCCGTTTTATAATGTGAATATTTGTTCTTATTTCCTTTTAGATACACTATATACAAATTATATGTTCTATTTCTCTTCTTAATATTGTTAAAATTGAAAAGTTCGTGTAATTATAAAAACAAAAAGAGCTTTAATGTATAGTAAAATTTGATTGTCAATCAGCTAAAAGCACTACATTATCAGTGCAATTTATCAATACAAGATGATTTAGTATTAGTGTCACTATATACTAATAAGTTTTTTATTTTGCCTTTTCAGATATTGCACTTATTGATGTGAACATTATATAAATTTACAGTCGGTATCATTATGTGGTTAAAGTTAAAAATATGCTTCGGTTATGCTATTTTAGTTTTACTGTTAGCTTTCATTGTCTATCAGTTCCGCAAGGAACAGGTACTAAGACACATGCTGCGCAAAGAAGAGAAGGAGTTGGCAGCGATACATAGTCTAGCAGAAAAAAGTTACATAGGCCTATTGGATCTTTCTACTCATGCGGAAATTGCCATAACATGGGATGACAACGATTTGAAGAACTACAGTTATAAACGATATGGGGTTTGTGACAGTCTGCAACTCCTAAAGGAGTATGTCCATACTCCCTTACAAAAAAACCGTATTGACTCATTGTGTCTTCTTCTTTGGAATAAAGAAATTCTTCTTTCCAAGACAATGCATACTTTCAATGAATTGCAGAGTATTGGCGATATTGTACAGGAAAGTATCCCTTCCATTATTTTGACTGCTGGGAGACAAGCTGTGCAGCAAAAGAGGAATATGGTCTTGTTTAAATCCGGTACGAGAGATAGTTCTAAGAAGGGAATTTGGGATATTTTTCCATTAAAAGAGAATAAATTTGCCTGTCAGCGACAGAAGGAAGATGGCGAATGTAGGCATTGCTCTTTGTTCATTGTCCCTTCAATCGGAATGGCAACATGTATGCTCCACTCTCTGTCCTTGGAACAGGCTGAAAGATTAGTGCAAATACAGGCACAGATGGACAGCTTATACGTTGGCGGCATGGAACTGAACGAAAGGATGAACAGCATAGTCTCTGAATTTGAACGGGAGAATAACGAACGTTTTGCTGCACGCTACAGAACCTTTGTCCTTGAACGGAATAATTCCTACTATGTGGTAGCCGGCTTGGCTTTGTCTATCTCTTTACTGGCAATTGTATTGTATATCCTCATTCACCGGGATTTGAACCGTCGTCTTCGGTATGAGAGGGAATTTGAACAGTCCGACAATCGGAATAGAGAATTGCTCCGTTCACGTAAGGAGCTGATGGCCTCAGTGGCCCATGACCTGCGTGCTCCGCTGGCAGCTATCAGAGGCTGTGCGGAACAGTTGTCTTCGGAAAGCGATGGTAGTTGCAGGGTCGGTTATCTGGACAATATCCTGCATTCGTCCGATTATATGCTCGCTCTGGTAGACACGCTGATGGAATATCACCGGATGGATGAAGGTGGGACGCACTCCAAAAACACACTCTTCAGCTTGAAAACTCTGTTTGAAGAAATAGCGGACAGCCACCGTCTTGCCGCCCGGCAGAAAAAACTTGCGTTCACTGCATCTTTCTCCGGTCTGGATGTTATGGTCAACTGTGACAGCTCGCATATCCGGCAGATAGTCGGCAACCTGCTGTCCAATGCCTTGAAGTTCACATTTCACGGGAAGGTGTTTCTTGAGGTGGAATACCGGCTGGGAAATCTTCATATTTCTGTCCTGGATACGGGTATGGGAATAGGCCTTGAGGAGAAAAAACGGATATTCGGAGCTTTCGAAAGGCTCGACAATGCGCGTAATATCCCCGGCTTCGGGTTGGGGTTGGCAATCACGGCCCGACTCGTATCCTTGATGCAGGGGCATGTGGAAGTGGAGAGTGTACCCGGTGAGGGCAGCCGTTTTTCTGTTTTCCTGCCTATGCTACCGGCCGGACACCCCGTCTGTCCGGAAGAGAAGTTTTCTCCTGTTTGTGAATTGCCCGTTGATATCCGTGTGCTGGTCATTGATGACAACCGTATCCAGCTGGGAGTCATCAGTAAAATGCTTTCCCGTAATCAGATTCACTGTGACTGCTGCTCGGATGTCCGGGAGTTGATGGATTGTCTGAACAAACAGAAATACGACCTTCTGCTGACCGACATACAGATGCCCGGTACGAATGGCTTCTCGGTCCTTGAGCTGTTGAGGACCTCGAACATTCCCCGGGCATGGGAGATTCCCGTCATAGCCATCACGGCACGTTCCGATAAAAAGGGAGAGTATCTTACCGCAGGTTTTGCCGACTGTCTGTATAAGCCTTTCTCTGAGGAAGAGTTGCTGGCGGCAGTTTCACAGATGGATCGACCTGCTTTTGCTGCCATCATGGAAGGAGAGGAAAACGTGGAAGAGATGCTGGACCTGTTCATAAAGGATACCATGGGTGAACTTGCCGGAATAAGGGACGCTTTTTCCACGGGAGATTATAAGAAGTTGGGAAGTATCATACACAAAGCCGCGCCGCTTTGGGAAATGATCCGTATAAACATTCCCCAAAGTGAACTGAGGGAAATGGCTTCCATGCCTTCCGAAAAATGGGGTGGCTTATCGGACGAAAGAATAGAGGAACTGATTAAAGCTGTGGAACATGCTGTAGAGAAAGCAAAAAGAATAAAGAAAAGAGTATATGGAAACTGTATTGATAGTAGAGGATGACCGTGTGTATGCACGTGCTACCACAAACTGGCTGGTGAAAAATGGTATCAATGCTCGTTATGTATTATCCGTGGACAATGCAAAGGAGTTTTTGGACAACCATGATGTGGATCTGGTATTATCGGATTTTCGTCTCGACAACGGCAATGGCATGGAACTGCTGGAATGGATGAATACACATGGCTATCGTATTCCTTTCCTCATCATGACAGGCTACGGGGATATACCCGGTGCCGTGGAAGCGGTTAAAAAAGGTGCCGTGGACTATCTGCCCAAACCTGTGCAGACAGAAAAGGTACTCGGTATTATCCGGAAAGCATTGGAACGTAAGAGAAGGGACGGCAATACAAAACAAAGATTCTATACAAGCAAAAGCCCTTTGGCATTGAGATTGCAGGAGCATATCCGGCTGGTGGCTCCGGTGGATACGTTAGCCGTGCTGATACGTGGCGCATCAGGGACAGGCAAGGAGTATGTGGCCCGGCAGATACATGTGTTGAGCGGTCGGTCGGATGCTTCTTTCATCGCAGTGGATTGCGGGGTACTTCCGAAGGAACTGGCGGCATCGGAACTGTTCGGTCATGTGAAGGGTGCCTTTACCGGAGCGACGGAAAACAAGACGGGCATGTTTGCCGCCGCCAACCATGGGACACTGTTTCTGGACGAGGTGGGTAATCTGAATGCCGAAGTACAAAGGGCACTGTTGCGTGCCTTGCAGGAAAAACGCTACCGTCCCGTAGGCGGTAAAGAGGAGATTCAGACGGACATCCGTCTGGTAGCTGCTACCAATGAGGACCTGGAGAAGGCGATAGCCGAAGGACGTTTCCGGGAAGACCTGTTCCATCGTCTGAATGAATTTCCGTTGCATGTACCATTGCTGGCAGAGTGCATTGAGGATATTATCCCGTTGGCGGAATTCATGCTGGATGCCGCCAATCAAGAGTTCTCAAGGAAAGTGAAAGGCTTTGACCGCGAAGTACAGAAACGGTTGAAATCTTATTCGTGGCCGGGAAACATACGGGAACTGAGGATGGTTGTCAGACGGGCCACCTTATTGGCTAAAGATGACTGGATAACCACCGGGGAGATAGACATTCCCGATAAAGGCAGGCAACCGGGAGAGTATTCACTTAATGACGAGCGGATGGA
>ERZ894194.1617-NODE-1617-length-11601-cov-6.715053_pt1 | contig 11601 bp, 10 predicted proteins | sample MGYA00380283_ERZ894194 | MGnify/ENA primary metagenome ERZ894194 (study PRJEB32331, sample SAMN06328448) | human gut metagenome | biome: human gut microbiome; feature: stool | host: Homo sapiens | collected 2013-02-13 ... | reverse complement strand
AACTTCCTTTCTAATTACTATTTTACATAATTATTAGCGGTTGAGTTACAACTATGCAATGTACTCTATATACTCTGTATATGGTATTTCATGGTGCGTAAAATAAACAAAGATTACTAATATCTCATTTTTAAATTTAAATATATGCACATCATCTTCCAAATTTCAAATAAAAATCTGGCAAAAAATCACCACCACCCGTCTAACGGGTGGTTTGCTCTGAGGCTATAAGCCTCTGTTACCGGCCAGCGCCTAAAGACGCTGGCTTTCACTTTGTTCAAGCCACTACGCCCTTGACTCGTCGCCGCCCTTCAAAGGGCGTCTGTATTACCGGCTACCCCTTGAAGGGGTCCTCGTACTCCTTCACACTGAGTTTATCCTGCATGATATCGTACTTCTCCTAGTCTTGTATATACTTTTTTATAGTTGCCTCATTAAGTCCTACTGTACTTACATAGTATCCTTCTGACCAGAAATGTCTGTTTCCAAATTTATACTTTAGGTTTGCGTGCTTATCATAAATCATAAGTGCACTTTTTCCCTTTAAGTATCCCATAAACTGTGACACACTGTATTTCGGTGGTATGCTTACTAACATATGAATATGGTCGGGCATAAGATGCCCTTCTATAATCTCTACTCCTTTGTATGCACATAGTTGTTTCAAAATATCTCTAATGCTCTCTTTGTATTGATTATAAATTATTTTTCGTCTATACTTTGGAGTGAAGACGATATGGTACTTACACATCCACTTTGTGTGTGCTAAATCGTTGGTCTTATTGGCCATTTTAATCACCTTTCCTTTCTATAGTAGTGGCTTGGACACCTCTATTATACCTTGGAAAGGTGATTGTGCTATAAGCACCTGCCCACCACCCGCATAGCAGGTGGTTTATTGTTTCGCACATCTCCATTTCTCCTTTTGGAGAAACTCCGATGCACTCAACAGGCTAAAGCCCATAATTAGGTGCGGAACATATTTTCCGCACCTAAGCTAATTTCTCCTAACACTAATACTGCTATTTTTCACTAAAAATCAATCTCTTCACATTGAAGTGTTCGTCGATGTCAGATCTTTTAACGAGAGTGGATATCCTACCTCCGATTTGTCTACAGTTTCGCCATCACCAGTACTATTCTTGTGAAAAATTTTCTTTGTCTTGTCATAAAAATATCCACCTAAATTCATATTTATTTTAATATCAATTCAGATGGATATTTATGACTATCCTTTATCGGTTTAATATACCTTTGGACCAACACGGCTGTAGATTTCATCATTTATAATTGTTAAAACGACCGCCCCGTGATTATTTTATGCTTTTCTTAATAAAATGCTTCCAACATTAACCCAACGGTTACCATAGGTCAAATCAATAAAACCATTTCCTTTAAAGTCAATTTTTTTACCAGCAGCGGTTTGTACACTCGTTACAGCGATGTAGTTAGAGTTGGTCTGACCTGCAGTACCATTCTGAGTCAGCCAAACTTTTGAACCGGCAGGTAAATCGCAACATTTACTTCCGTCAGCATAATAGGCTACAGTAGCATACTGAACTTTTCTTTCAAGTGTGCTAACGCGAACCCATGAGGTACCATTTGACGCATAATCTGTGAAATCCACAAGATTGTTTTTATAGCTGGCAAGCAGGCCAAATGTCATAACATGACTGCTGTTAAGAATAAAAACCGCTACGCCGTCGCCTTCCCAGGGATTTTCAGAAAATGACCCATCTACAAAACACTCATTTTTGGTTATATTGCCAATCTTAGTTGTTGAGGGACCACCACCCGCTACAGAATATACCGGAAGTGATTCTCCGCTGAGATTAACCATCCATCCGTAAGATGCCATATTTTTTCCTCCTTATTGCTTTGTTTATAGTTTGATTTGCAAATCTATATAGTAAAAAGACAATCCGATGCATTTTGTAAACCCTAAATTAATTTTTATTATTAAATTATTAAATAGATTATAAATACTGTAACATATGTGGGTAACTTTGACAAAGCAGGAATGGAGTTAATTAGGATATTAATAAAGAACAAATTGACATTGTGTTCTATAAGGTGTAGTATAATAGCATACTACAATATGTAGAATGGAGAAACAATCAGATGGCTAAGTTGAGGATGGGAACAGCAGAAGCAAAATTTGCAGATATGATCTGGGATAACGAGCCGATTTCATCAAGCGATTTGGCGAAATTGGCAAATAAATACTTTGAGTGGAAAAAGACAACTTCGTTTACGGTATTAAAAAGACTATGTGAGCGGGAGCTTTTTCAAAATCAGAACGGGATGGTTACGTCCCTGATATCCAGAAAAGAATATTATGCACGTCACAGTGAACTGTATGTGGAAGAAACTTTTGGCGGCTCTTTGCCGGCATTTTTAACTGCGTTTGGCACAAGAAAGAAACTGACGGATCGGGAAATTGATGAAATTCAAGAAATCATTAATTCTATGAAAGGGTAAACACATGTTAGAACAGATTTTTTTGAAAATAATGGATATGAGCGGGACAGCAAGTCTGGTTATTGTGATTGTATTCTTGGTACGTATTTTGTTGAAAAGATTTCCAAAGTATCTTTCCTACATGCTTTGGAGCGTTGCCTTATTCAGACTTCTCTGTCCTGTTACTTTAGAATCCAGAATCAGCCCGATTCCTAATTTAGATCCTGTATTCTATGAGTATCTGTCGGAAAAAGACACTGCTTTGCCAGAAATAAAAGGGGCGTTAAGCGAATCTACCGTTTTGTACATTGGAAATGAAACGAAGAGCGTGCTGGAAACCACGTCGATTTCTCCTACCCCGTCTCAGCAAGCCGGAACCCCTGACAATGCGGAGGTCCCCCTGCAGGAACTTTTTATTTTGTTTGGAAAATATGTGTGGATATCAGGAATTGGTATCATGCTTTTGTACTGTGTTGTATCTACTGCGAAGCTTCGTAAAAAAGTATCGACATCAATTCCATTCAAAGAAAATATTTATATAATTGATGAAACGCTATCTCCATTTGTAATGGGGCTGTTAAATCCCAAAATCTATTTACCGGAATGTTTATGCGGAAAAGAGCGGGACTATATTGTTTTACATGAAAAACTTCATATTAGACGTTTTGATCATGTTGTAAAACCAGTGGCATTTGCGGCGTTATGCATTCATTGGTTTAATCCTCTTGTATGGATCGCATTTATCTTTTTCTGTAAAGATATGGAAATGAGTTGTGATGAAGCTGTTATTAAAAAGATGGGAGAAAATATCAGGGCAGATTATTCTGCGTCCTTACTTACCCTTTCAACACGGCACCGTATCATTCGAGGGATTCCGGTGGACTTTGGGGAGGGAGATACAAAGGATAGGATTAAAAATCTGGCAGCATTCCGAAAGACACCGAAGGGCATACTGGTCATATTAATTGCCGGAATTGTTATTCTTAATATATGTTTAGCTTTTACTCGCAATACATTCATTGATAAAGATAATCTTCAAAATGAGATAAATATCGTCAAAAACGAAGAAATATCCGATAAGCCCAATGAATCAGAGAAATTAAATGTTTCTTTAGATATTACAGAACACTATATTACCAATACTGGAGATCCGTCCAATCTCTATTATATTGACGAAAACAGTGTATTATGGGGAAGCGGAAAAAATGAATATGCGCAATTAGGTCAGGGAACGCAGGATTATGAATTTCACAGTGAAATGCTAAAAATTGCAGAAAATGTGATTCATGTAGACTATTCGCAGGAAGGATTTGTCATTTTTCTCACAAATGAACACAAGCTTTATGGTATGGGAAATGCCGGATGCGGAGTCTTACAGCAATATGACGCTTTTGACTGGACGCGGTATACGAATGGGGAACATTATACAGTAACAACACCAATTCTGCTTATGGAAAATGTGGTTTATGCACGTTGCGGCAGAGATGACGTAGTGTGTATGGAAGAAGATGGAACGGTCTGGACTTGGGGAACTATTTACGCAGAAGGCGGGTACTCATCAGAGAAGGTATATTTTATAGAAAAACCCAGAAAGATTTTGGAAAATGCAGTTTTGGTCACAGGTGGCTGGTTCAATCATGCGGCATTACTTCAAGATGGAACGGTCTGGACCTGGGGGTATAACAGCGCAGGAAATTGTGGCGTTGCAGACCTCTTAGTAGTTAGTGAACCTACTATGGTCGCAGAAGATGTTGTTATGGTTTGGACCGGCATGGCTGTATCTGGTTATCCCCAGCCGGGCATAGAGGAAATTGCTAAGGCTTGGACCGGAGAATTAAAGTATCATACCGAATATGATAATATTGCAGGGTTTGGGGATATCTATCCAAGATATTTAAATAATACGGTTATTCGGAAAGCAGACGGTTCCTATTGGGTATGTGGCGAGAACGTAGGTACCGAAGGAAAAGTGGTGCAAGGTATGGAAGGTAATTATTCTGTAATTTGTACCCATGAGTTTTACCAATGTGAATAGATTGTTGAGAAAATGGTGTATATATATGAGAAAAGCGAGGGAAGTGACGTATATGAAGCATAGGAAAATATGGTTACTATTATTCTGTGTTTTTTGTTTGACAGGATGTGGGAAAATGGAAAATGAAATCGGAGAGATTGATCAAAACCAAAAAATATTAGACGAGAAAGTAACGGAAACAGATTATGCGCAAAAAATAGAAGAAACCACATTACAGGAAACTTATGAAAGTGAACCAGAAAGCCAGGAAGATATGCAATGGAATAAGGAACAAGCAAATTTGCATGAAATTGACTCATTTGAAAAAATTAATAAATGTATGGTACCGGAGCAGTCATTTGATGTGTTCTTGGATGACTGGGGAGACGTAACTTTTGTATCCTGCAATCCATTACCTGGTCAGTATGGGGATTTTAAAGTTGCTTCGTTTTACCTTGTTAAAGATGACCAGATATTATATAAATTCCCCTATCGTTTTAAAAATAATAGTTTAGAAGGTTATTATACAGGATCATTTGATAGTGTTGGTGCTGTTTCTTTTCGTGATATAAATAATGATAAAAAAGATGATATCATTATCATAACATATTATACCACTGGAGCAGGACCAACGGGGATGGTTCCACGTCCCTTGGTCACAATATATTTAGCTGCAGAAAATGAATTTTGTCTTGCAGAGGATATGATAACAGATGTTGAAGCGAATATTATAGAACAGGATAGGACTATTGCAAATATATATAATTTTTTGATAGAAAAAGAACCCATTATGCAGGAACAATGGGAAGATACATATAGAGATATTATAAGTAATATAGATGATAATTTAGTAGATCCCTATAGTTTAAGAACAGATTCAAATGAGTACTATTATATCGCAATACATGATTTTGATAATAGCGGAGAGCCTGAATTAATAATAGGAGACAGCGTATCTGTGGCCATATTTACTTATACAAATGGTACGAGTAAAAAGGTTGCCGATTTATATGAGCCTGTGAATTGGGGAGGGATAAATGGGCTATGTTATAAAGACAATAAGCTGCTTCTTGTAAATGCTGGTTCTGATGGATGCGGATATGTAGGCTTCACCTATGATAAGGGAAAGTACTTAACAGGAATTTATGATGACTATAACCCGGAGGTGGCAACCATCAATGAAAAAAAAGTTAAAGGAGAAGAATTTAGGAAGCAATTTAATTTAACTGAATTTCGGGAAAGTGATAATAGTCTTCCACGTATTAAACTTTGGGAAAATGTTGGTAGCATTCCACGTATTAAAATAGGATTTGAAAACAAGGGTACTTTAAAGATAGAAGATGAAGAGATGGTAATAGATGATTTGGATTTCAGCGTATTGCAGTGGTAATATAGTAGTGATATGAACTGTTTACTTTTAGAGAGAACAATTATCACCCCTGATAATATAGTCAGGAGATGATAATTGTTTCACAGATAATCCTTATTTTAACTACTTTGAAATTGTTTAAATCTTTAATAGGCAGGAATAATATGATTCAGCATAACCTCTTCTGCTAGGTGTATCAAGATAGTATTTGCTGTTACAAATATTTGGCTCCTGAGAAAACCGATCTAATGTTAGCCAACTAGAGTTGGCACAAGCTGATTTAACGTCCTCCCAAGTATCTTGATTATAACATCGTTCATATAGTGCTGTAAAATAGTCTGCTGCTTTTTTTACACTGTTAATAGTGTCTGTATCCTTCAAGAAATTAAAACAAGTTACCGCCTGACTATCTTCATAGGTGCCACTACTAGTTCCCTCTTCTAAAATAAATGCTGCCTGTATAGCGATATCTGTTTTAGAACCGGATACAGAATTTGCATATGCTTCAAGATTATCACTTCTAGGCGGTAACCACTGGCAAATACCAACGGAACCTTGATCACCGCTCCATTTAGTATTAAAAGAACTCTCTGCATGAATATTTCCCATTATTCCTGCAATAGCAATTTTTCCAAAACCGGCATTGAGTAAGCACTCATATACGACTTGCTGATTGGGGTCGAAACGTTTATTGATATCGTCAAAGTTGACGTTATAAATGGCAGCATCTAGTGCGATAAGAGTTTTTTTATCTGCTTTGCCATCAATAGTAAGGTTGTTTTCTTTCTGGAAAGTTCTTACAGTGATATCTGTTCCACTACTAAATTTACCATCAGGTGTTCCGCAATTATATCCTATTTTGTTAAGTTTTGTTTGCATTGTTTCAACACCAGCACTGTATCGTAGTTGACTATCAAACTGATAATATCCCATTCCAGAAAGAACCTGATCATATGTATACCGTGAGTTATCGTAGCCAGGGATGGGAATATAGTTTTCAGGAGCAGTAGCAGTTTTGCGTGGAGATGCAATACATTTGTCGTAGTCCATTCCGCTAAATGTGGAGTTTGCCACACTAATTTCAGCAAATTGATCATACGCCCAGTTTTCAGGCATTTTCTGACCTATATTGCATGTGAATCCGGAGGACATATCGCATACAAAACTGCTGGTGCAAAGATCCATTTCAGCCAACTTTGTACATATGTAACGGGGACCATATGCTCCAATCTTATAGGCATTACCTAGAGCTGTCTTGACACTTCTAAAGTAAGGAAGAATTTTACTTTCAACATCTGCCATTAAAACATCATAATCTACGCAGAAATATATTGTAGCAGAGGATGGAAAACCAAGGTTCTGTGCTGCTTCTTTGGCAGTCCGTGCATCTTCAGTTCCTTGTTTTGCTGTAAAGTAGGATGCTTCATTTCCTTGTGTCTGAAAGATAGGGAAAACGTTTAATCCTGCAGATTTTAGAATTTCCATTTCTTCATACGTCATAGCCTTATCGAATGTGCTGTTTGGAGTATTGGTTAAATATCTTCCAATATCTGTATATCCTGCATTTTTTATGGCAGCGGCATTTTCAAGCGAGATTTTCTTTGATGTATCCAAAGCGGTAGCTTTTCGATTGGATGCACCACGGCTTACAATTAGTGAAGCCCATGCCTGCTTTCCACAAATACCATCTGCATCTAAACAGACAAATTTCTGAAAAGCATACAAACTGTTATAAGTGTTTGTATCAAATGTTCCGCTATAAGATCCCGGATAAAAACCATTAATCGTTAAGCACCATTGCAATAACCGCTTTGAATTTGTGTATCCATTAGTGTTTTTAGAAAGAATGGGAGCCTTACTTAATGTACCATCGCCAAAAGAACCATCAACAACTGCTCCCCATTCTAACTGTATTGCTTTAATCAGATTTTTGTGTGATTTTCGTTCCCATACTCCATTAGGAGCAATTAATCCGATTTTTGATCCATAATACTTGTTAAGCCCCATCTGCACTTCATGTCGATACGTATCGTATATATCATCAGTTTCTTGGAAGGAATAGCCGTCTGTATTCATTATGCCCTGAAGAACATAAGGATACACAACTTTATCTGGTTCTATACCAGCAGCCAATTGAAAATTATAAATGGCATTTGCAGTAAAAGGACCGAAAATTCCTGTAAAACCTTTGGGCGAAATTCCTTTGCACCATAATGAACCCTGTAAAATGAAAATAATATTCCGAGGAATTTCAGAATCCGGTATAAGACTTTCTCTTAGAGTAGGACATTTGCTTAGTGTGTCATTACCGAATATGCCATCAGGGTTACTGATACCAATTTCGATCTGTAGAGCATAAATCAATGCTTTAAATGTTGCCTGACCTGTTATGCCATCTTCATCGACAACAGGAAAGCCAGCAACATCTCCATAAGTTTTGTTTAACCATTCTTGTGTTTGTAATACCCTTGAATCCATATAAATTACCACCTTTCAATATTTTTAAGATTACATCTGATATAAAGCTCTTTTGAAAAAAAATGTAAACTTTAAAATACAAAAGTATTATTCACATCATTCATCTTGTAAATTTATGATACTTCATTACGGAGTATCATTCTCCTTTCTTTCGTTTTTCCTTAAGTTGTACATTCAGAAATCACACCGCTTCTAAATTAATAACCACTAACCCTAAAGAATGTGTGATTGCCGATAACAACTTTCTCAACTACCTCATTGTAAGCACCACTACCAAATTTGTAATACTCCTTACCACCCTCTGTCTTTGTCTGTTTACTATACAGAGAATTTGTGTTAAACCATAAGCATCCTCCAATAGGATTTGTTTTCTTGGAAAGATTCTGAGCAATATCCAAGCTATCTTTCCAACCATCTGAACTTGTGTCTGGTTTCAGAGCATTTGTCGTTGTCATCCCTGAAAACTGATATGCTTTCAGAAGCACACCCTCCCAGGTATTTCCTCCAAATTGTGTTTCGTTTCTGTCCTTTCTGTTTTTAGCTACAAAGGCACATCCACGCTTTCCTTTTTCCGTCTGATTTCCTGCCTCCGAATATATCATTCTCGCAAGTAAATCAATACCGTCTCTGCCCTTTAAATCATCTGTACTGTTTAAAGCTTCACCGTAACTCATTTTTTTCCTCCTATTTATTGTTTTTTGTAGCTGCTACAATAAATAGAAAGATTATTTCTCTTTAAATGTAAACATTAAATCATAAAGCATTTCCCAATAATTCTACATCTTTCTCTTTAGAATAATAATCATGTATAATTTGTACATCTTCAATAAACCACCCGTCTTTCCGATAGGAGCAGTCTATACACTTTGCAATATCATTGGATATGTCTTCATTAACAATAATTCGTAGCATTGTCTTTCCTCTTTCTTGTATAATTGTTACACCCAAAGGTGAAATCGCAAAATTTTCTGAATTAAAATTCTCAGGTTGCTCTATTTTTAATGACGGATTTTTAATAAAATTACACGGATATTCTTCTAACGAATCTTTTTCCATATGAAGAACAGTAACTGTGCCTCCCCCATAAGTACTACCAATTGCACTTCTAAAAACTACTATATCTGCACACCCATTTCCCGTCAAATCTCCAGTTACCAAACATGAACTCCAGTAATCCGGATAATCTTTGAAAATATCGTTCCCGTCCTGTAATCTGACACATACTTGAGTAAAGGCATAAACTCCGCTTACATTATCTCGTACCGTTACTCTTTCTAATTCTCCATCTCCATTCAAATCTGTCCTTACTTCAATTCCATAGTCAATGGGTATTTCTTTTAATAGCCTTATTTTTTTCCCTTCTTCCATATTTAGAAAGCATCCTATCAGCAATATACCAATCCCCATTCCGCAGATTAGAACTCTTCCATTCTTTTTGTAATCTGTATTGAATATATTTGAAAATCTCCATTTTAAGAAATTTGCTCCGCAAACATACCCCGTAGTAAACACATTTCCTCTATCTCGGCTTTTTCCTACCATAGACATAATAACTTCACTGTATTCTTTTCGTTCTTCTAAGGCAGTTCCTTCTAAGACACCCTCGTCACAGACCACCTCCATGTCCTGCTCTGCAAATCTTCTCATAAGCCACACAAAGGGATTGAACCAATGCAGAACTGCCACACTCAAGAAAAGCAGCTTCCACAAAATATCCTTTTCTTTGCAGTGAACTGCTTCATGCTTTAAAATATACTGTAAATCCTTTTCATTGAGCTTTTCAGCCGGCAGAAAAATAATACTTCCTTTCACCCCTGTAGTAAAAGGACCTTTCGCGGAATCCTGCATTATTCTAAGCTCAGGAATGTTTTTCAACTTTAATTCTGTGGCAATTTCTAATAATATTTCTTTTACCTTTGCCTCTTCACATCTGCTGCTCCAACGCAGCATTTTGCGGTGCATCTTTACATATCCTGCCAAATAATAAATCGCTAAAGCAGCACTGACACTGACCCATAGGACAGTTAAAACATCTCCTATGGTGATTTCTGTTGGTCTTTCATTTTCCTTCAATTTTGCTGTTTCAGTGTTTGTATCCTTAGACGTTGCGTATAATGCTTCATTTTCTTCTGTATACTCTCTGATTACGACATCCGGTATGGAAACACTTATGTCTACAGGCAGATTTATCCTATTCCACAAAGGGAACAGCAAAGCAATAGAAATTAAAATCCATACATTCTTTCTGCATTTTGCACTATATCTTTTACATAGCGAAAATATAATAATCGCAACGACAATACTAATGGTTCCTACAAATGATGTATCTAAAATTCCCATTAAAAATTTCATCTATCATTTCTCCCCTAATAAATCGAGATAGTTTCTAAGTTCTTCTATTTCTTTTTGTGAAATTTTTCTTCCGTGATAAAGGCTTGCAATCAAGTTTACCGCAGATTTATCATATAATTTCTCTAAAAATGTTTCACTTTCTTCTATCCTATACTGTTCCTTAGAAATCACTGCTGAATAATAATTCGTTCTCGTACTTCTATCACAATAGACATATCCTTTTTCAACCATTCGAGCCAGTACTGTCATTATACTTGCCAATTTCCACTGGAGTTTATCTTTCACTTTTTCCAAAATTTCGTTTGATGTTAATGATTGATTACTTTCCCACAAAACTTTCATTATTTCAAATTCTGTATCTGACAATTTTTTCACGTTACACCTGTCCTTCCTTTTTCAATTACTTTTACCTCTTATAACTGATATGCATCTCGTCTATATTTGTATAACATTATACATCTTGTTAATTTATTCTGTCAAGAATTTAGATTAGAATTCTTTATAAATACTTCAAATAAAAAACGGGGATGTGAAGAGTCATAAATACATTTAATAACTCTTCTGCCCCGATACGTTAAATCCACTTCATCTCTGCATTATAGCAATGCATCTATAAATCTTTATTTTCTACATCTTTTTTTAATTCGACCAGTATTCTTTTTAAAAACGAGGGTAACTCCACTCCCATTCTTCCAACATTTTCTAAAATAGAGATACTTTCATTTGTAATAAACCATATTGTTACAAGAAGGCCAAAAAATGTATGTATATTATAATTTCCCCCTAACTCATCATTAAATTTACAAATTAAACAATCAATACATATTGCAACAACAATAGTCATAATATATCCTATTTTTTTATATATTCCTAATATACCTTTTTTGCTACTCCAGCCATACTTTTTGCTATTCGGATGTTCCATGGC
>ERZ894194.1615-NODE-1615-length-11639-cov-5.945787_pt1 | contig 11639 bp, 7 predicted proteins | sample MGYA00380283_ERZ894194 | MGnify/ENA primary metagenome ERZ894194 (study PRJEB32331, sample SAMN06328448) | human gut metagenome | biome: human gut microbiome; feature: stool | host: Homo sapiens | collected 2013-02-13 ... | reverse complement strand
CTTCCCTGCATGATCACCACCGGAACATTTTCCACATAGCCAAAGAGAAATCTCCCCTTATGTCCCGGAACGGTAGACACCGGAAATCCTTCGATATCATGATAGGAAATTGTTTTCTCAATACGAATCTCCTCACCGTAATCCCCAAGACCGGAGCCTAAGATCAACGCGATCTTCGGGCGAAACGGAATCTCTTCCTTCATAGACTCATAGCATTTTAATAACTTTTCATATACCGGATTCATAGCCACGCCTCCTTCATTTATGAATCAAATAAATGCTCCACTACTTTTCCATTTTCTAATTTTAGCACCCGCTGGTTGCTGCTGCCTCTGAATTTGAGCGTAATATCCTTCTTCTCCTGAACAAATTCTCCATCAACCAGCACATCAATATAAGACAGCATCTCTTCTGTCACATCCGTATGCACTTCGCCACCTTCCGGCAGATCAACATCATAGAGATACCCCGTGTAACACCAGATATTCTTCGCCGGATAAGTCTCTTTGATCCTCCGAAGAAGTTCCACCAATTCCACCTGATTTTCCGGCTCAAACGGTTCTCCTCCCAAAAGAGAAAAGCCCTGTACATACATAGGTTTCATCAGCTCTATGATTCTGTCTTCCACTTCTTTCGTATAGGGCTGACCAAAATTAAAATCCCATGTTTCTGCATTAAAACAACCCTTACAATGGTGTCGGCAGCCGGATACAAAGAGGCTGATTCTCACGCCCTCGCCATTGGCAATATCATATTCTTTTATATTTCCATAATTCATAATTTTATCATCCTTTTTCTCATTTTCTGATACTTTTTCGTATTCTTTTGCTTTTTGTAAATCAAATTCAGTATATCATTTTTAAAGACTCATAGCAAGAATTCCCACTTGTCCAGAAATCACCCAAAATTATCAAATTTTTCATTGCAATAACATCGCAGAAATGATACATTAAACCTATCCTTGCATGGGCAGTCTGCCCAATTCACGCAAGAATATTTCACATTTATCTACACCCAATTTCAAGGTGTATCCACTTATTTCAAACAACTCTGATCAAGGCGGTGATTCCAATGATTTTTTAATCCCATTCTTAATTCTTAAAAATATACAGACAACAGTTGCACACAGAAAAACAATCGTATTATACTGTAAGGAGAACACATGAAAAATGAAAAGCTACAATGGCATCCGGCTTTTTCAGCGGCACTTCGCATCACCTTGGGTGACGAAATGCAGTATCTTGGAGACTTCATACCCATGCAGTTTTTATATCTGCCGAAACTGGATAAAGAAGAAAACTACTGGCTCCAATCATTGAGGAACAACTTAAAAGCCGGAGAAGAAATACGTACACTTATGTCTAATTACGAAAAGAACAGGACATCAAAAGATTATTCCGCTGTGATGAATTTGATCACACGCGCGAACTGGGAACAGATGGAGGTGGAAAAGAAAATGCGTGACGCATTAAATGAATTATTTGCCGAGGAGTTAAGAGAAGCGGATTTAAGAGGCAGAACCGAAGGATTGAAGCTTGGGAAATCCGAGGGGCTGAAGCTCGGGAAATCAGAAGGGCTTCATCAAGCCGCGGTGGAAACCTATCAAGAAATGGGACTTAATTATCAAGACACCTGCTCCAGAATAAAGGGAAAATACCAGCTTACCGAAGACGAAGCCCGAAAAATTATGGAGAAACACTGGAAATTCACATAGGAAGATCACATAGTAATTCTTTATAAACGAAAAAAGGAAACCAGATTGCTGCACCAAGTCAACCATCTGGTTTCTCTCATATTTATTGCTACTATTTTCTTTTACAAATGCAGCACTCTATCCTTGATTTCCTGTGTTCTTCCCTGATTCCAGAACTGAGTTCCGATATATCCACAAGTTCTTCTTGCCACAGACATTTTATCCTGATTCTGATTTCCACAGTTTGGACACTCCCAGATTAATTTTCCTGATTCGTCCTCCTTAATCAAAATCTCACCGCTGTATCCGCAGCACTCACAATAATCGCTCTTTGTATTCAGTTCTGCATACATAATGTTGTTGTAAATGAACTGCATAACAGAAAGCACCGCCGGAATATTGTCCTGCATATTCGGAACTTCCACATAGCTGATCGCTCCGCCCGGAGACAGCTTCTGGAAATCAGACTCGAATTTCAGCTTATCGAATGCGTTGATTTCTTCTGTTACATGTACGTGATAGCTGTTTGTAATATAGTTTTTATCTGTAACTCCCTCGATAATACCAAATCTCTTTTTCAGACATTTTGCAAACTTATACGTGGTAGACTCCATCGGTGTGCCATACACGGAATAACTGATATTTTCTGCCGCTTTCCACTCTGCACACTTGTCGTTCAATCTCTGCATAACCTGCATTGCGAATCCACTTGCCTCCGGATCTGTGTGTGATTTGCCAAGCATTCTCATACACATCTCATACAGACCTGCATAGCCAAGAGAAATGGTAGAATAACCACCGTATAACAATTTGTCAATCTTCTCGCCCTTTTTAAGACGTGCTAACGCACCATACTGCCAAAGAATCGGCGCCACATCAGAAATTGTTCCGAGAAGTCTCTCATGTCTGCATCTTAACGCACGGTGGCAAAGTTCCAAACGCTCATCTAAGATTTCCCAGAATTTATCCATATCCCCCTTGGAAGAACATGCTACGTCTACCAGATTGATTGTCACAACTCCCTGGTTAAATCTTCCGTAAAACTTATGACTTCCGTCTGGATTTCTCTGTGAATCTTCTACCGTAAGGAAGGATCTGCATCCCATACAGGTATAAACTTCGCCCTGTTTTAATTCCTTCATAATCTTAGCAGAAATGTAATCCGGCACCATTCTCTTCGCGGTACATCTTGCCGCCAAATGTGTCAGATACCAGTAAGGCGCATCCTCTGTAATATTATCTTCATCCAATACATAGATCAATTTCGGGAACGCAGGTGTAATCCATACACCCTTTTCATTTTTTACACCCTGCATTCTCTGAATCAACACTTCTTCAATGATAATTGCAAGGTCTTCTCTTGTCTGTCCCTCCGGAACCTCATCCAGATACATAAACATTGTAACGAAAGGCGCCTGCCCATTACATGTCATCAACGTAATAAGCTGATACTGGATTGTCTGAATACCGCTCTTGATTTCTTCACGAAGTCTGCGCTCTGTAATTGTATTAATAATATCCTCATCCATACTCTCGTGGCATTCTTGACGTTCAGCGATAACAGCTTTTCTGATCTTCTTACGGCTGATATCTACAAATGGAGCCAAGTGTGCCAATGTAAATGACTGTCCGCCATACTGATTACTTGCTACCTGCGCTACAATCTGTGTAGTAACATTACATGCTGTAAAGAAACTGTGCGGTTTCTCGATCATTGTCTCACTGATCACGGTACCATTCTGAAGCATGTCTTCCAGATTGATAAGATCACAGTTATGTTCTTTTTGTGCAAAATAGTCAGAATCATGGAAGTGAATAATACCCGCTTCATGTGCCTCCACGATTTCCTCCGGTAGAAGAATACGCTTAGACAAATCTTTACTTACTTCGCCTGCCATATAATCTCTCTGCGTAGAATTGATCACCGGATTCTTATTGGAATTCTCCTGATTTACTTCTTCATTCAAATGTTCGATCAGCGCCAGAATTCCATCGTCTGTTGTATTGGACTTACGGCTCATCTCTCTTTTATAGCGGTAACGCACATATTTCTGCGCCACTTCATAACCACGCATCTCCATGATGCCAGTTTCAACCATATCCTGAATGTCTTCCACGTTCACGGTATGTGTTGACTCCTGTACTTTCTGTGTAATATTATCTGCAATCGCCATGATCTGGTAATCATTCATCTGGTGAATATTTTCCGTCTCTGCATTCGCAGCTTTAATGGCATTTACAATCTTCTCTTTCTGAAAATCTACCTCTTCGCCATTTCTCTTAATAATCTTTGTCTTTACCTGCATACTGTGCTCTCCCTCTCTATAACGTTCATTGTATACCAAATATAGTTTTTATGTAATCATTTACACAATATCTAGTGCGCTTTCTATCATACATCAAAACGTTAGAAAAGGGAAGAGCAAAATCTCTCTTTTTTCAATTTTAGGAATATTTACTAATTTTAAGATTAAATAAGAACCTTCATTATGACATCTCTCTCCGCACAAAAAAATCACCGTCCCCGCGGCTCTCAAGTCCGCAAAAACAGTGATTTCCTACTGCGCGATCAGGGGTTCGAACCCTGGACACCCTGATTAAGAGTCAGGTGCTCTGCCAGCTGAGCTAGTGGCGCTTATTTTGTATCTCGTGTTCTGTATCACTCGAGCACGAAAATTATTATATAACAGAAATTTTAGAAATGCAACATTTTTTTTAAAAAACTTCAATTTTTTTTTCAATTGTGTTATTTTATAGATAGAATGGCATAGATCAAGGAGGTTTCTTATGCAAGTTGAACAGCGATTATTGAAATACGTGTCCTATTGGACGACATCGGATGAGAATAACATGGCAGACGGCAAGATACAGATTCCGTCTACCGGGCGTCAGTTTGATCTCGGAAAGGTACTGGAGCAGGAATTACGGGATCTCGGTCTTAAAAATGTGATTCTGACCGACCACTGCTATGTGTATGGTCTGCTTCCGGCAACTGCCGGCTGTGAGGGACACAAGGCCGTTGGTTTTATCTCACATATGGATACCGCACCGGACTACTCCGGCAAAGACGTCAAACCGCAGATCATTCCGGATTATGACGGCGGGGACGTCCGTTTAAACGGTACCGGGGCAATGTTAAAGGTTTCCGATTTTCCAACGCTGAAGGATTTGAAGGGAAGAACCCTGATTACCACCGACGGCACGACACTGCTCGGCGCGGATGACAAGGCCGGTGTGGCAGAAATCGTCACAGCGCTCGAAGAGATCATTTCTTCCGGAATGCCTCACGGAGATATCTGGGTGGGATTTACCCCGGACGAAGAAATCGGCTGCGGTGCAGATTTATTTGACCTGGATTATTTTAAGGCTGCTTTTGCCTACACGGTAGACGGCGATTACGAGGGCGAAGTCGCCTATGAGAATTTCAACGCCGCGAGCGCAAAATTTTCCATTAAAGGCGTCAATGTGCATCCGGGCGAGGCAAAGGATATTATGGTAAATGCCGCTCTTGTGGCGTGCGATATCCAGTCGCAGCTTCCGCCGGAGGAGACACCAGCGCACACCGAGGGCAGACAGGGCTTCTATCATCTGACCGACATGAAGGGTGATGTCGCTTTTGCAGAACTTTCCTATATTGTGCGTGACCACGACAGGGCTTCTTTTGAATCACGCCTGAACAGACTCCGCACACTGGAAGTGGAGATCAACCAGAAATACGGCACCGGAACCGTCTCTCTTACCATCACGGATTCCTACTCCAATATGCTTGAGATCATCGAACAGCATCCTTATGTTGTGGATATCGCCAAAAAGGCAATCTCGATGACCGGTCTCACACCGCTCTCCCGCCCGGTCCGCGGCGGTACAGACGGCGCCAGATTAAGCTTTATGGGTCTTCCGTGCCCGAATCTTGGCACCGGCGGCTACGGCTTCCACGGTCCGTATGAGCATATCAGCGTGGAGGGCATGCAGACAGCAGTCTCCGTCATCAAGAATATCGTGACGATCGTCGCGGAGTCTGATCTGTAAGATTACGGAAAGAATTGTCGCATAGATTCCCGTAATAGGAAGTTCCGGGATATATAAATAAGTATTATCGTTTCAGATACAAAAATAGCGTGGAAGAAATTCTCACATTTTACTTCAGAGAATCTTCCACGCTCATTTTTTATTCTGAAACTGCTAATAACTTCATTTCTTATCCCGGAACCTGCTCTTACATTTTTGCAATCAATGCGGCAATTTCTTCCGGAGTCATAAGCTTGTGTGGATCGGAAAAATCCATCGGTGCAGCTTCCTCTGCCTTTGTCTCAGGCTCTTTCTGCGGTTCCGCCACCTTCGGCTCGTCCGGTATTTCGTCCTCCGGCGCGGCTACTGGCTCTGGCTCGTCCGGTGCTTCATTCTCCGGCGCGGCTTCCTCTTTCAGATCTGCTCCAAGATCGAGACTTTCTCCTCCGAGATCGGAGCCATCTGCTCCTAAATCTAAGCTATCCACTCCGAGATCAAGGTTCTCCGTTCCAAGGTCAAGGTTCTCTGCTCCAAGATCGAGACTATCTGCTCCTAAATCTAAGCTATCCACTCCGAGATCAAGGTTCTCTGTTCCAAGGTCAAGGTTCTCTGCTCCAAGATCGAGACTATCTGCTCCTAAATCAAGGCTGTCTCCTCCGAGGTCTAAGCTGTCTGCCCCAAGATCAAGTCCGCCTGCTCCGGCATCTAAGTTATCTGCTCCTAGGTCAAGATTCTCTGTCCCGAGATCAAGACCGTCCACTCCAAGATCCAGGCTGTCTCCTCCGAAATCGAGACCATCTGCTCCAAAATCAAAACTGTCTATCGCCCCGCGCTCTGCCTCAGCCTCATTCTGATCGTCTGTGGCAGCTGCTGCATCTTCCTCTTCCACAATCGCGTCGGAATCTACGACCGGTTCCTCATACTCTTCCAGCACCGGGGTGTCATCCGTCACCGTCTCTGCATCTACGACCGGCAGTTCCTCCTCCGGTGTATCCGGCATGCTAAAATCCTCTTCCGGCTGTGGTTCCATGACCAGCTCCGGCTCCATGTCTGGCTCCGGCTTCTGCGCTGCCGCAGCTGCCGTGCTTTCTGTAATTTTGCTCTCCAGCACCGCATTCTGGCTCACCAGTTCATCCATCCGGCTCTCTATAGCGGCAAGCGTCTGCGCCTTTTCCTCTGCAACCGTCTCCTTCACTGTCTGAAGTCCCTCGGTAATCTCCTTAAGCCCTGCGGTAATCTCCTTTAATTCCTCTGCAAATTCCTGCTGCTTTAAGACGAGTTCCTTAACGGAATCATCCATCATGTTCTGCTGCTTTCCGGCAAACTGCTCGAATCCCGCATCCATGCTCTCCTTTAACTGTAAGAGATTGTCCACTACGCGGTCGTTGGAATTCATAAGTGCGTCTGCATTTTCCTTGCTTCTGGTAATGGTCACCTTGGCAATCGCCTTCTGCGCTGTGATGATCTCCTCACCCGGCTCTCTGGTATTGCGGTCAACCGCCTCCAGCTGCTCCGAGATTTTCTTGAGCATCAGATACGACGCCTTTTCTCCGCGAAGCATCCTCTCATATTCGTCTTTTGCCTGCTCTCCGCTCTTATGTATCTCCTTTAATAAAGCAGCAATAAATACATAGGTACAGGCGAGAATTGCTGCTCCCAGAATGATCTGCACCAGATATAACCGGGGCAGATTGACGATAAAATACATTTCAATCAACAGCAGCACCGTTGCTCCCAGCAAAAAGACCGGCGCAAGCGGCATACCCTTTTTCTCACGTGGCTGATTCTCTTTCTTATCCATAGTGTGTCCTCCGTGGCTTTCCTGTCCATCCCTGGCAACAGGCATTTTATAGTGTTATATTATCACAGAACGTCAAAAACATAAACGGATTTTCTTGTTATTTTATGCTGCAGATTTTATAATATATTTCGGACTTATTTTCACATTTTTTATACCTTTACAACAGATATGGAGATTATAGCATGAACGAAACCTCTTCCAAGAACGAAATCACATCCGGTATCATCTGGAAACAACTTCTTTTATTTTTCTTTCCTATTTTACTGGGTTCTTTTTTTCAACAGCTTTACAACACGATCGACGCCGTCATTGTGGGACGCTTTGTCGGGAAAAATGCACTTGCCGCGGTCGCCGGTTCCTCCGGAATGGTCATCAACCTGCTGGTCAACTTTTTTACCGGGCTGACTGCCGGTGCTTCCGTCATCGTCTCCCAGTTCTTCGGATCCGGGGACCGCAAAAAGGTGGACGACAGTATTCATACGATCTATGCCTTCTCCATCATCGGCAGCGTCATCATGACACTGATCGGCATCACTGCTGCCCCGGCGCTTCTTCGACTGATGAATACGCCGGAAGAACTGATGAGTGACTCCATCCTCTACCTGCGCATCTATTTTGCCGGCATTTTCTTCGTGTTTATTTACAATACCGGAGCCGGACTGCTGCGCGCGCTGGGAGATTCCAGACGTCCGCTGTACTGTCTGATGATCTGCTGCGTCATCAATATTGTTCTCGACCTGCTCCTGATCGTCGGGCTGGGACTCGGTGTTGCCGGTGCGGCGATCGCCACGCTTCTCTCGCAGGGGATCAGCGCCGTAATCGTTACCGTTTTTCTGATGCGCCAGAAAGATCTCTGCGATTTTTCCTTAAAAGACATCCGTATCCACCCGAGACTTCTCAAATCAGAGCTGCTTTTGGGACTGCCGGGTGGATTTCAGTATGCCATGTACAGCATTTCCAACATGATTATCCAGTCCGCGCTCAACAAATTCGGAACCGACACGGTTGCCGCATGGGCGGCTTACGGAAAACTGGACGCGATCGTCTGGATGGTCAGCGGTGCTTTCGGTATTGCCATCACAACTTTCGTCGGTCAGAACTACGGCGCCGGGAAGTATGACCGCGTCAGAAAAAGTATCCGCGTGTGCATCGGCATGGACTTTGCTGCCGCCATCCTTCTGATGCTGGTGCTCGTATGCTTCCGCATTCCGCTCTTCCACATTTTTGTGACCGATGAAAATGTCGTGGAGATCGGACTGAAAATGATGGCGACCATGGCTCCGTTTTACTGGCTGTTCGTCTTTACCGAGGTCTTCTCCGGTGCGCTGCGCGGCATGGGCGACGTCGTCGTTCCGATGCTCATCACAACCGGCGGTATCTGCCTGTTCCGTGTGGTATGGATTTTCGGAGTGGTCGCCCTCTTCCCGACGCTCACCGTAACGCTCCTCAATTATCCGGTGTCCTGGGTTTTGACGTCCGTTCTGTTTCTGTTTTACTATCATTTCCGGATGAAGAAGCTGACCGCGCACTGATTGCTCCGGCATCTCTTACTTCTCTCTGCTTTTTGCGAAGCTGACCGGGCGGCATGCCGTAGGCTTCCTTAAAGCTGCGCAGAAACACCTTATAGTTGGTAATTCCATTTTTATTCATTAAATAAGTAATACTCTCGTCCGTCTGCAGCAGATCACTGTGAAAATACTGCAGGCGGATTTGATTTACATAAGTCAAAAATGTCTGGCCGGTGTACTTTTTAAACAGACGGCAAAAATATTCCGGCGTAAGTGACAGTTCATCTGCCGTCTCTTTTAAAGTAATCGGGTTCGTGTAATTTCTTTTCACATACTGCATGCTCTGCTCGATCCGCTCAAAATCTCTCCTGGAGCGGTGGCGCAGCACATGATCGACCGTGGCCGCATCCTTTGTATACAGCAGATACAGCAGCTTATAAACCGCTGCAAGAAATAGCAGATGCGTACCGTCCGCCGCCTGCTCCTGCAGGCACTTCATTTCTTCCAGCTTCTGTGACATCCGGCAATTCACGGATGCGGTCTCCTCCGAATACGGAACATATTCCCCGAAATGCAGTCCCCGCCAGTCCTCACTGACGCGCTTTAAATGCTCCGGCGGAATCTGCAGCAGATAGTAATGCCCGTCCCCGTGGACATGCGTGTAGTGAATGTCTCTCGGATTGACAACGAGAATATCTCCCTGCTGCAGTTCATACGACGTCTCATTGATGTACGCTGTCATTGCCCCGTGCTGCATACAGATCATTTCCAGATGCTCATGCCAGTGTGCCGGCAGCAATTCATTGGACGCGTCGACCTGCGTAAAATAGAGCTGCATCAGCCCGTCATCGGATATAATCTCATGTTCCCCCTGCTGCACTCCCGCTCCCTCTCTTTCCTGCTCTCTCCGTGTTTTTCACATGCACGGTTTCTCTTTCTACCATCATACCTTCAGACGGAAAAAATATCAATATCGACCCATATTTCTGCCAAAATTCGATCTATAACAAACGGAATTATCTGCTTATAATACGAACATAGACAATGTTCCATGATGGAAAATATCAAAATAATATCAGGCGTAAGCCGGAAAAGAGGTCAAAATGAAGAAATGGACCAGAGTGATGTATCAGCCAAACCGTCCGTTAAAAGAGGGCTGTTACGTGACTGCTTCCAAAGAACACATCTCACTTTCCAGGAAAGCTGCAGCAGAGGGTATGGTTCTCTTAAAGAACGAGCACAATCTGCTGCCGTTAAAAGCAGGCAGCCGGATTGCACTCTTTGGAAAAGGCAGTTTTGATTATGTCAAGGGAGGCGGCGGCAGCGGCGATGTGACCGTATCGTATGTGCACAATCTCTACGATGGCTTTCAGATGCTCCACGATGCCGTCTCCCTCTACGAGCCGCTGTGCGATTTCTACCGCGCCAATGTGAACGAACAGTACGATCAGGGTTCCGTTCCCGGCATGACGACAGAGCCGGCGCTCTCCGCAGAGCTTCTCGCCGGCGCCAGCTCCTACACCGACACGGCTGTGATCGTATTGAGCCGTTTTTCCGGAGAAGGCTGGGACCGCTCCAGCATCGAATACAACGGAGAATATAATCCGTGGGAGACAGAGACCAGCATGCCGAAAATCTCCGGAGAGATCTTCCCGGACGGCGACTTCTATCTCACAAAGGAAGAATCCGCCATGATCGCGCAGGTAAAGCAGCATTTTTCCAGAATTGCGGTCGTCTTAAATATCGGCGGCATCATCGATACCTCCTGGATCAAAAATGACGATCAGATCTCCTCCGCACTTATCGCATGGCAGGGCGGCATGGAGGGCGGACTTGCCACGGCGGAACTGCTATGCGGAAAGATATCTCCGTCCGGCAAGCTTCCGGACACCTTCGCCGCTTCCGTGGACGACTATCCTTCCACCGCGGATTTCCACGAATCGGTTGACTATGTGGACTATACTGAGGATATCTATGTGGGCTACCGCTATTTTGAGACTTTTGGGGATGCGGCAAAACGCGTATGCTATCCGTTCGGATTCGGACTTTCCTACACACAGTTTTCCCTTACGGTGCAGAGTGTGACCGAAACCGCGCAGGCCATCCGCGCTTTTGTCCTTGTCACAAACACCGGAGATTACAGTGGAAAAGAAGTCGTGCAGATGTATTACAGTGCGCCGCAGGGACTTTTGCAGAAACCGGCGCGCGAACTTTCCGCTTTTTGCAAGACAAGAACACTTCTCCCGGGCGAAAGCCAGCTTCTGACGCTCGAGACAGCGAAAAATTCCATGGCTTCCTACGATGATCTGGGAAAAATTTTTAAATCCTCCTACATACTGGAAAAGGGCGACTACCATTTTTACATCGGAACTTCCGTCCGGGATGTCACAGCGCTGGATTATGTCATGACGCTCGACGCCAATCTGCTGGTAGAACAGCTTTCCTCCAAAGCCGCACCTGCAAGCTTGAAGAAGCGCCTGCTCGCAGACGGAAGCTACGAAGAACTTCCGCAGGGAACTGCCAACAATCCGAATGCCTGTGTTTTTGAAAAAATGATACCGGGCACCGAGGAGGCTCTCTCCCCGGCAACACGCGGACGCGCATCCTGCCTTCTGCTGAATTCCTATAA
>ERZ894194.1611-NODE-1611-length-11667-cov-12.866948_pt1 | contig 11667 bp, 16 predicted proteins | sample MGYA00380283_ERZ894194 | MGnify/ENA primary metagenome ERZ894194 (study PRJEB32331, sample SAMN06328448) | human gut metagenome | biome: human gut microbiome; feature: stool | host: Homo sapiens | collected 2013-02-13 ... | reverse complement strand
GGTGCATTGGAAGTGAAATCCGACAACGTGCCGCCTTTGTTTAGGCGGTACGTTTTTGTCGGTAAAGAGGTTAGGTTATAGGCAACGGTTACCTTATAGGAACCATCGTCCTCATCCCATACAGTGACGGAATTTACGAAGAGGTCAATGAGCATACGGCAGAACTCTTCATCTTCAATGCTGCCGCCCCGAAACTGTTCTAACCAATAGATAACCTGGGCTTTGTCCAGTTCAACAATATCCTCAGATTCTTTCTTAGCCTGTACTTGCAGGTCTTTCTTTTCCTTCTCTAATTCACCCATACGCTTCACAAGCATATCCGGGGCTGACCCAGATTCAATAGCTTTAAGAAGATTGTTGAGAGATAAGTCTACCTGGTGAATACGGTCACGGATTGTTGGGAGGGCTGAATCCAGTTCAATCTCATGCTGATTCTTCTCACAGGCAATAGTAGCAATCTGTTCTATATATTCATCCGTAAGGAGTGATAGAGCGTCCTGGGCAACCAGTCTTTCTATGAACTCCTTACGGATATTCTTTTTCTTACAGTCAACATTACCGTTCTTCTTTCCGTAACACTGATAGTAACAGTAGTTTCCTGCATTGCAATTTCCGTTCATTTTACTGCCGCAATGCCCGCAGAAGATTTTACCACTAAGCAGATAGACTACTTTTGCTTTGTTCCGGGCAGGTGCATTTTTAATCTTACCAACTCTAAGTTGTACCCTGTCCCAGAGGTCTTTGTCAATAATAGCAGGTATAGCGTCCTCTGCCCGGTAGTCATGGAAGGTGTAGACTCCGATGTATCTCTCATTACGGAATATTTTGGTGAAAGAACTCTTTCCGAAAGCTGTTCCCTTTGAGGTCTTGTACCCACGGGCGTTAAACTGGCGGCAGATTTCAGCAACCGTTTCCCCGTCTGCATATTTCTCAAAGGCTTCTTTTACAATAGGAGCAGTCTTAGGGTCAATTACCAGTTTCTTATCTTCAATCTTATATCCCAGTGGGATTGCCCCGCCTATGGAGTTATGCTTGTAGGCTGACTCTCTCATACCACGGTTGATTTTCTGGGATAGTTCGGCACTGTAGAACTCAGCCATACCCTCAAGCACGGATTCCAGAATGATACCTTCCGGGTCATTGCTGATATTCTCTGTGGCTGAAATAAGCTGTACCCCGTTACGCTTCAAACGATATTTGTAGGTGGCTGAGTCATACCGGGAACGGGCAAAGCGGTCAAGTTTGTATACGATTACAGCGTCAAACAAGCCCTTCTCAGAGTCCTTTATCATCTTGAGGAACTGGACTCTCTTCTCTATATCCTTACTGGCAGATGTGGCTCTGTCTGCATATATCTCTACAATTCTAATATTATGCCGCTTGCAGAAGTCACGGCAAACACGGGTCTGCCCTTCAATAGATTGCTCAGTCTGGTTATGGCTTGAGAATCTAACGTATAGGCAGGCTGTTTTTATATCCTCATACATGGTTCTTCCTCCATTCTATGAAATCAATTACCCTACAAGTACGCCTTCCCCTTTTGCTTTTTTCATTTCATCCATGCAGACATAGATTATGTTTAATTGTCCCATGTCATTAGCAGTACGGTATGCGTCAATGAGGATTTTTTCTTTTTCTGACAAAACTAAGACTTCTGGTTTTCTGACTTCACTAAGACCCAGTAAGTAGTCAGTGGTCACGTCAAAGTATGTAGCAAGGCGGCAAAGCACTTCAATTTTAGGGGAAGAACCGCTTTTCCATCCAGAGATAGAGCCAGAAGTGACACCGCAAATGCGCTGCATTTCTGGGTTTTGTGGCTTCATCCCACGTTCTGCACATAGGTTCTCATAGCGTTCATAAAAGGACATAGTAACCCTCCTAAAATTTCTTAGAAAACTCTGATAAACCTATTGACAATCTTACTACACTAAGATATACTGAGTATGTCAACAAAAGTTGTTTACATGGTATAAGAAATAGCCCCTCCGGGCTATAAATTTAACCCCGCAGAGTTTTCAATGGTATATGGGTGTGGTAGCTTCATTATAACCTTTGAAGAGTCTGTTGTCAACTTTAGTTTACAAGATTCTAATATGAAAGGAGGAAGCGGAAACGTGGAGGAACGTGAAAACATTCGTGAGCGGCTTAAAAAGCACAAGCTGTCTTACGTCTGGTTGATTGGTCAGCTTGCCTTGCGGGGTATTGTGACTGATAAGACAGAGATGAGTTCAGTAATTTCGGGAACCAGAAACGGTACTAAAGCGGACGCAATCATTGAATTGTCCATAGATATTCTGGACAAGTATGAGAATGGTTCCGTCCTCGTTGATGGGGCTTAATGCTTCGCACATTAGAAGGAAGCGCACTTTGTTCTGTCCTTGCTGACAGGGTAAAGGAATACTTCAAAGATGAGGAAAACCGCAAGAAGTTTGAAATCTGGTATCAAGAAAAATACGGTAAGCCGTACAAGTGGAGGAAAACACAATGAAAGTAAAAAGAATGATTAAGTCTGACGTTGATACTTTTAAGGTTGGAGATATTATCAAGGTCAAACTCAGGGACGGTGTGAAGGTGCAGGCTATGGCTATGCAGCAGGAAAAGGACGGAATGATTTTCTGCCTGGTTGATTGCCTGCCTGGTGAGTACCCGATGAACAGCACCCGTACCAATGAAGGAGGTTACGAAGAGAGTGACCTGCGCAAGAAGCTGAATGGTGAGATTCTGAATCTCTTCCCGGCTGAACTTACGGATATGATGGATCCGTTTGATAACGGTGACCTGCTCCGTCTGCCGACTGAGAAGGAGATTTTCGGAGAGAACTACTACGGTGAGTACGAAAGCCCGTATGTGAAGCAGTGGAAGCCTATGAAGAAGCGCAGAAACCGTATGGCGTTCGATGGCACTAAGGATGAGAACTTACAGTGGTACTGGCTGATGAACAAGGTCAGAGAATCCGCCGTCGCCGCCGCTTCCTTCGCTTTTGTGAGCTACCGCGGGAATGCGAACAACTCCGACGCTTCTCTCTCTATTGGCGTTCGCCCCGCTTTCAAAATCAAGAATCGTTAATCTGCACCTCCTTGTGAGGTGCAGTGGGAGCAGAAGCCTATGAAACAAGTGAACAAAACAATGGGAAACCACTTTGAAGAGGAACTGTGTGAACTTCTGGCAGAGCAAGGTTTCTGGGCGCACAATCTGGCACAAAACCAGGTAGGACAACCCGCAGACGTGCTTGCGGTTCGGGACAACATAGCAATCTTGATTGACTGCAAGGTATGTTCTAACAACCGCTTCCCGTTATCCCGGATTGAACCAAACCAGGAAGCGGCTATGACCATGTGGGAAGCCCAGGGCAATGAGCATTGCTACTTCGCTATGAAGCTGAATGACGGACAGATATATATGATTCACTTCGATGAGTTATGTCTGCGGCAGCTTTACGGGCAGGGCAGCATTACAGAGTCAGAGTTTCCAGAGTACAAGACCTTTCAAGAGTGGTTGGAGGAAATGGATGTTTATAGAAATCGGGAGCCGATTGAAAATCCTTGACCCCTCACCCGAACTGATTAAGTGGTGCAAAGAGAATCTGGAAATGACAAACCCAGAGTATCAGCAAAAAGCACGAATGCACCTGTGGCTTGGGAATACCCCACGAACACTTTATCTCTATGAGGTAAATGGAAATAGCTTGATTCTCCCATTCGGGTGTCTGAGAGCAATCCTGCCGCTTCTGGAAGGAGATATGAAGAAGCTGTTTAAAGAGCCGAAGAAGGTTGACTACGGCGGTAAGGTTCCGCTGTATGACTACCAGGAAGAAGCAGTTGCGGAAATGCTGATAAACCACTACGGCATTCTACAATCCCCTGCCGGGTCTGGTAAGACTCAGATGGGAATTGCCCTGGCGTGTGCGTTAGGGGTAAAAACCCTCTGGCTGACACACACCAAAGACCTGCTGACGCAGAGCAAGAGCCGTGCAGAACAGTATGTTGATTCAGAACTACTGGGAACGATAACCGAAGGGAAGGTTAATATCGGCAAGGCTATGACCTTCGCCACAATCCAGACCATGTGCAAATTGGACTTAGACCAATATAGAGATGAGTGGGACTGCGTGATTGTGGACGAGTGTCACAGAGTAAGCGGTACACCTACAGCGGTAACCCAGTTCTCAAAGGTACTGAATACGCTGTGTGCCAGACATAAGTTCGGGCTGTCAGCAACCGTCCATCGTTCGGACGGCATGATAAAAGCAACCTACGCAATGTTGGGTCAAGTAGTATGGACTGTTCCAGATGAAGCAGTGAAGTCCAGGGTTATGACAGTAAGTGTCCTGCCGAAAGGTACGAACGTGAAACTGAGTCCTGCTTATCTGAACAGTGATGGCACAATTAACTACTGCAAAATGATTACCTACCTCACAGAATGTGAGAGCCGAAACAAGATTATTCTTGATGACTTAATTGAGAACCGTGAGCATTTCAATCTGATTTTATCAGAAAGGGTTGACCATCTTAAATACCTGTATGAGCAGTTACCTTTGAAATTAAGGGCGCAAGCAGCGGTGATAGATGGAAAGATGACCAGTAAGAAGCGGAAAGCTGAACGGGAACAGGCTATTGAGGATATGAGGACTGGCAAGAAACGTTATCTGTTTGCAACATATTCCCTGGCAAAAGAAGGTCTGGACATTCCCAGACTGGACAGATTGTACTTAACAACCCCCCAGAAAGACTATGCGGTGATAGTTCAGAGCGTAGGACGTATCGCCCGAACCTTTGATGGTAAGGAGCAGCCGATAGCTTACGACTATGTAGACTGCATACGGTCATTGCAGAAATCTTTCAAACAACGCTGCACCAGTTACAGGAAGTGCGGGTGCGAATTTATAGGAGATTGACATGAAGAATAAAGTTCTGAAAACAATCGGATATATCGTAGGCATAACGTGGCTGTTCACTGCCTGCGCTCTGGATGATGAAGTCTACGGAATGACAATGCTCTTCATCAATGTTCTGTGCATGGCATACCTGGCACTGTTCTCCTGGGCAAATAACTGGTGGTATGACTTGGAGGACTACGAAGATGAAGATGACGAAGAGTGTGAAGAACCACTTCACTACGGCTCAACTTCTTCTGGCAGGCGTAGAAGAGAGTATGGGAGTCGAACCCGACAAGTGGGGCATAATTCCTCCCGAACACTCCAAAGCGTCAATGATTCGCCGCTGCGTACAGGCAAGGCAAGAAATCTTGCAGGTACAAAAGGCTCTGGAAGAAGGGCGGTGTAACGATGGTTGAGGGAACCTACATATTCGACTGTGAGGTATTTGCCCATGACTGGCTGTTTGTATTCAAAGAAGTAGCCACGGGAGAGTACACGGTTATCTGGAATGACAATGATGAAGTTCTGGCTTTCATGGAGCGTAACCCGTATCTGGGTGGCTTCAATAACAAGCACTACGATAACCACATACTCAAGGCAGTTATGTGTGGGTTCACCCCGGAACAGGTGAAGGAGATAAATGACCTCATCATCGTTCACGAGTTAAACGGGTGGGACATTCCCGCTCTGAGAGAGTACCGGGTCTATTTTGACAGCTTCGACCTCAAGGATGATTGCCAGGACGGTGTATCCCTTAAAGGGATTGAAGCCCACCTGGGTATCCCGATTGAGGAAACAGAGGTTGATTTCAATGTTGACCATGTTCTCTCTGAATCAGAAAAGGCACAGACTACTTACTACTGTAAGTACGATGTGGACGCAACAGAGATTCTTTTCAAGTTGCGGCAAGGCTATCTGGATAACAAAGCGGCTGTAGGCAGGAAGCGTGGTCTGACAGACAGGCAGGCTATGTATATGACTAATGCCAAACTGACAAGCGTGTACCTGCAAGCCCAGAAACCAGAGAAGCCATGGACAGACGAAAGAGATTATCAGTACCCGGACAAGCTGCTTCGGCAGTATATTCCGCAGGAAGTATTTGACTTCTTCGACAAGCTGCATGACCCGAACATTCCGAACTACCTTCTGTTTGGTGGCTACGATGAACAGGGTGTAAAGCACAAGGGAGCCGCCCTGGATTTTTCTATTGGTGAGTGCAAATGCACGATAGCCTACGGAGGTATCCACGGTGCAATTCCTACTTATGTGGAAGAAGCTACTGAGGGCAGGTCAATCCGAAACAAGGACGTGGCAAGTTATTACCCGCACTTGATGACCATTCCTCTCTCAAAGGGAAAGAAATACGGCTTCTGTAGCCGCAATATCCCTTCCCCGCAGGTGTATGTAGATACCTTGGAAGAGAGAGTACAGGCAAAGAAAGCCGGGGATAAGGTCACAGCAAACGCTCTGAAACTGGTACTGAACACCACCTACGGAACCATGCTTAACGGTAAAGACGGCGTGGCTTTCAATGACCTGTATGACCCTTTGATGGGACGTTCAGTTTGTATCACAGGACAGCTTCTCCTACTGGAACTGTCAATGCACTTGGTCAGTGAGTGTCCGACTCTGAAAATCATTCAGCTTAACACGGATGGTATCATGGTGAGTTTCGACAACTCCGATGAAGCAAAATGGCAGGAAATCACCCAGGAATGGCAGGACAGAACCGGGTTTGAACTGGAAGAGGATTTCATTCAGAAAATCGTGCAGCGTGATGTGAACAACTATGTTGAGGTTCCTGTGGGTGACGGCAAGCCGAAGGTCAAGGGCGGCGCACTGGTAAGAGGTATTCTGACCAATGCAAACATTGACTTTACCAAAATGGGACTCCCTGCCTGGGAGAACATGAGCGGTGGTGCATGGAATATCAACAACAATGCGGTTATAGTCGCACGGGCAATCCAGGATTACTTTGTAAAGGGTGTAGACCCAGAAGAAACGATAATGGCAAGTAAGAATATCCTGGACTTCCAGGTGATTGCAAAGGTTGGAGGTAAATATTCCGGGTGCTATCAGATGGTGGGTGAAGATAAGGTTCCCGTACAGAAAGTGAACAGAGTGTACGCTACGGCAGACAGACGATATGGAACCATCTACAAGACCCACGCTGTAACAGGCAAGGACGCAAAGGTTCCCAGTCTGCCAGTACACTGTATGGTAGACAACAACAATGAGTTGGCTATTGATGTGGTAGACCGTAACTGGTATCTGAAACTGGCACAGAAGAATATCCGTGAGTTCCTGGGTGTGAAACCGCCCCGGAAGAATACAAGGAGAATCAATTCCTTGAAAAAGAAATCTTTAGCATTATTCGATTAAGGAGGACATTAGCAATGGCTAATATTTATGAAGCAATGAACGTGCGCCAGAAGTTGGCGAAAGCAAGACTGTACTTTCTGAATCAGAAGGTACAGAAGTCTGGTAAAAATATGCACCTTGAGTTCAAGTATTTTGAATTGGAGGACATTGTGCCGCCTGCAACCCGTATATTCGCCCGTGTGGGTCTTACCACGGAGATTGATTTCACGGATGAGGGTGCGGTGATGAAGGTCTACAACGTGGACAACATTGAGGAAGCACCTATGCAGTTCCGTGTTCCGTACCGTGAGGTGAAGCCGATTGTGAGCAATGCAGGTAAGGAAGTTACCAACCCTATGCAGGCTCTTGGCTCTTCCATTACCTACCTGCGCCGTTACCTCTGGATGGCGGTTCTGGATATTACTGAACCCGATGACATTGACGCAAACCTTGGTTCTGATGACCAGGCAGAGGAAGAAGAGATTCCTGCTCCGAACCCGGAAACGGCTAAGAAGGAGAAGAAAAAGAAGTCTGCTGCGCCTGCCACTCCGAAGGAGCGTGAGGAAGCGAAGAAGGAAATGACGGGTACAGATGGACAGGCTGATGAGTTGCAGATTAAGGCACTCAAGGAAGCCTGCAAGACTCTGATGGACAAGGATTCCGACCAGGAAGAGTTTGTTCAGCAGATTGCCATGAAAACCAATGGCTTCACCAATGTCACCCGTGCAGCGTGTGAGCAGCTTATTCAGAACCTTGGTGAGATGATTGCAGCTTATGGAGATTAAACCCATTACTTTCCGGGAAGCCTGTGATTTTGTAAATAAAAATCATCGTCACCATAAAGCTACCGTAGGCTGTAAGTTTTGTGTCGGACTTTACAACGAAAATACTTTAGTCGGTGTAGCAATCTGTGGTAGACCTGTATCCCGCAGACTGGATGATGGTCTAACCTGTGAAATTAACAGACTGTGTACCGATGGTACATATAACGCTTGTTCGATGCTTTACGGTGCTTGTTGCAGAATTGCAAAAGAAATGGGATATGTAAAGGTCATAACCTATATCCTTGAGTCTGAGAATGGAGCAAGTCTTAAAGCCAGTAATTTTGTCTGTGAAGGACAAGCAGGCGGTTTGAAATGGAACGGAACACGGGATACCGGGAAAGATTACCCTCACGAAATGAAAACCCGATGGGTTAGGAGGTTGAAATGACAGACAATGTAAACCATCCAGCTCATTATGAAACTGGGAAGTTTGAGTGTATTGACGTTATGGTGGAAACCCAGGGAGTAGAAGCCACGCAGAACTTTTGCGTGTGCAACGCTCTCAAGTACGTCTACAGGCACAAGAAGAAAAACGGCATGGAAGATTTGCAGAAAGCAATCTGGTATCTGAACAAAGCCGTTGAGTTGGAAAATGAAAAGAAGAAAGAACCTCCGAAAGAATCGGAAACAAGAACTTGGGAATGGGCTAAACCACACGAACCGATTTGGATGGATGATTCTATGAGAATAGGAGGATTTTACAGATGAAGTGGAATGATGATAAGACCATCACTATCACCCCGCCGAAGCGTCCGAAGAAGATTACGGGTACACGCTTTGCGGCAATTATGGGGCTGAACAAGTGGACAACCCCGTTCAATGCCTGGTGTGCAATCACCAGAACCTACGAAGAGCCGTTTGAGGACACAATCTATACCGTTGCAGGTAAGACGATTGAGCCGAAGCAGGCTGCGTTTATGAAGAAGTCCTATTTTATGACCAACCTTATCACGCCTACGGATGTATACGGGGCTGACTATTTCCAGAAAACCTGGGGTGACTTCTTCAAAGACAGTCCTATATTCGGTGGTATGTGGGACTACCTTCTGGTAGACAAGGACGGCAAGCCGACCACGGTTCTTGAGATGAAAACCACGAAGCGTTCTGAGGACTGGGTTGAGGATGTCCCGGAGTACTACGCTTTGCAGGCTGCGCTCTATGCGTACCTTCTGGGTGTAGATGACGTGATTATGGTGTGTAGCTTCCTGGGTGACAAGGACTATGAGAACCCGGACGCATATCAGTGTAGCACTGAGAACACCATCGTTCGTCCGTTTAAGCTGTCTGAGCGTTATCCCGAACTGAAAAAGACCGTCAAGAAAGTTGAGAAGTGGTGGAAAACTCATGTTGAGGGCGGTGTTTCTCCGAAGTTCGATGAGAAAGCGGACGCAGACATTCTGAAAGTCCTGCGTGATAACAACCTGTCCCCGGACACTGACATTGCTGCTCTGGTTGCCGAAGCAGAGCAGTTGAAGAAACATATTGATGAGGTCAAGGGTACTGTAGCTGACGATGAGAAGAGGTATAAGACGATTACCGATATGCTCAAGAAGGAAGCTATCAGCCAGTTCAAGGAGGGTGATAAGACTGTTACTATCAGCGGTGATTCCTTCGACTGGGTTACCTCTAAGACCATGAAAGACCCTGGCTACGATATGGCGAAAATGCAGGAGGACGGCATTGATATTGAGAAGTATCACGGCACACCCGAACCGCAGTATCGCTTTACCCCGAAAGCCAGAAAAGAATCTGCTTAATCAGAAAATTCTCTGATTATATAAACAATTTCAAGGAGGATACTTAAAATGGCAAAGATTGGACTGAGTGAGGGTTTCACGCTTATTCCGAAGGGAACCCACGTTTTTAAGATTGTTGAGGTCAAGTACAAAGAGGACTTCGGCAAGATGGAGATTGTCATGCAGCTTGCTTCGGGTCAGAAGCATACCGAACGCTTCTCTCTGCTGAATGCAGATGGTGAGCCGAACCAGGGTGGTCTGAACGCTTTCAGCTACTTCGCAAAGACTGCACTGAATGACTACACTCTGACGGAGATTGACCATGAGGAACTTGTTGGTCACTATATCCGCTGTGAGGTAGACCACGAAGAGGTTGAGTCTAACAAGACTCCTGGCAAAATGCTCAAGTTCGTTCGTCTGGGTGATAAGGAGCCTGCGGACGGTTTTGACGAAGCGGAAGCCCCTGCCCCGAAGAAGGAGAGCAAGCCTGCGGCTACTACCCCGGCTGCTGCACCTGCTGAAAAGGCAAGTGGTAAGAAGTTCGACCTGGACAGCATTCTGGGTTAATTAAATGACCTGCGGAGAGGGAGAAGTGTAGCTTTGAACTCTCCAATGGTCTATATTCTATAAAGTCGAATGAAAGGATTGAAGATTATGAGTGAACGAGATAAGCGTGTCAAGGCGTTTGAGAAGCTGATGAGGGGCGGGCTGTCCAGTACGGATGTGTTCTGTCTGAAAACTCAGTTGATGGCAATGGGATTCTTTACGGCTCCTGCTTCTACGAAGTACCACGGGAACTATGAGGGCGGGCTGTTTGACCATAGCTTTACAGTAACCTCTTCTCTGCTTTCTCTGACAAAGCGAATGGGTTTGCACTGGAAGCGCAAGGCAAGCCCCTACATTGTGGGTATGCTCCATGACCTCTGTAAGTGTGATTCGTACATTCACAACCCGGATGGCACATACAGCTACAACCCCGACATTCTTCTTCCGGGACACGGTGACAAGTCCGTAATTCTGGTACAGAAGATTGTTGACCTCACAGATGAGGAAATGGCTTGTATCCGTTGGCACATGGGAGCCTTTGATGACAAAGAGAACTGGGATAAGTACGGAAAATCCATTGAGAAGTACCAGAACGTCCTGTGGACTCATACCGCTGACATGATGGCGGCACGAATTTTCAAAATTTAAGGAGGAACCAGAAATGATTATTACTGGCATGGCTCATTTTGAGAGCGTTTGTAAAAAGAAACTGGTTGACTGGTATCACAAGAACAAGCCGGGAGTGGAAATCGACTTGAGCAACGTCTTTGTGGTATGGGCTTGTAAGACCTTGCAGAATTATAAGTGCCTTGCTTCCACCACTATCAGCGGGGACGGCATTTATGCTGAGTACACCTACAATGGCGATAAGCAGGAACTCTATGAGGATGTGTATGGCAAACTCACCAATACCTGCATTACTGAGGAATAAGGAGGATAACATGAAGAAATTCATTGCAGTAATTTTAGCCCTGGTTATGGGAGCCTGCCTGCCTGCGGGCAGGCTGTAGTAGGGAGTCCGATATGGTTTCCTACAATATCGGTAAAGAAGCTGACAACTTCAATGTAACTCGTAGACTGACGGTTATCAATGCCAGAACCGATACCATCCTGCTACAGCTTGAAGGTACGTTTTCTCTGAGCAATAACAGCACAAATGAACTGGAAATTATTTGTGAAGTTGGTGACGGTGTTTATCAGAAGCATTTTGTATATCTGAATGACTATACCCTTTATGTGGTTGAAGATATTTCGGGTTCTGGCGTAGATAAATACCATTATGAAATCAACTTCCTGCCGCAATACGGGTTCAAGGTCACTCACA
>ERZ894194.1603-NODE-1603-length-11726-cov-6.645360_pt1 | contig 11726 bp, 10 predicted proteins | sample MGYA00380283_ERZ894194 | MGnify/ENA primary metagenome ERZ894194 (study PRJEB32331, sample SAMN06328448) | human gut metagenome | biome: human gut microbiome; feature: stool | host: Homo sapiens | collected 2013-02-13 ... | reverse complement strand
ACCAGGCTTCCGAAAAACAAACCTTTTCAAGCTCTGCTACCTGTTCCAAATCTCTGGATTCCATTTTGCGAATCATCGATTCTCCTCCTCTGGCGCGTTTCCCTTCCCAGCCTCCGCTCCGGTTCCAGCTTTCTGACCTTCCATTCTCTCTCCGGTCTTTAGGCCTCCGGACACCATATCGGACTCACCAGTTCCAACGCTGTGTCCTGCAGCCAGCTCCTTTACCTTGCCCTGCCGCTTTGCTTCCTCCAGTTCCCGCTCAGCCTGGGCCTTCCGCAGATAGTCCGGCCTGTGTTCTTTTGCGCTTTCCACCTTTCCCTCTTCCAGATAACGTGCTCCCAGAGCCGCTACACTGGCTGCCCTCTGACGGTTGCACTGCGCCGGCGCAAAATCCCAGGAAACTGTCATTTCCTCTTCCAAAAACTTCCGGCACACCGGCATTCCGTCTCCCAGGAAAATAACCCGTTCTCCCATTTCATTCAGTCGCTGAATCAGATCATGAATGTCCATAGCACAGGATTCCATAACAATCTGAAAATCCTTTTCAAACCGGTACAATCCTGTATAAACCTGATTTCTCCGCGCATCCATAACAGGACAAATCAGCCCTGATGCCCCATAAAGATTCCATGCCATCGCATCCAGCGTAGGAACATGAATCAACGGCTTTTTCAGAGCCAGCCCCAGCCCTTTGGCTGTTGCAGAGCCAATTCTCAGCCCGGTAAAGGATCCCGGTCCTCCCGAAACTGCAATGGCATCCACTGAATCCATATCCAGCTCTGTCATAGCTGCAATCTGATCAATCATCGGCAGAAGCGTCTGGGAATGCGTCTTTTTAAAATTTACCGTATACTCTGCCACTGTTACGCCATCCTCTGTCACCGCTACCGATGCTACCAGAGAAGAGCTTTCTATTGCCAGTATTTTCATTTTTCCAGTCCCTCCACTGTAATTTTCCTGTAATCAAAGCCCTGGCTTAAATCCTTCTCAATCCGAATTCGTATCACATGCTCCGGCAGAATTTCCGGAATCAGCTGTGACCACTCAATCAGACAGACTCCCTCTCCGTAGAAGCAATCCTCATAGCCAATCTCGTCCATTTCGCTGACATCACCAATCCGGTACACATCAAAATGATACAAGGGCATCCGTCCCTCTTCATACTGCTGCACAATCGTAAACGTAGGGCTGTTTACCGGCTCCTGAATTCCAAGCCCTTCTGCAAACCCCTGGGTAAAAACGGTTTTCCCCGTTCCCAGATCCCCATCCAGACAATAAACCTGGCCGGGACATGCCTGCCTTCCCAGGCTAAGTCCCAGTTCGCGGGTTTCCTCCGGGCTGTTGGTTATGATTTCCATTCTTTCTTTTTCCTCCAATTACTCAATCACTGCCCCAAGCTGCTTTCCAGATCGCCTGTCAGCCTGAAAAACACTTTTTAAGGCACTGCTGCCTAAAAACCTGTCATCAAATTTACTCGTTCAGCCATACATTTGTCCGAATCTTCACATGGCGGAACGGTCACATCAGATTCTCCTGCGCTGCCCTTTGGGCAAATGTTTACGAGCCATGTCATAAAAGGCCTCTGCCTGTTCTCCTAACACACGATTGGGCAGCAAATACGCATGAACCCGATCCATATAAAGAACAGTCAGTCCCCAGGCTTTATCCATCCGTCCCATCTGTTCCCAGGAAAATCCTGCCTCCTGTCCATTCTGGCTTACCCAGAGACCTTCTTCGCCAAAGGAAAGAACCATGGGATTCTTTACCGCCGGACTCTTCGCCTGTTTCCTGGCTTTGTTATAAAGCAGCAAAGGCTGCCACACAGTAAACAGAAGCACACATACAATCAGCAGAATCCGATACATCGTTGTCACACTGCTCCATTTTGTCACCAGCAAAAACAGGGCTGCTGCCGTAAACAGAATATTAAAAATCCCCAGCATCCCCCCATTTGCATGGTAAAGAGAAAACATCCACAGTTCCTTGGCGGAAAGCTGTACAGTAAACTCCATGCGCTTTCCTCCCGGTTTCTTTTTCCCGGCTTCCTCTTTCTTTTCTGGAATTTCTGTTTTTTCTTCTTTATTTTTTTCTGCAGTTCCAGTTTCCATTATTTTCCTCTCTTTCTGTTACAGCTTCATAGTCAGAGCAATCCGTTTCTTTGCCATGTCCACACTGAGAACCTTTACTTCCACAATATCGCCCACACTGACCGCTTCCATAGGATGCTTAATATACCGGTCTGTCATCTGGGAAATATGAACCAGCCCGTCCTGGTGAACGCCAATATCCACAAATGCTCCAAAGTCAATGACATTGCGGACCGTTCCCTTCAAAATCATCCCCGGCGTCAGATCCTTCATCTCCAGCACATCGGTTCTGAGCACAGGCCTTGGCATTTCCTCTCTGGGATCTCTTGCTGGCTTTTCAAATTCTTTTACAATATCTCTCAAAGTCAGTTCCCCAATCTCCAGCTCCTCTGCCAGCTTTTTATAATCGGAAATCTTTCGTCCCAGATCCCGCAGTCCCCCTCCTGTAATATCCTCTGGACGGTATCCCAGTCTGACAAGAAGCGCCTGGGCTGCATGGTAGCTTTCCGGATGAACAGAGGTCGTATCCAGAGGATTCTTTCCTCCTGTAATTCTCATAAAACCGGCACACTGTTCAAATGCCTTGGGCCCCAGCTTGGCAACCTTCAGCAGCTGCTTTCTGTCTGTAAATGCACCGTTTTCCTCCCGGTAGGCCACAATATTTTTGGCAATGGTTTTCGTGATTCCTGCAATATATTCCAGAAGAGAAGCAGAAGCTGTATTCAGATCCACGCCGACCCGGTTTACACAGTCCTCCACTACGCCCTGAAGGGCCTCGCTTAAATTCTTCTGGTTCATATCGTGCTGATACTGCCCTACGCCAATGGACTTGGGATCAATTTTTACCAGCTCTGCCAGAGGATCCTGAAGACGTCTTGCAATCGAAGCCGCGCTTCTCTGTCCTACATCAAATTCCGGAAACTCCTCTGTAGCCAGCTTGCTGGCTGAGTAAACAGAGGCCCCTGCCTCATTGACAATCACATACTGCACATGCTCAGGAATCTCCTTCAGCAGCTCCACAATGATCCGCTCTGATTCTCTGGAAGCCGTTCCGTTTCCTACAGAAATCAGGGAAATATGGTATTTTTTGATCATCTGCTTTAAAGTCCGCTTCGATTCCTCCACCTTGTTCTGAGGAGCCGTTGGATAAATCACCGCCGTATCCAGCACCTTTCCCGTAGGATCCACCACAGCCAGCTTGCATCCTGTTCGAAATGCCGGATCCCAGCCAAGCACTACCTGTCCTGCAATCGGCGGCTGCATCAGAAGCTGCTGCAGATTCTTTCCAAAAACCTTAATTGCTCCCGCTTCTGCATTCTCTGTCAGCGCGCTGCGCACTTCCCGCTCAATAGCTGGTCCAATCAGGCGATCATAGCTGTCCCGAATGGTCTCCTGCAGAATCGGAACCGTAAAAGGATTGTTTCGGGTAATCACCTGCTTTTCCAGATACCGGATAATATCCTCCTCCGGCGCCTGGATTTTTACTGTCAGAACTTTCTCCTTTTCTCCCCGGTTTAAGGCCAGAATCCGGTGTCCTGCGCACCGTTTAATCAGCTCCTCGTACTGGTAATACATCTCATATACTGACTGGATCTCCCCATCCTTTGCAGACGAGGCAATCATTCCCCGATCCATGGTAATCTTCCGGATATAGCTGCGGTAATCTGCCTGATCGGAAATCCGCTCTGCGAGAATATCTCTGGCTCCTGCAACAGCCTCCGCCTCTGAGGCAACCTGCTTTTCCTCTGAAACGTATGCCCGTGCCAGCCCTTCTACAGGCTCCTTTATCTGCTGAAGCCAGATCAGATCTGCCAGAGGCTCTAACCCCTTCTCCTTTGCAATCATGGCTCTGGTACGCCGTTTCGGCCGGTAGGGACGGTACAAGTCCTCTACCGCCACCATAGTCATAGCCTCCAGAATCTGTTTTTCCAGCTCCGGGGTCAGCTTTTCCTGCTCCCTGATTGAGGAAATCACCTGCTCCTTTTTCTCTTCCAGATTCCGCAGATATTTCAGCCGTTCATCCAGATTCCGCAGCACCTCATCATTTAGAGATCCTGTAGCCTCTTTCCGGTAACGGGCAATAAAAGGAATGGTATTTCCCTCATCAATCAGGCTCACTGCCGCCTCCGCCTGTTTATATCCAATCTGCAGTTCCTCCTGCAGAACCTTAATAATGTCCATTCTGTCTCCATCCTTGTCTGTTTTTTTCTGTCGGCTCTCTGCAGCCGTCAGGACATGCTACCATTATAATTCATATTGGCCTTATCGGCAAGTTCCACCTTGTCCCTCACAGGATTTCATGGTATTATCTTCTTTAGTCCGCTGATTCTGTGGAGCGCTGCCATCTGGCAGACCAAAAGCACCGCTGTCAGACATTTTATATACACCGGAGGATGATTTATGAATCAACAGCAATCTCAGGAGCGGCCCATTTACGACCGGCTGCCCTTTTTCAGTATTCTCGCAGGTATTCTGGGATTTTTAGCCTGCTGCAATCCGCCCCTACAGCTAATCTGTGGTTCCACAGCCCTGATTTTAGCCTGGCTCTCCAAAAAGGAACAGCCCTTAAAACCTCAGGCCATTGTTGGCATTATTCTGGGCTGCATCTGTATCCTGTTCAGCTTTTTTATTTTCTTTCAGTATATGTGGGCAATGAATATTATGGAAGATCCGGCCAATGCTGGCATAATCAAAGAAATTTACAGACAAACTCAGGAAATGCTGGAAAGCATGGCACCTGCTGCCCAGTAATCCCAGGCAGTCCCCTTTAGAGAGGGACTGCCAGAAGATCGATTCCCCAGCATACAAGCAGCAGATTTTTCGCAATCCAGTTTATCAGAATAATCGCTGTTCCTAAGATCAAAAACAGAGACTTTCTCTTTTTCGAAGCGCGCCTTCTGCGCCCGGAACATACTTTCCCATAAATGGCATCAGCGGCCCACAGGGCCGCTGCAATTACACTATAAAGCACAAAGGGATGATAAATCAGACTGTTTTTCCAATCACCCTGCAGCAGATATTTCACTGCTCTCGTTCCTCCGCATCCGGGACAGTACAGTCCTGTCATCAGATGGAAGAGACACGGCATACGAAACAGGCTGACAAGCAGAGACTTTATGCTCATGATTTTCTCCTTTTACAACTCCGCACGGATCATCTGAAGGATGCCCTTCTTTCCAAAAGCCTGACAAGCGCTGTCAAACTCCACTGCCTTTTCTTTAAAAGCAGCCTCCGTCATTTTCTCTGTTACAAATGCAAACTCGTCCAGACCGTCCAGAACCGTAAGCTCTGCCTTTCCAAAGACCGCTTCTACTCTGCTCCGGTTTTCCTCACAGTTTCCGTCTACACGGACAAAATACCGATAACTGGAAGTATCCATGGGCGCAATGGTCTGACGCTCCTCGCTCCAGCCAATGGCAATATTCATATTCTTATGGCGGACTGCAGCAATGATATCAGCAACAACAGCGCTGGCTGTCGGCAGCTTTCCTGCGCCGCTTCCATAAAACATCGTCGTTCCTACCATATTGCCCTTTACCATGACTCCGTTAAACACATCGCTTACAGAATAAAGCACATGATCCCGTCCAATCATAACCGGAGCAACCCAGGCATGTACCTGCTCCCCGTCTATCCGGCTGGAACCAAACAGTTTCACGGAGGCCCCAAGCTTTTCTGCATACTGAAAATCTACATCTGTAATTCTTGTAATTCCTTCCGTGTAGATATCCTCATAATTGACCTCTTTGCCGGTTGCCATTGCTGTCAGAATCGCAATCTTGCGGCAAGTATCGTGTCCCTCAACATCAGCCTCCGGATTGCGTTCCGCATAGCCCATGTCCTGAGCTTCCTTTAAAGCAGCTTCAAAGGAAACTCCCGCCCGATCCATTCTGGTCAGAATATAATTGGTAGTTCCGTTTAAAATACCGGTTATCTCCTCAATGACCTCTCCCTTCAAACAGCGATAGAGAGGACGGATAATGGGAATTCCGCCGCCTACGCTGGCTTCAAACAGGAAATTTACCTGATGCTCTCTGGCAATCGCCAGAAGCTCCGTGCCATGAGCCGCTACCAGAGCCTTATTAGAAGTGACTACATGCTTTCCCGCCATCAGACAGGCCTTTACAAAGGGATATGCCGGATTCAATCCTCCCATAGCTTCTACCACCACGGAAACATCCGCATCCTGCTCAATCACAGAAAAATCATGAACAATCTTATCCTCCACAGGACTTCCTGGAAAATCTCTCAAATCCAGAACATATTTTAAAGCAACCTCTTCACCGGCTGCCTCCGTAATCTGAACGCTGTTTCTATCCAGAATCTCGGCTACACCGGAACCGATTGTGCCATATCCCATTACCGCTGCATGTATCATATCCATTCCCTCACTTTATATTTTATTTATAACTCCTCTTACTCCCTTGCCAAAATCTTCACATAGTGAATCCCCTGATGCTCCTCAATTTCCTCCACCATCCGCGACACATTTCCTGTGTTGGCTTTTACCTCCACAGAAAGAGTCAGAGTTGCCACTCCATTTACTGGAATACTCTGGTGGATCGTCAGGATATTGGCCTTGTATACCGCCACAACATGAAGCAGATCTGACAAAAGCCCCTGTTCGTCATCCATCTGTACTACAAATGTTACTGTTTTCCCCTTGGTATTATCATAAAATGGGAAAATATCATCCTTATACTTATAAAAAGAACTGCGGCTGATTCCCACACGCTCCGTTGCATCCTGTACCGTCAGAGCACGTTCTGATTCCAATAGCTTTTTGGCTTCCACAACCTTCAGAAGTACTTCTGGAACCGCTTTCTTTTTCACCACAAAATACTTACTTTTTTCCTCTGCCATCCCCGGTCCTTCGCTTCCTGTTTATACTGTAAAACCGCATTTGTTCGTACGGCAAAAACATTTGTATTCACTTCGAAGATATTATCACAAAAAATAACAGGATGCAAGCATTTTTTCTGTTTGCATCCTGTTTTCTTCTTTTTTCACGTTTTCTTGTGTTTTTCAGCCCCTGGAGTCTGCATTTACAACCAATCCTTACGGCCTTTAATCTTCAGCACTGGCCTTTCGATCCGGACATCCCAGACTCAGCCACCGTAAGTAGGCGCTGATAAAGGGATCCAGTCCTCCGTCCAGCACATTAGCCACATTTCCCGTTTCTTCACCGGTACGCAGATCCTTTACCATTGTATACGGCTGCAGCACATAGGAACGGATCTGGTTTCCCCATCCGATCTCCTTTACGTCGCCGCGAATATCAGAAAGCTTCTCTGCATTTTCCTGCTGCTTTAACATATACAGCTTTGCCTTCAGCATCTGCATTGCCTTATCCTTATTCTGGAACTGAGAACGCTCATTCTGGCACTGTACCACAATTCCTGTAGGAATATGAGTAATTCGGATTGCCGAAGAGGTCTTGTTAATATGCTGACCGCCGGCTCCGCTGGAACGATAGGTATCAATCCGCAAATCATCCTGATTGATCTCCACATCCAGATCCTCCTCAATATCCGGCATAACATCACAGGAAACAAAGGAGGTCTGCCGTTTGCCTGCCGCATTAAAGGGCGAAATCCGAACCAGACGATGTACGCCCCGCTCTGATTTCAGATATCCGAAGGCATTCTCCCCGTTAATCTGAATCGTAACAGACTTAATTCCTGCTTCATCTCCGTCCAGATAATCCAGAACCTCTGTTTTAAATCCCATTTTATCTGCCCACCTGCAGTACATCCGGTACAGCATGCTGCACCAGTCACAGGACTCTGTTCCTCCGGCTCCTGCATTCAGACGGAGAATCGCATTGTACTTGTCATATTCTCCGGACAGCAGCGTTTCCAGACGCAGCTTCTCCAGATTCTTCTCAAACTCCTGAAGCATTTCCTCAATTTCCGGAATCAGAGACGGATCATTTTCTTCATATCCCATCTCAATCATCACCTGAATATCCTCGTACTCCTGCTCCAGACCACGGTAAAGCTCAACGGTATCCTTCAGATGCTTCGCCTCCTGCACCAGCTTGGTAGACTTCTCTGCATCATCCCAGAACCCTGGCTCCTCCATGGATTTGTCTAATTCATCGATTCGTCTGACCTTGTTATCCAGGTCAAAGTGAATCCCTCACTTCCACTAATGGTTTTTCAAAGGTCGATAACGTATACTTGAACTGATCTAATTCTACCACTGTGTCACCTTCTTTCATATAATAATCGCCATTTTCAACTTCTTTGACTCAACTATCATATCATCTTATCAGGCTGCCGTCAATCCGGCGCTTAGTTCTATCGGTTTCCCCCAACCACTGAAAAGCCCCCTGAGGCAGCTCCTTCAAAAGGAACTGCCTCAGGGGGTTTTCACTCGCTTTCTATCATTTGCCTCAGACGGGTTAAATTGTAGCCGTTCAGCCTTGCATTAAATTCTCTTCCGTCCGCAACACTGCTTATACTTCTTACCGCTGCCGCAGGGACAGGGATCATTGGGGTAAACCTTCTGCACTTCGCGCTTCTTCGGAGCCCGAAGTGCAGTGTCATCACGATTCGTACCAGTTACTTTCGCAGCCGGCTCTCTCTCAACCTTCTGCTCCACGCGAATGTGGAACAGAATACGAACAGTCTCCTCCGTAATTGCCGCTGTCATAGCCTCAAACATCTCAAAGGCGCTCATCTTATACTCAACAACCGGATCTCTCTGGCCGTAAGCCTGAAGGCCGATACCCTGACGAAGCTGATCCATATCATCAATATGGCTCATCCACTTATTATCAATTACCTTCAAAAGAACTACACGCTCAATCTCACGGATCTGCTCTGCATCCGGGAATTCAGCTTCCTTAGCCTCATACAGCTTAATAGCCTCTTCCTTCAGCATATGCTTCAGTTCATTCTTCTTGGAGACCTCATGGTTTTCCTTTGTAATCGTCTGCAGCGGAATCACGGGAAGCAGCAGGCTGTTTAACTCGCTCAGATCCCACTCATCAGGATTCTGTTCGTCAGAAAGAGACAGATCAACTGCATTTTCCACAATATCCGTAATCATCTTCAGAATTACATCCCGCATATTGTCGCCGTCCAGAACCTTCCGGCGCTCTGCGTAGATAATCTCACGCTGCTCGTTGTTTACCTCATCATACCGCAGCAGGTTCTCACGAATTCCGTAGTTGTTGTTCTCAATCTTCATCTGTGCCTTCTCAATAGCATTGGAAAGCATCTTATGCTCAATCTGCTCGCCGTCCGGCACACCCAGAGCCTCAAACATCTTCATCAGACGCTCAGAGCCGAACAGACGCATCAGATCATCCTCCAGAGAGATGTAGAAACGGGATTCACCCGGATCTCCCTGACGTCCGGAACGTCCGCGCAGCTGATTGTCAATACGCCTGGACTCGTGACGCTCTGTACCAATGATCTTTAAGCCGCCCAGAGCTCTGGACTCCTCATCCAGCTTAATATCCGTACCACGGCCTGCCATATTGGTAGCGATAGTAACTGCTCCGTGAACACCTGCATCTGCTACAATCTCAGCCTCCAGCTCATGATACTTTGCATTCAGAACCTTATGAGGAATGCCCCGCTTCTTTAACATCTTGCTGAGCATCTCAGAGGTTTCAATCGTAATGGTACCAACCAGAACCGGCTGTCCCTTTTCATGGGCAGCAGCCACCTCATCTACAACTGCATTGAATTTCTCCCGTTTGGTCTTATAAACAGCATCCTCATGGTCAATACGGGCAATGGGTCTGTTGGTCGGAATAGCAATCGCATCCATAGCGTAGGTATTGCGGAACTCCTTCTCCTCAGTCAGAGCCGTACCAGTCATACCAGCCTTCTTGTGGAACTTGTTGAAGAAGTTCTGGAAGGTAATCGTAGCCAGAGTCTTGCTCTCCCGACGCACATTTACATGCTCCTTTGCCTCAATCGCCTGATGCAGTCCGTCAGAATAACGACGGCCCGGCATAATACGTCCGGTAAACTCATCAACAATCAGAATCTCATCGTCCTTTACTACATAGTCCTTATCACGGAACATCAGGTTGTTTGCCCGAAGAGCAAGAATAATATTGTGCTGAATCTCCAGATTCTCCGGATCTGCCAGGTTTTCAATATGGAAGAATTCCTCAACCTTGCGGACACCATCCTCTGTCAGGTTTACGACCTTATCCTTTTCATTTACAATAAAGTCTCCTGTTTCCTCAATGTCCTCCCCCATAATGGCGTTCATCTTGGTAAATTCACCGGAAGCCTCACCGCGCACCAGCTGATGAGCCAGCACATCGCAGACCTCGTACAGCTTGGTAGATTTGCCGCTCTGACCGGAAATAATCAGAGGCGTTCTCGCCTCGTCAATCAGTACAGAGTCCACCTCGTCGATAATGGCATATTCCAGATCGCGCAGAACCATCTGTTCCTTATAAATAGCCATGTTATCGCGCAGGTAGTCAAAGCCCAGCTCATTGTTGGTTACATAAGTAATATCACAGTTATATGCTGCTTTACGCTCCTCAGAGGTCATGGGGTTTAAAACCACACCTACTGTCAGACCCAGGAACTCATGGACACGTCCCATCCACTCAGCATCTCGCTTTGCCAGATAGTCGTTTACCGTAACAATATGAACGCCCTTTCCTGTCAGCGCATTCAGATAAGCCGGAGCAGTAGAAACCAGAGTCTTACCTTCACCAGTTCTCATCTCTGCAATACGGCCCTGATGCAGTACAATACCGCCGATCAGCTGTACCGGATAATGCTCCATATTCAAGGTTCTTCTTGCTGCCTCCCGGACAGTCGCAAATGCCTCCGGAAGAATATCGTCCAGAGTTTCCCCATTGGATAAACGCTCTTTAAAAATACGGGTATTGTCCCGCAGCTCTTCATCCGTCATCTCTATCATCTTTGGTCTCAGTGCTTCAATCTTTTCCACAATGGGATAAATCATTTTCAATTCACGCTCACTGTGAGTACCAAATAGCTTTTCTATGAAATTCATAGTCCGTTCTCCTGTTTTCAATCGTTTCTTTGTGTTCTTCCTTCTGTCCGTCCCTTTTACAGGCTCTTCTCTTTCAAGTCAATCTTTTATATTGTAACACCAACCCCTGATTTATTCAAGTTTTCCCTGTCTGTTCATAAAAAATTAACTTTCCATTTACAAATTTCCCCTTTTCTTTCTGCCGTATTCATTCCCTCTGAAAAAACAGATAACATAAAACAAAAATTATGGTAAACCTGTCAAATTGCACAAAAACTATGTTCGATTTTTAACTTATGCACATTATCCACATTGTCCACAACAAAACCTGTGGATATCTTTTTTTATCCACAAGCAACGTTTTTCAGCCAAAATCGACTTATACACCAACTTATCCACATTATCCACATTTTTTATCCACGATTCCCTTTTTTTCAAAAGGGGATTTTTTTCTTTTACATTTTGTATACTTCTCATAAACTTGTTTTTTACAGAAAAAAATACATCCAAAACTCTTGACTTTTTCTGTGTTTCACAGATAGAAATGCAATTTATCATGGACTTCCAAGCTATCCTTTTTTGAGCAAAATTACAAATAATTGTCGGAACATTTTGGTCATTCTGATTGAATTTTTCGAACATGTGTGGTATACTGAA